>ERZ773050.2380-NODE-2380-length-9979-cov-7.251411_pt1 | contig 9979 bp, 8 predicted proteins | sample MGYA00580632_ERZ773050 | MGnify/ENA primary metagenome ERZ773050 (study PRJEB29015, sample SAMEA2738123) | human oral metagenome | biome: human oral; feature: human-associated habitat; material: saliva | place: China | collected 2166 ... | reverse complement strand
TCTACCCCTACGAGGGCAACTACTCCACCTACCTGGAGACCAAGGAGAAGCGCCTGGAGGTCCAGGGCAAGAAGGACGCCAAGCTCGCCAAGCGCCTCAAGGCCGAGCTGGAGTGGGTGCGCTCGTCGGCCCGGGGCCGCCAGGCCAAGTCCAAGGCGCGCCTGGCCCGCTACGAGGAGATGGCCGCCGAGGCCGAGCGCACGCGCAAGCTCGACTTCGAGGAGATCCAGATCCCGCCGGGCCCGCGCCTGGGCGGCCTCGTCCTGGAGGCCAGGCACCTGACCAAGGGCTTCGACGGGCGCACCCTCATCGACGACCTGTCCTTCACGCTGCCGCGCAACGGCATCGTCGGCATCGTCGGCCCCAACGGCGTGGGCAAGACCACCCTGTTCAAGACGATCGTCGGCCTGGAGGGGCTCGACGGCGGCGAGCTCAGGATCGGCAAGACCGTCAAGCTGTCCTACGTCGACCAGGACCGCGCCGGCATCGACCCCGAGAAGACCCTGTGGGAGGTCGTCTCCGACGGCCTGGACCACATCAGGGTCGGCAATGTCGAGATGCCCTCGCGCGCCTACGTGGCCGCCTTCGGGTTCAAGGGACCGGACCAGCAGAAGCCGGCCGGGGTCCTGTCCGGCGGCGAGCGCAACCGCCTCAACCTGGCGCTGACCCTCAAGCAGGGCGGCAACCTCATCCTCCTGGACGAGCCCACCAACGACCTCGACGTCGAGACCCTGGGCTCCCTGGAGAACGCCCTGCTGGAGTTCCCCGGCTGCGCCGTGGTCATCACCCACGACCGCTGGTTCCTCGACCGCGTGGCCACCCACATCCTGGCCTGGGAGGGCACCGACGAGAACCCGGCCCGCTGGTACTGGTTCGAGGGGAACTTCGCCTCCTACGAGGAGAACAAGATCAAGCGTCTGGGCGCCGAGGCCGCCCGCCCCCACCGGGTCACCCACCGCCGGCTTACGCGCGGCTGAGCCGGGCGCGACTGGGCGGGGTATGGGTGTATGAGTGCTTCCGAACCCTCGTGGGTCGCCGAGGAGGCCGCGGCCGACTGGATGCGCCGGTGCGGATTCCGGGACGCGACCGTCATGAGCGGCGGAGTCGACACGGGCGTCCACGTCATCGCCTCGCGCGCCGTGGCCCAGGTGAGGACCAGCCTCACCCCTGTGGGGGCCGAGGACCTGTCGCGCCTGGTGCGCGACTCCCGGGGGATGCCGGGGTGCCACCGGATCCTCTTCTCCCTCTCCGGCTACTCCGAGGCGGCGAGGAACTACGCGGAGGAGCACGGCATCGCCCTGCTGGTGGTGGGGCGGGACGGCTCCGTCGTCCCGGCCAACGCATGGGGCGAGAACCTGTCCGACTCGAGGACCGGGGGCGGCCCCGGGCCCAGGGTCTCATCGCGCACAGCGGTCTTGAGGAAGTCCGGCTCGAGAATCGGGGGCGGCCCCCTCGCCACGCGCCCGGAGGCCCCGGCGTCCGCGGAGCCCCCGGTCGGGGGCTCCGCCTGGAGGCGCCTGTGGCGCGTCGTCGGGGGGTTCCTCCTCTCGACCTGGAGGCTCCTCTGGTACGTCATCGGGGGATTCCTCCTGATGGTGGCGATCATGGGGGTGTCGGAGGCGATCAAGGGCGAGAACGTGGGCGTGTCGATCGGCGCCACGATGTTCTGCCTCATCTCGGCGTGGGCGTCGTTCCGGTACGCGCGGGGGCTGGAGCGACGACGGCGGTGACCCGGCCGTCGGGGCGGCCGCGGTCCTCCGGAGTCCGGGTCCGGCCTCGGCACGGAGGTTAGGTTGGGCTACGCTGGCTCCGATTGCGGCGACCGCCCGCCGTCCACAGCGACGTCCACAGCAAGGAGAGTCCCCATGCCGAAGAAGAACCGCCTCGTGCTGCTGATCCCCGCGGTGCTCAGTCTGCTCCTCGTCCTGGGGGTGACGACGGTCTTCTCCGCGTGCCCCCGGAAGGCCGACGGCACCTGGATGCACTGCCACAGCTGCCAGAACGCCGTGGCGGCCTCCGGCGGCGGCCTCCTGGCCCTCTTCGGCGCCTCCTCCCTCATCACCAACCGGGCCGCCAGGCTCGCCGTGCAGGCGGTCGCGACCATCGGCTCCGCGGTCGTGTTCTTCATCCCCGGCGTCATCTGCCCGATGTGCATGATGCGCACCATGAGGTGCTACACCGTCTTCCAGCCCTACGTGAGGATCATGTCCGCCCTCATCGCCGGCTCCGGCGTCGGCGTCCTGCTCGGCTCGCTCAGGCGCCCGCGGGTCCCCGCCCGGGCCCACCGGTGAGCGGCGACCTGTCCCTGCGCCGAGTCCCGCTCAGGACCATTCGCGCGCACCCCGTGCGCACGGCGGTCGTGCTCGTCCTCGGGCTCGCCCAGGCCGCCTGCGTCTTCAGCGGCCTCGTGCTCGTGCAGGGCGCGAGGCAGGAGCTGTCGCTGGCGGAGCGGCGGCTCGGCGCCGATATCGTCGTGTACCCGACCGCCGCCCTCCAGAAGATCGACAAGGACGACCTGACCATGCTGGGCACCCCGGTGGAGTGCTACCGGGAGCGGTCGATGCTCTCGCGCATGAACTCCAACGACGACATCGAGTCGGTCTCCTACCAGATCTACATCGCCGACACCGCGGCGGACGGGGGGAGGACCTGGATCGTGGGCTACGAGCCGCAGACGGACTTCGTCATCGCGCCCTGGCTGGAGGAGGGCGACGGCGCCCCGGGCGAGGGCGTCGTCGCCGGCAGCGACGCGCCCGTTGACGCCGCCGGGACCGTCACGCTATTCGGCCGGCCCTGGCCCGTCACCGCCCGCCTGGCGCGCACCGGATCCGAGCTGGACCGCGCCGTCCTGGTCGACATGGACACCCTGGGCCGGCTCATCGACGCCTCGCTCGACGCCGGCGTCGACACCTACGCCTCCCTCGACCCGCATCGCGACTACTCCGTGGCGCTGGTGCGCGTCGCGGACAGGGACCGCGCGCAGAGCGTGGTCGACTGGATCAATATCCACGTGCGCAAGGTGACCGCCGTCGGCAGCGGGGAGCTGCTCACGGGCACCGCCTCCGCCATCCGCGGCCACTCGGGCGCGATCGCCGCCCTGGCCGCCGTCGCGTGGCTGATCGTGCTCGCCGCCCTGGCCGCCGCCCAGTCCATGCTCATGAACCAGCGCCGGGGGGAGCTGCGCGTGTGGCGCACGATCGGGGCCTCGCGCGCCACGATCGAACGCGTCATGGTCCACGAGGCGCTCGTGATCCACGCGGCGGGGGCCTGCGCGGGGGTGGCGCTCGCCCTGCCCCTGCTGGCCGCCTCCGGGCCGGCGACGGCCGGGGCGCTCGCCCCGGCGCGGGCGCTCCCCGCGGCCGGCGCCGCACTGCTCGTCTCACTGCTCGTCGGGTGCGCGAGCACGTGGCTGACGGTCAGAAGGGCCGCGCGCGCACTCGACGGCCAGGAGCTCCTGACACCATGAGGCAGGAGGATCGCATGCTCTCGCTCAGAGGGATCGCATGGATGAACCTGCGCGGCCACCCCGCGCGGACGACGGCGCTGATCGTCTTCACGGCGCTCATGACGCTCGTCGCCTTCGGCGGCGCCCTGGTCGTCCAGGGGGTCCGCCAGAGCCTGGAAACGGTCCGGGCCCGCCTGGGCGCCGACATCCTCGTCGTCCCCGATGACGCCGGCAGCGAGTTCGACGCCCAGACCGTCCTCATCCAGGCCGAGCCGGGATACTTCTACATGGGGGCCGACGTGCTCGGACGGGTCGCCGCGACCCCGGGCGTGGAGCGGGCCTCGGCCCAGCTGTTCCTGGCCTCCACCCGGGAGAGCTGCTGCTCGGCCCGGCTCCAGATCATCGCCTTCGACCCGGCCACCGACTTCACCGTCCAGCCGTGGATCGAGGACGCCCTGGGCGAGGGCGCCATCGGCGAGGGGGACATCGTCATCGGGAGCAATGTGACGGCCGGCGAGGGCGGCACCATCCGCCTGTTCGGCAACGACCTGCGCGTCGTCGGGCAGTTCGCGCCCACGGGATCCACACTGGACAACGCGGTCTACGTGAATTTCGACACCTTCGACGCCGTCCTGAAGTCCTCCTTCGACAAGGGCCTCAACAAGTACGGGCGCCTCGCCTCTGAAGACGTCATCTCCTCGGTGTCGGTCGAGGTGGGGCCCGGCCACGACGTCGACGCCGTCGCCGCCGATATCGAGAGCCGGGTGGACGGCGTCACCGCCGTCACCTCCAAGACCATGGTGTCGGGGATCGCCGACGGCCTCGCCGCGATCTCGCGCACGGTCGCGGTGCTGATCGCCATCGTCTGGGCGACCGGCCTGACCATGACCGTCCTGGTCTTCACCCTGACGATCCGCGAGCGGCGCGGGGAGTTCGCCGCCCTGATGGCGGTGGGGGCCGGCCGCGGCGTGATCGCGCGGATCGTGGTCGGGGAGGCCATGACGGCCGATCTCATCGGCGGCGCCGCCGGCATCGCGGTCTCGGGGGTGCTGCTCGGCTCGTTCCGCACCCTGGTCGGGCAGGTGCTCGGGGTCGGCTTCGTGCTGCCCCCGGCGGGGGCGGTGGCGGCGCTGGCCGCGGCCTCACTGGCCTGCGCGGGGGCCGCCGCGGGGCTGTCCTCGTGGGTCGCGGTCAGGAGCATCAACCGGATGGACCCGAGCCTGGTGCTCAGGGAGGGCGAGTGACATGAGTGACGCGAGGATCGAGGCCAGGGGCGTGGCGAAGGACTACCCGCGCGCGGGCGCCTCCGGCGGCGTCCTCACCGCGGTGCGGCCGCTGGACCTGGAGCTGGGCTCGGGGAGCCTGACGGTGATCACCGGGCGCTCCGGCAGCGGCAAGAGCACCCTGCTGAGCATGCTGGCCGGCATGCTCGCGCCGACGTCGGGCACCGTGCTCCTCGATGGCGCGGACCTGTACTCGCTGGACGAGAGGTCCCGCTCGCGCCTGCGCAACGCGAAGATCGGCCTCGTCCCGCAGGGGCACACCGCCCTGCGCGCCCTGAGCGTGCTCGACAACGTCCTGCTCCCGGCGGTCCTGTACTCCCGGGAGCGTCCTCCCCGGCAGCGGGCGGAGCATCTCCTGGAGGCGGTGGGCATCGCCGAACTGGCGCGGGTCGGGCCCCATGAGCTGTCCGGCGGCGAACTGCGCCGCATGGCGGTCGCCCGGGCCCTGCTCATGGACCCGGTCGTCGTGCTCGCCGACGAGCCCACGGCGGGCCTCGACGAGGAGAGCGCGGCCCGGGTGCTGGAGCTGCTGCGCGGGGCGGCCGACGACGGCGCGGCCGTGCTGGTGGTCACGCACGAGGACGGAGCGGCGCGCTTCGCGGACCGCGTGCTCACCATGGACGCCGGGGAGCTGCTCTAGGCGGGGCCCGTCGGCCCGCTCAGCCCCCGCCGTCGCCCTGCGCGACGCGGATCCGCCAGCGGCCCGGGCCGCCGCCCGCCGGCGGGCCCGACGCCGCGGCCGCCGGTGTGCGCACCATGCCCTCCTGGGCGATGGTGGACACGAGCCGCCCCGAGGTGTCGAAGACCTCCGCGCGCGCCATGGCCCGTCCCCCGGTCGAGGAGGGGGAGTCCTGGACGAACAGCAGCCAGTCGCTCACGTCCACGTCGCGGTGGAACCACTGGGCGTGGTCGAGGGTCGCCAGGCTCATCCCCTCGCTGCGCCAGCTCAGCCCCTGGCTGCGCAGCGCCGGCTCGAGCATGACCTGGTCGCACATGTAGGCCAGCAGGGCCCGGTGGACGGTCTGGTCCGCCCCGGCCGGCACCCGGCCGCGGGCGCGCGCCCACAGGCGCTGGCGGCCGATGCCGCGCCCGTCCGGGCGCAGGTAGACGCTCCCCTCGACGTGGCGCAGGTCGAAGGCGGCGGTGCGGCCCAGGAACTTGGCCGCCGGGTGGTCGAGCGTGCGGAAGATCTCCAGGGAGCTGACCAGCTCGTCGGGGCCGGGCACCTCCGGCGGGTCCAGCTGGACGTCGGCGCCGGCCTGGAGCTCCTGGAAGGAGGAGATCATGGCCAGGATGGGCACCCCGTTCTGGGAGGCGGTGGTGCGCCGCTGGGAGAAGGACCGTCCGTCGTGCAGGCGCTCGACGCCGAAGCGCAGGGGCTCGTCCGGCTCGCCGCCGCGCATGAAGTAGGCGTGCACGGAGTGCGGCAGGCGCGCGCCGTCGCCGTCGTCGATCATGGTCGCCGCGGCGGCCAGCAGCCCCTGCGCGACGACCTGGCCGCCGTAGATCCGCCCCGAGAGCTGGGGCAGGGACCGCCCCGTGAAGGAGTCCGCCCCGTTCCCCCCGTCCGGGTCCCCGGTCAGCGCCAGGACGCGGGTGACCGCTCCCAGCGGCTCCTCGACGGCGGGGGGAACGGGGTAGGGGGTCGTCACAGACCGAGCTCCTCCAGCACCGGCAGCTCGGCGCGCACCGCCGCGCGGGCGTCCTCGGCGGTGCGCGAGTCGATGGCGATCTGCGCCAGGCGCTTGCAGTCGTCCAGGTCCACGGACTTGAGCACGGCGTCGACGTCGGGCAGGGCCCGGGCGGTCATGGACAGGCTGGCCACGCCCAGGCCCACGAGGACGACGGCGAGGGCCGGGTCCGCGGCCGCCTCGCCGCACACGCCCACGGGGCGCCCGTGCGGCGCGGCGCCGTCGCAGGCGGCCTTGATCAGGCGCAGGACGGCGGGCTGCCAGCCGGTGGACAGGTAGGCCAGGGAGGACAGGAGGCGGTCGGCGGCCATGACGTACTGGGTGAGGTCGTTGGTGCCGATGGAGGCGAAGTCGGCGTGCTCGAACATCTTGTCCGCCATGAGGGCGGCGGAGGGGACCTCGATCATCATGCCGGCGATCTTCAGGCCGTGGGCGCGGGCCTGGTCGGTGAAGGCCTTGGCCTCGTCGGCGGTGGAGATCATGGGGGCCATGACCCACACCTTGGCGTTGGTGGCGGCCTCGGCCTTGGCCAGGGCCTGGAGCTGGTGCTCCAGGACCTCCGGGTCGCGGCGGGCGGTGCGGTAGGCGCGCACGCCCAGCGCGGGGTTGGCCTCGGTGGAGTCGGTGAGGAAGGGCAGGGGCTTGTCCGCGCCGGCGTCGAGGGTGCGCACCACGACCTTCTTGCCGGGGAAGGCCTCCAGCACGCCGCGGTAGGCCTCCACCTGCGCCTCGATGGTGGGCTCCTCGGGCTGGTCGAGGAAGCAGAACTCGGTGCGGAACAGGCCCACGCCCATGGCGCCGGCCTCGGCGGCGCTGCGGGCGCCGGCGGCGTCGCCGACATTGGCCAGCAGCTGGACCTCGTGGCCGTCCTTGGTGGCGCCGTCGCCCTTGAACACGCGCACGCGGCTGGCCAGCTCGCGGGCGCGGCGCAGCGCCTCCTCGCTGGGGTTGAGGGTGATGCTGCCCTTGGTGCCGTCGACCAGGACGATGTCGCCGTCGGACAGCCGGTCGGTGACCTGCTCGCCGGTGCCCACGATGGCGGGCATGCCCAGGGCGCGGGCGAGGATGGCGGTGTGGGAGGTCGGGCCGCCCTCGGAGGTGATGAAGGCGACGACCTTCTCCGGGTTGAGCAGGGCGGTGTCCGCCGGGGCGAGGTCCTTGGCCACGAGGACGAAGGGCTCGGGCAGACGCGGGATGCCGGGCATGGGGGAGTCGGTCAGGACGGCGATGATGCGGTCGCGCACGTCGGCGACGTCCCGGGTGCGCTCGGCCATGTAGCCGCCCAGGGACTTGAGCATATCGGCCAGCGTGCCGGCGGCCTCCCAGACTGCGCGCGCCGGTACGAGGCGGCGCTCGCGCACCTTGGCCTGGGCCGAGGTGGTCAGGGTCGGGTCGGCGGCCATCTGGGCGGTGGTCTCCAGCAGGGTGCGCCCGTCGCCCTTGGCCTCGGCCGCCGAGAGCTCCAGGCCCTTCTTGACGGTCTGGGCGGCGGCGGCGATCCGGTCGCACTCGGCGTCGAGGTCGGTGCCGGCGGGCAGGGTCTCGATGGCGGGCTCGGGGATGCCCGGCGCCATGCGGGCGACGGGGCCGGCGACGAGCCCGGGGCTCACGCCGATTCCGGTCAGGGCGGTGGGCTGTGCGTCTGACGTGGCCATGGGTACTCCTCAACGGTGACGGAGGCGGGGTCGCGCTCATTGTGCCCTGTTCGGGCCGGGTTCGGGAGGTTTCCGCCACAGGTGAATCACGTGTGACACATTCGGGCGGGCGCTCCGGACCCGCCCGGCGGGGCCCGCGGACGGCGCGGCGGGCGGTTCGGGGCGCGGGGGGATCCCGATCTGGGATAAAGTGATGGCGGACACTCACGACCAGCGAGGAGAACCTATGAGCACCGCATCGGACATCGTCAAGGGCCTGGGGGGCCGCGACAACATCACGGACCTGGAGCCCTGCATCACGCGCCTGCGCGTGGAGGTGGTCGACCAGGAGAAGGTCGACGAGGAGGCCCTGCGCGCCGCCGGCGCCTTCGGGGTCGTGCGCTCCGGCCGGGTCGTCCAGGTCGTCGTCGGGCCGACGGCGGACACCCTCGCCTCCGAGATCGCCGAGCTGGACTGACCCCGGTCGGTCTTCGGCCGGTTCGCCGGCCATCGCGCCGCGCCCGCCTCGTTGGCCGGCGCGGCGCCTCATCGTGTGCAACGCTTGCAGCAAGATATCATGTCTGCTGCCGAGCCCGACGCGCCGACGCCCGGAGCCGGCAGCCCCCCAGTCCGCACAGCGGGGCCCCGATGCGGCGGTCCCGCCCCACCCGCGCATCAGCGCCTGATCACAAGGCCGTTCCCGCTATGACCGACTCCCGTTCCGCATCCGAGCCCGCCGGCGAGCGCCTCAGGCAGCTCGCCGAGGCCCACGGCATCTCCACCGAGTACTGGGACTTCCACGGCAATCTCGCCTCGCCCTCGCGCGACACCCTCGTCGCCGTCCTGCGGGCCCTGGGCGTGGCCGCCTCCACGCCGGTGGAGGTCGAGCACTCCCTGCGCGAGGCCGGGCTCGCCCCCTGGCGCCGCGTCCTGCCGCCCGCCGTCGTCGTGCGGGGCGGGATCCAGAGCCCCGTCGTCGTCCACGCGCCCGACGGCGCCGCGCTGCGCCTGCGCGTGCAGCTGGAGGACGGGGACCAGCGCGAGCTGTCGCAGACCGAGGACTGGACGCGGGCCCGCATGGTCGACGGCGTGCGCACCGGGCAGGCGACCTTCATCATCCCCGCCGACCTGCCGCTGGGCTGGCACGAGCTCATCGCCGAGGTCGGCGCGGTCGACGGGGACGAGGGGGCCGGCGGGACCCGCGGGAGCCGTCCGACGCCGGCCCGCACCGTCACCGCCGCCCTGGCCGTCACCCCCGACCACCTCGACCTGCCCGCCGCGCTCGGCCAGCGCGGCTGGGGCGTCATGGCCCAGCTCTACTCCACCCGCTCGCGCGGCTCGTGGGGGGTGGGCGACGCCGACGACCTGACCGAGCTGGTCAGCTTCCTGGGCGACGAGGGCGCCGACTTCCTCCTCATCAACCCCCTGCACGCGGCCGAGCCCGCCGGCCCCATGACCGCCTCGCCCTACCTGCCGGTCACCCGCCGCTTCGTCAACCCCATCTACATCCGCCCCGAGTCCATTGGCGAGGTCTCCCGCCTGTCCGGGCCGCGCCGCTCCCTGGTCCAGTGGGCCCTGGAGGAGGTCCAGGACGCCAACCTCTCCGCCGAGCCGATCGACCGCGACGCCGCCTGGAAGGCCAAGTGCGAGGCCCTGGAGGTCATCTTCGCCGCCGGGCGCAGCCGGGCCCGTCAGCGCGACTTCGAGCGCTTCCGCGCCGAGCAGGGCGAGGGGCTGGAGCGCTTCGCCCTGTGGAGCGCGCTGATCGAGAAGTACGGGCCCCAGGAGGACTGGCCGGCCTGGCTGCGCGACGCCGGCTCCGCCCACGTGGCCAACGAGGCCCGCGTCCTGTCCGACCGGATCGACTTCTTCGCCTGGCTCCAGTGGATCGTCGACGAGCAGCTCGGCCGCGCCCAGGCCGAGGCC
>ERZ773050.2378-NODE-2378-length-9982-cov-12.614889_pt1 | contig 9982 bp, 6 predicted proteins | sample MGYA00580632_ERZ773050 | MGnify/ENA primary metagenome ERZ773050 (study PRJEB29015, sample SAMEA2738123) | human oral metagenome | biome: human oral; feature: human-associated habitat; material: saliva | place: China | collected 2166 ... | reverse complement strand
TGCTCGATACCGCGGCGCGGGAACTGAGCTTCGCCGAACTGGTTCAAGGATCCGGAGAACTAGAAATCGCGGTGGTTCGTTTTCTCGCCCTGCTCGAGCTCTACAAAGAAGGTGCCCTGCACGTGGAACAGGACGCACCGCTCGGAGCCATTCGGGTACGTGCGAGCGCGAGTGCGGCACAATTCGTGATTCGCGAAGAAACAGATGCTGAGGACGGGCACGAAACCGGTGAAGTGCCTGAATCACCCGAAGTGAACGAGTCTGAAGCTAACACGGAACCGGTAGAGGAGGATTATGAGTAATCACGGCTCACGCTTTGACCGTGAATTCACCCCTGACGACCTTGCCATCGTGAACATGGGCTACTGGGATCCGAACGCAGACGAGGATTCGGAACAGGCTGACCCTGCGCCGGTAGAGGCGGTAGAGGCTGAGATCTCGAAGCCTGCTGAGACGGACGCTGAGCCGGCTGAGCACGAGGTAGCAGCTGCTCCTCTGGGCACTGAGGTTGCCGAAAAAGCTGAGGAGACTGAAGCCGCTGAAACGGTAGAGGACTCCGACAGTTCCGACAGCTCCGATAGTTCCGAGGAATCGCAGGAAACTGCATCCCGCGAGTCGAAGGAACCGGCAGCGAAATCGGTAAAGATTCCGGCGGGAGGCCCCTCCGCCGCACCCAGCGTGGCGGTCGATGCCGAAGCCGAATTCTCCAAGGTCGAGGCAATCCCCGGCGGCATTAAAAGCGCCATCGAAGCAATCCTCGCCGTTGCCGAAGCGCCCGTGAGCGTCAAAGAACTCTCCGCTGCGCTCATCGTCAACGAACGAGCTATTGAGCACGCGCTCGACCAGCTGTACCGCGAGTACAACGGCGAAGAAAGCGGCTACGGAGAAGACGAAAACCGGGTGGCGCCCGAACCGCGCGGATTCCAGCTGCGGAACATCGCAGGAGGCTGGAAGCTCTACGCCCGCGACGACTTCGCCCCCTGGGTGGCACGCTTCGTGACCCGCTCCAAGAGTGCAACCCTGAGCAAGCCCGCCTACGAGACGCTCGCCGTGATTGCCTACCAGCAACCGGTGACCAGGGCGAGGGTCGCCTCCATTCGAGGCGTGAACGCGGACGCTGCAATCCGCCAGTTGCTCCAACGGCAGCTGATTCGTGAGGCTGGTCGTGAAGCCGGAAGCGGCGCGACCCTCTACGAAACCACGGAGCTGCTGCTGGCGAAGCTCGGGTTGAACTCCCTGGAGGAGCTGCCGGCGCTCGCGCCCTTCCTGCCCGATGACACGGAAGCCGCAGTGCTTGCCGAGGGCAACGACTAAGACAACGACAACGAACCAATAAGACGAACGAACGTTCGGGAAATGACTGAAACGTTCGCACTATACGACAGAAAAGAGAAGAACACCATGGCATATGGAAACTCCTCCCGCGGCGGCCGCTCTGCATCCGGTCGCCCCCAGAACTCCCGCGGTGGCCGTCCCGGCGCCGGTCGTCCCGGTCAGGGCGGCAAGCCCGGCGCTAAGGGCGCATCCGCACGCGGCGGTCGTCCCGGCGCACCGAAGAGTGGCGCAGGCAAGGGCGGCGCAAAGGGCTTCGGCGAGAAGAAGTTCGGTGACAAGAAGTTTGGCGAGAAGAAGTTCGGCGCAGGCCGCGCAGGTTCCGGCCGAGGCCGCGGCACCGAACTGCCCAAGCGTGAACGCCGCGCACCGGGCCGCCCCTACCGCTCCGGCGAAGCCTTCGCAAACGAGCGCGGCGAATACCGCGTCAGCAACTACGCTGGTCCGCACCGCCCCCGCCGCCCCCGCAACGCCCCGGTAGACCACTACGAGTTCTACGACCACGACGGCGTGCGCCTGCAGAAGCTGCTTGCCCAGGCCGGTGTGGCATCCCGCCGCGTCTGCGAAGAAATGATTACCGAAGGCCGCGTCACCGTCAACGGTGAAGTCGTGACCGAGCTGGGCGTGCGCGTGGACCCCTCCAAGGTGACCGTGCAGGTGGACGGCATGACCGTTCAGACCAACGACAAGCTCGTCTACATGGCATTCAACAAGCCCGCTGGCGTGGTCTCCACCATGGAAGACCCCGAAGGTCGCCCCTGCATCTCTGACTTCCTGCGTTCCTCCATGAGCGAGCGCGTGTTCCACGTGGGCCGCCTGGACGTCGAAACCGAGGGTCTGCTGCTGCTGACCAACGACGGTGAACTGGCGAACCGCCTCACCCACCCCTCCTACGAGGTGCCCAAGACCTACCTGGTGCAGGTTCCCGGCCCGATGGAGCCCGGCGTCGGCGCAGCCATGAAGAAGGGCATTCGCCTGGAAGACGGCGTGACTCGCGTGGACGAGTTCAAGCTGGTGGACTCCACCCCCGGCCACGTGCTCGTTGAGGTGACCATCCACTCCGGTAAGAACCGCATCGTGCGCCGCCTCTTCGACGCTGTCGGCTACCCGGTTGAGCGCCTGGTCCGCGTCGAGATGGGCCCGATCCGTATTGGTTCGCAGAAGCAGGGCACCGTCCGTAACCTCTCCAAGGTCGAGATCGGTCACCTGCTTGCTTCGGTGGACATGTAATAACGCTAAGGAGTTGTCATGAGCTCGCCCGCTGAGCTTTCCGCATCTGAGCTGCCCATGGACTCAACGCTGACCGGGCCGGTACTCATTATCGGCTCAGGTCTGCTGGGTGCCTCCATCGGTTTGGGGTTGCGTGCGGCAGGATGCGAGGACGTGTACGTCCAAGATATTTCACCCACCGCCGAGGCTGTGGCGCAGGATATCGGTGCCGGCATAAGCTTCTCCACCCTGTCGGAGGAGGAGCGCGCCGCCCTCGCCCCGCAGCTGGTGGTGGTGGCTGCGCCTCCGGATAGTGCCGGTGCCGTGTGCGCTCGCGCGTTGAACACCTATGCGCCTCGACCGGAGGTGGGCTACCCCGGCGCCGTGGTGACGGATGTTGCCTCGGTGAAGGTGCAGCCGCTGGCTGATGTGCTTGCCTCGGGTGCGGATGCGTCGCGTTACGTGGGTTCGCATCCGATGGCTGGGCGTGAGAAGTCGGGTCCGGTGGCTGCTCGCGGTGAGTTGTTCCAGGCGCGTCCGTGGATTATCTGCGAGCACGATTCGGTTCGCCCTGAGTGTGTGCGTCTGGTGCGTTCTGTGGCGGTGGAGCTGGGTGCGATTGTGACTTCTTTGAGCGTTGAGGAGCACGATCAGACGGTTGCCCTGATTTCTCATGTGCCGCAGGCGATGAGTTCGCTTCTGGCGTCGCGTCTGCAGGACACTCCGCTGTATGCGCTGTCCCTGGCGGGTCAGGGTCTGCGCGATACGGTGCGTATTGCGGCTTCGGACCCGACGCTGTGGGTGCAGATTTTTGCGGCGAACGCTGACCCGATTGTGAAGACCCTCTACGGTGTGCGTGATGACCTGAACCGCCTCATCGCAACGCTGGAGAACCCGACGGCATCCGGCGCTCGCCTGGATTTGGCGCAGCTGATGAGCGAAGGCAACGCGGGCGTTAGCCGCATTCCGGGTAAGCACGGTACGGCGCCCGCCGCGTTCGCAAAGATGACGGTGCTGGTGGATGACACCCCCGGTACGCTGGCTCGTTTGCTTGCCGAGATTGGTGAGTTGGGCGCGAACCTTGAGGATTTGCGTCTGGAGCACTCGACGGGTGCCCCGGTGGGTATGGCTGAAATCTCGGTCAATCCGTCCATTCATGAGGCGCTGGTCCGCGATTTGTCGGCTCGCGGTTGGCGTGTTGTGAAGTAGAGTTAAAGCTGTATTTTCCTGCATAAAGTTTGAGACGAATTTTAAGGAGTGCTGATGCACGAGAACCCTAAACTGACGATTGCTATTGACGGTCCTTCCGGTTCCGGTAAGTCGTCTGTGTCTAAGGAAGTTGCACGCCACTTTGGTCTGGCGTACCTGGACACCGGTGCAATGTACCGTGCCGCAACCTACCGTGTGCTGGAACTTGGCATTGACCTGAACGACGCTGAGGCGATCGCGAAGGCTGTCGAGGAGATGCCCCTGGTGTTCGGTACGAACATTAAGGAAGAAGAGATTCTGATGGGTTCGACCGATATCCGTGAGGAGATTCGTAGCGAGCGCATTTCTTCGGCTGTGTCTGCTGTGGCTTCGGTTCCGGCGGTTCGTGAGCACCTGATTGGCCTGCAGCGTTGGATGATTGACCACGCTATTAACGGCATGGTCGCTGAGGGCCGCGACATCACCACCGTGGTCGCTCCCGACGCTGATGCGCGCATCCTGCTGACTGCTTCTGAAGAGGTGCGCATGGCGCGCCGTGGCCTGGAGAACGCGGAGAAGTCCGGCGCTTCGGGTGACTTGAGCAAGCAGATCGCTGAGCGTGATGCGAAGGATTCGAAGGTCAATAACTTTATGGAAGCTGCCGAGGGCGTGGCTCTGGTGGACAGCTCGGATCTTGATTTTAATGCGACGGTCTCTGCAGTGATTAACGCTGTGAATGACCAGTTGAAGGCGAAGCGCGCGGGTTAGGCCCCGCCGAAACGCTGGGGGAGTGGTGCATCCGCTCCCGATAAGACGTTGAGCCGCGCTCGCGTGCTGACCGTAGGGTCGGGCGCGGGGCGGGTAGAGAAAGGAATGCGCATGGCTGAGGACGCTATCCGCGACGATTACGAAGAGAAGTACCTGGGCGGTGGCGAGGACGACGTTACCGAGCGCCTCGCTGAGATTGATGATGAGACCGCTGACCAGCGTGCTCAGGCTCTGCTTGAGGGTCTTGAGGACTACGACCTGGATGAAGAGGACCGCGCCCTGCTGGGTGCCTGGGGCTTCGACATTGAGGAAGAGGAAGAGCAGCTTGCTGATCCGGTAGTGGCGATTGTTGGCCGCCCGAACGTGGGTAAGTCGACCATCATTAACCGTATTCTGGGCCGCCGTGAAGCGGTGGTTGAGGATAAGCCGGGTGTGACTCGTGACCGCGTGTCTTATAAGGCTGAGTGGCTGGGTAAGAGCTTCACCCTGGTTGATACCGGTGGTTGGGAGTCTGACGCCCGCGGTATTGATGCTCAGGTTGCTGAGCAGGCTGAGATTGCTGTGGAGCAGGCCGACGTTGTGGTCCTGGTGGTGGACGCCCGCGTGGGTGTGACCGCTTCGGACGAGCAGATTGTGCGTATGCTGCGCCGCGTGAAGAAGCCGATCATTCTGATTGCTAACAAGATTGACGACGCCCACCTGGAGCCGGAGATTTATAACCTCTGGTCGCTGGGTATGGGTCAGCCGTTCCCGGTGTCGGGTCTGCACGGTCGTGGCCTGGCGGATGCTCTGGACGAGATCCTTGAGGTCATGCCGGAGCACTCGCAGTTCGCTCAGCCGGAGGCGCTGGGCGGCCCGCGTCGTGTGGCTCTGGTGGGTCGCCCGAACGTGGGTAAGTCCTCGCTGCTGAACAAGCTGGCTGGTTCTGAGCGTGCCGTGGTGAATGACCTGGCTGGTACGACTCGTGACCCGATTGACGAGATTATTGAGCTGGGCGGCTACCCCTGGCGTTTCGTGGATACTGCGGGTATCCGCCGTCGCCAGCACATGGCTAAGGGCGCGGAGTTCTACTCTTCGCTGCGTACTCAGACTGCTCTGGAGCGTTCTGAGGTTGCCGTGGTGCTGCTGGATGTTTCCGAGCCGATCTCTGAGCAGGATGTGCGTATCGTGCAGACCGTGATTGATTCGGGGCGCGCGATGGTTCTGGCATTCAACAAGTGGGATACCCTCGATGAGGATCGCCGCTACATGCTCGAGCGTGAGATTGAGCGCGACCTGGCGCACGTGCAGTGGGCACCTCGCGTGAACATTTCGGCGAAGACCGGCTGGCACAAGGACAAGCTGGTGCCTGCCCTGGAGCACTCGCTGGAGTCGTGGGATTCGCGTATTCCGACCGGTCGCCTGAACGCGTTCCTGGGCGAGATTGTGGCTGCGCATCCGCACCCGCTGCGTGGCGGTAAGCAGCCGCGTATTCTCTTTGGTACTCAGGTGTCTTCGCGTCCGCCGAAGTTCGTGCTGTTTACTACCGGTTTCTTGGATCCGGGTTACCGTCGCTTCATCATGCGTCGTCTGCGTGAGACTTTTGATTTCACGGGTACTCCGATTGAGATTTCGATGCGTGTGCGTGAGCGCCGCTCCCTGGGTGAGCGTCAGAGCGCGAAGGCTAAGAAGGGCAAGGGCGGCCGCCGCTAGTAGCGGGGTGTCTGCTTGATGCCGTGTTGCTGGGCTGGCCCCTTGCTAGGCTGGCTCTTGTTAGGTTTGGCCCCCGCGCGCTGGATTCTGTACGGAAAATCTGCAAGGAAATCCGTGAGGAAAAGATTTTTAAGATTTTTTCTAAAAATAGGGATTCTGGCTTGCGCGGGGGTTAAAAGCCCGGTATAGTTATTCGAGTGTTCAGGGGAAACCTTGAAAACAATATCGTGAATAACGAATCGGGTTGTGGCGCAGCTTGGTAGCGCACTTGACTGGGGGTCAAGGGGTCGCAGGTTCAAATCCTGTCAACCCGACAGATAAAGCTCCGGAAGGTTTTTCCTTCCGGAGCTTTTTTGTATGCCGTTTAGTGGTTTTTGTTTTGCTTGCTTGGATGAGGAGATACGGGAGTCGGCGCCAAAACACGGCTGGAAGCACCGAAGTGCGCTCTCTTCCTTGAGATGGCGGGGGAGAGGCCGGTATACCACCTGTAAAGCGGTGGGGCTTTAGGTTAGGTTGCAATTATGAGCTTCAATCTAAATGTTGGAATATGCCCGATTTTGTGGGTGATGGGTGGTACATTGGGTACACAAGGAATCGCGTTTTAGCGGTCAGAAATTTTAGCTTCGGCACTGAATTTCCCTTGACAAATCAAGGAATATTTAGGTTTCTGTGACTAAAACACGACTTCATACACACTGAATTTCATAGCCGCAAAACCAACACGAACCCAAGCGAAGGCAAAATATCCCGGTGGGATAGCCTCCCCAACGCACAAGACGACAGGGAGCCAGGCCTTATGCACACGGCACACACGCCGCCACACGCGTCACTGGGAAGGTTTTACGGCACAACTCGATCCCGCCCCCGTGGGCTGGAAAGGAACACAGTACATCATGTGGCAGCAAGTCTACGACCCGCTGAACTCGAGCGCACTCTCCGCACTCGTGGCAGCAGTCCCGATTATTTTCTTCCTTCTGGGCCTCACCGTCCTGAAGCTCAGCGGTATTAAATCTGCCGTTATCTCCCTCGTCATTGCACTGGTCATCGGTTGCGCTATTTTCGGTATGCCCGTCACCGCAGGTGCAGGCTCCATCCTCTACGGTTTCCTCTCGGGCATGTGGCCCATCGGCTGGATTGTGCTCATGGCTGTGTGGCTCTACCGCATTTCCGTGCGTTCTGGCGGCTTTGAAATCGTCCGCTCCTCCATCTCCTCCATCTCTACCGACCAGCGCGTCCAGATGCTGCTGATCGCATTCTGCTTCGGTGGCTTCCTTGAAGGCGCTGCAGGCTTCGGTATCCCGATTGCTATCTGTGCTGCACTGCTCGTGTCCCTGGGCTTCAACCCGCTCAAGGCCGCAATGTTCGCGCTGATCGCTAACGTGAGCTCCGGTGCATACGGCGCTATCGGTATCCCCGTGACCACCGCAGCAACCCGCGGTGGCGTGGACCTGCACGCACTGTCCATCGAAATGGTCCTGGTTCTCCAGATCATGGCGGCTCTCATCCCCGTACTGCTCGTTGCTATTCAGGACGGCATCCGCGGTATCCGCGAAGTCGGTCTGGTAGCCCTGATGGTTGGTGTCATCTACTCCGGCGGCCAGTCCGTTCTGCTCGCAACCCTGGGTAACCCCGAGCTCGTCGACATCATCCCGCCGCTGCTGTCCCTGGTGGCGCTGGCACTCGTCATGCAGAAGTGGCAGCCCAAGCACATCTTCCGCGAGCCCACCGCTCCCTCCCTGGAAGAAGTTCAGGCTCAGCAGAGCACCAAGCACACCGGTGGCGAAATCCTCAAGGCATGGAGCCCCTTCGTCTACCTGTCCGTCGTGATTCTGCTCTGGTCCACCGCTCTGAAGCCCGTCTTCGCTACTAAGGGCGCGCTCGGCTTCACCAACGTCACGTTCTCCCTGCCCTGGCTGCACCAGAGCATCTCGCAGGCGGCACCGATCGTTGCAACCCCCAAGCCTATTGACGTGACCTACACCTGGAACATTGTGGGTGCATCCGGTACCGCAATTCTGGTGGCTGCCATCATCACCATCCTGACCTCCTCCATCAGCTGGGGCGAGGCTATCGAGGAACTCGGCGCAACCTGGAAGCAGCTGCAGACCCCGATCCTCATGATCTGCCTGGTCATGTCCGTTGCTAACGTCATGAACTACGCGGGTATGATTACCTCCATCGCACTGGCTGTTGCCGCTGTGGGTGCTATCTTCCCGCTGCTGTCCCCGATCATCGGTTGGATTGGCGTGTTCGTGACCGGCTCCGTGGTGAACAACAACATCCTCTTCGCTGGCCTGCAGGCTACCACCGCACAGCAGATTGGCGTCAGCCAGACCCTGCTGGTTGCATCTAACACCGCCGGTGGTGTGATGGCGAAGATTGTTTCCCCGCAGTCCATCGCAATTGCAGCGGCTGCTGTGAACAGCTCCGGCGAGGAATCCAAGATTACCTCCATGGCGATCAAGTACAGTGCAGCACTGCTGGCTATCACCTGTGTTTGGAGTTACGTTCTGTCCCTGGTTGTTTCCTAAACAGCGTGAAGCTCCGATGCGTGTAACCTGCCTTCCCTGAAAGGTGAGGTACCGCGACACGGTTTAGCGAAAGCCCCCTTCTACTTCGGTAGGAGGGGGCTTTCGCGTTTCTGTGTTTGTGCGCTGGGGGAGGAGGTTCGCGGCTAAGGAACGCAATTGTGCACATAAGTTTCATCTGTGCACACTTAAGGTCACCCTATCCTGAAGTCTCGAGGAAGACCTGTTAGCTTAAACAGATAAAGTCAAGAGCACCTAGTGAGAGGGAAAGGTTCCGCTCACCGCCGCCGCGCCACGGTATATTGCCTCGGCATATCGCCACGTCATACGACCAAACGCCCGGCAGCTCAAGACCATCACGCTTCACCGATGGACCCATCCACGACGCAAGGATCGGGCCCATCGGTTTTTATGCGGCCTAACGCTTCCATACAGCACAGGCGCCGTACCGGAAGAAGCGACCGCTAATACACACAGACCGAAAGGAACACCCGCCCCAATGTGGCAGCAAACCTACGACCCGCTAAACGCACCGGTGCTCTCCGCGCTGGTTGCCGCAGTGCCCATCGTCCTCTTCCTGCTGGGCCTGACCGTCCTGAAACTCAGCGGCCTCAAATCAGCACTGCTGACCCTCGGCACCACCCTCATCATCGGTTGTGCTGTCTTCGGCCTGCCCATCACCGCAGGTGCCGGTTCCATCCTCTCCGGCTTCCTCTCGGGCGCATGGCCCATCGGCTGGATCGTGCTCATGGCGGTGTGGCTCTACCGCATCGCCGTACGCGCCGGTAACTTCGACATCGTGCGCTCCTCCGTCTCCTCCATCTCGAACGATCAGCGCATCCAGGTGCTACTGATTGCCTTCTGCTTCGGCGGCTTCATCGAAGGCGCGGCAGGCTTCGGCATCCCGATCGCTATCTCCGCGGCGCTGCTGGTATCCCTGGGGTTCAACCCCCTCAAAGCATCCATGCTGGCGCTGGTAGCTAATGCCGCATCCGGTGCCTACGGTGCTATCGGTATCCCCGTGACCACCGCAGCTAAGGTCGGCGGCCTCGATACCGCACACCTGTCCGCAGGTATGGTTCCGGTACTGCAGATCTTCGTCGCCTTCGTGCCGCTGCTGATGGTTGCAATCCAGGACGGTATGCGCGGTATCCGCGAAGTCGGCCTGGTCGCACTCATGACCGGCGTCATCTTCTCCGGCGGTCAGGCAGCTATCCTGATGCTGCTCGGCTCTCCCGAACTGGTCGACATCATCCCGCCGCTGC
>ERZ773050.2377-NODE-2377-length-9985-cov-8.304834_pt1 | contig 9985 bp, 13 predicted proteins | sample MGYA00580632_ERZ773050 | MGnify/ENA primary metagenome ERZ773050 (study PRJEB29015, sample SAMEA2738123) | human oral metagenome | biome: human oral; feature: human-associated habitat; material: saliva | place: China | collected 2166 ... | reverse complement strand
GATTTCATAAGGAGAAAAAGATATGAATCAAACAATTATTCAAGAACGTTCTGGTTTGAATCAATTTTATGCAAAAGTTTATGCTTTTGTAGGGATTGGGATTGCCTTATCTGCAATTGTCTCAGCCTTGATGTTAACAACCTTCCAAGATGTTCTCGTACAGTTAATGCTTAATGCCCGCGTATGGTTAATCGTGACAGGAATCGTTGAAGTTGCTCTAGTGTTATTTGCAAGTGGTTTAGCGTTAAGGAACAGTCCAGCAGCATTTCCAATATTCCTATTATATTCTGCAGTCAATGGTTTTTCCCTAAGTTTCATTGTATCGCTTTACCTTCCTGGTACAGTCCTAACAGCCTTTATCTCCAGTGCGGCCCTTTTCTTTGTCATGGCGATCGTCGGAGTCGTCATCAAAAAGGATTTGAGTGGGATCGGACGTGCTTTGATTGCGGCCTTATTTGGTCTGATACTAGCCATGGTTGTTAATATCTTCTTAAATAGTGGCCTAATGGACTATATCATCAGTATTGTGATGGTGCTTGTCTTTGCAGGTTTAATCGCTTGGGATAATCAAAAAATTCGTTATGTGTACGAAGAGTCAGACGGTCAAGTTGCTACAGGTTGGGCAATCTCTTTAGCACTTAGCCTCTACCTTGACTTTATCAACCTCTTCCTTAGCTTCTTGCGTATCTTTGGAAGTGACGATTAATACTTTTAGAGCTCAAATGAGCTCTTTTTATTTTTTGCTTTCAATTTTACTGTCAAAAGGGTATAATCATCTTATTATTCAAAAGGAGAGATGTATGAAGAAAAGTTTTATCCTCCAACAAGAGGAAATATCATTTGTGAAAAACACCTTCACCCAGTATTTGAAAGATAAATTGGAAGTGGTTGAAGTACAAGGCCCAATCTTGAGTAAGGTTGGTGATGGGATGCAGGACAACCTTTCAGGTATTGAAAATCCAGTTTCAGTTAAGGTTTTGCAGATTCCTAATGAAACTTATGAGGTAGTTCATTCACTTGCCAAATGGAAACGTCATACCTTGGCTCGTTTTGGTTTTGGCGAAGGAGAGGGTCTCTTTGTTCATATGAAGGCTCTTCGCCCGGATGAAGATTCGCTAGATGCGACTCACTCGGTTTATGTAGACCAATGGGACTGGGAGAAAGTCATTCCAAACGGGCAACGTAATCTTGCTTACCTTAAAGAGACTGTAGAGAAAATATATAAGGCTATTCGCTTGACGGAACTTGCTGTGGAAGCTCGTTATGATATTGAGTCAATCTTACCCAAACAGATTACCTTTATCCACACAGAAGAACTGGTAGAGCGTTATCCAGACTTGACTCCAAAAGAACGTGAAAATGCTATTTGTAAAGAGTTTGGTGCGGTCTTCTTGATTGGTATTGGGGGAGAGTTATCAGATGGTAAGCCTCATGATGGACGTGCGCCTGACTACGATGACTGGACAACAGAAACTGAAAATGGCTATAAGGGTCTGAATGGGGATATTCTAGTTTGGAATGAGAATCTTGGTGCAGCTTTTGAACTTTCTTCAATGGGGATTCGTGTTGATGAGGATACTCTTCGCCGTCAAGTTGCAATCACAGGAGATGAAGATCGCTTGGTTCTAGAATGGCATAGAGCACTTTTAAATGGGCTTTTCCCGCTGACAATCGGAGGAGGAATTGGTCAATCACGTATGGCCATGTTCTTACTTCGTAAGAAGCATATCGGTGAAGTCCAAACCAGTGTTTGGCCTCAAGAAGTCAGAGATACCTATGACAATATTCTGTAAGGAATCGAACCACAAGGTTCGGTTTTTTTCTTTTTTCCAAGAATTTGGTATAATATAGTTTATGAAAATTGTATCAGGAATCTATGGAGGGCGTCCTCTAAAGACGCTTGATGGTAAAACGACCAGACCTACTTCAGATAAGGTTAGGGGGGCTATTTTTAATATGATTGGTCCCTACTTTGAAGGGGGACGTGTATTAGATCTCTATGCAGGGAGTGGCGGTTTATCTATTGAAGCTGTTTCAAGAGGCATGTCAAGCGCAGTACTAGTGGAGAAAGATCGTAGAGCTCAAAGTATTGTGAAAGAAAACATTCAGATGACAAAAGAAGGTTCTAAGTTTCAATTATTGAAAATGGAAGCTGAACGGGCTTTGGAACAAGTGGAAGGTGTCTTTGAGCTCATCTTTTTGGACCCTCCCTATGCAAAGGAACAGATCGTTTCCGACATTGAAAAAATGGCTGAGAGAAATCTTTTAGCAGATGATGTCATGGTGGTCTGTGAAACAGATAAATCAGTAGAGCTTCCAGAAGAAATCGCCTGTTTGGGAATCTGGAAAGAAAAAATATATGGTATTAGTAAGGTGACGGTTTATGTCAGATAAAATTGGGCTATTTACAGGTTCTTTTGATCCAATTACCAATGGACATTTGGAACTAATTGAGCGCGCCAGCAAGCTATTTGATAAGTTGTATGTGGGGATTTTCTATAATCCTCATAAAACAGGTTTTTTGTCAATAGAAAGTCGAAGAAAAACTATCGAAAAAGCAGTGGCGCATCTGGATAATATTGAAGTGTTGGCATCTCATGACGAGTTGGTTGTTGATGTTGCTAGGAGACTGGGTGTCCATGTTCTTGTTCGTGGGTTACGTAACGCTGGGGACCTACAGTATGAAGCAAGTTTTGACTATTACAATCATCAGTTGGCAGGAGATATTGAGACAGTCTACCTCCACAGTCGACTAGAACACTTATATCTCAGTTCTTCAGCGGTAAGAGAATTATTAAAATTTAATCGAGATATTAGTGAGTATGTGCCAGATGCTGTCTTAGAGGAGTTAAAAAATGAAGAAAAAAACTAGATGGCCCATATACCTGATTATAAGTTTGGTTATGACATTTCTTGCATTTACGGTGCCTCTTCCTTACTACATAGAGGTTCCGGGGACATCGGAGGATATTAGACGTATCTTGCAAGTAAATGAAAAGTTAGATAGCGAACCAGGGTCCTATCAATTTGTAACAGTTGGAGTTCAAAAAGCTAGATTAGCTCATTTGATTTATGCTTGGTTGACTCCATTCACAGATATTCATAGTGCCAAAGAGATGACTGGTGGTTCATCAGACGCAGATTTTGTCCGAATCAATCAATTTTACATGGAAACTTCTCAGAATATGGCAAAATACCAGGGACTAAAGACTGCTGGTAAAAAGATAGAGCTCAATTATTTGGGTGTCTATGTTTTAACCGTAACTGATAATTCAACCTTTAAGGGGATTCTCAATATTGCAGATACAGTAACAGCAGTTAATGATAAAACTTTTGAGAGTTCCAAAGAAATGGTTGAGTATGTCAACTCTCAAAATCTAGGAGATAAGGTTAAGGTCACCTATGAAGAAGACGGACAGATCAAATCTGCTGAGGGGAAAATTATTACTTTAGAAAACGGAAAAAATGGAATCGGAATAGGATTGATTGACCGTACAGAAGTAACGAGCGATGTGCCTATTCAGTTTTCAACAGCAGGAATCGGTGGACCTAGTGCGGGATTGATGTTTAGTTTATCGATTTATACACAAATTGCTGAGCCAACTCTTCGTAACGGTCGTATCGTCGCAGGTACAGGAAGTATCGATAGGGATGGAAATGTCGGTGATATTGGTGGGATTGATAAAAAGGTTGTTGCTGCTTCTAAAAAAGGGGCTACAGTATTCTTTGCTCCAAATAATCCAGTCAATGAAGAGACTAAAAAAGCTAATCCTTATGCTAAAAACAACTATGATACAGCTTTAGAAGCTGCTGAAATGATTAAGACAGATATGAAGATTGTTCCAGTAAAAACACTTCAGGATGCGATAGACTATCTGAAAAACAATCCTTAAAAAGATAGTTAGTCCATAAACTAGCATAGAGCAAAAGAAGATGGTATAATAAGCCGATGATTCAATTATTTTTTACCCTTAGTAGTCATATGTTCTTTATTTACCTCGTCTTTCAACTTTTGAGGGATTTAGTCAAATGGAATCAGATTTTGAAGGTAACAAAGGAAAACGCAGGGAAAGTTCGACTCTTAGTAGCATTGATTAGTTTAGGATTAGGCTATCTTATTAGCTCCTTTTTCCTAAGTCTATTCCAACTATGGCAAGAAGCTGTTAGAGGACTACTATAATTTGTGTTATAGAAATAAATTTAATGAGAAAACTTCTTACAGAATTAATAAAATTATAGGGAGAAATAGAGTTCATGGATATTGTAATCTTATTATCGATAACGCTTTTAATTTATTTGTTACCACAAAATAAGGAATATCTATGTGTTAAATCTACATCTGGACTTAGAGGTTTTTTAGCACTAGGGATAATATTTCATCATTTATCACCATGGGTTACGGTTTTTGGTGGTATAACAGTACTTTAGCCTTTATCCTTGGGCTAATATGGGCTAAATATCAAGATGTGATTGATAAAGTATTAGATAGATATTATTTTGTTGTGCTTTTTTCAGTTGCTGTACTACTATTTGTTTCGCATCATTACGGTAATTTATTAAGCTATTTACATATTGAAGATAGTTATAGTTATGCGCTAGCAGCTAATATTAATAATATTATTTTTACGATTTATTTTGTTGTTTCTTTCCTGAAAAAAATAAATTTTTCAAATGTTTTTTTGATTTTGTTAGGTGGCATATCATTTGAATTATATATGATACATGGATTAGTAATTTCTATGTTAGGGAAAATATTTGTGTCGTCTCCCGTTAATGATGTTTTGTTAACAATTTTTACTTTAATCATTAGTATAAGTTTGGCTTGGATTGTTAATAAATTAGTTAATACGATTACTACAAAAGTTAACTTATTATAAACTCAAAAGCAAAGGAAAATATTTTATGGAAAAAATTGTAGTCCAAGGTGGGGATAATCGCCTAGTAGGAAGTGTCACCATTGAGGGTGCAAAAAATGCAGTCTTACCCTTACTTGCTGCAACTGTTTTAGCAAGTGAAGGAAAAACTGTCTTAAAAAATGTCCCTATCTTATCAGATGTGTTTACCATGAATCAGGTAGTTCGTGGCCTGCATGCTCAGGTTGATTTTGATCAGGATGCTCATATTGTCGAAGTTGATGCGACCGGTGATATCACAGAAGAAGCGCCATATAAGTATGTGAGCAAGATGCGTGCCTCTATTGTAGTTTTAGGACCAATTTTAGCACGCGTGGGACATGCAAAGGTTTCTATGCCTGGTGGCTGTACGATTGGTAGTCGTCCAATCGACCTTCACCTAAAGGGACTAGAAGCAATGGGCGCTCAGATTACTCAAACTGCTGGTTATATCGAGGCTAAGGCAGAACGCTTGCAGGGGGCCCATATTTATATGGACTTCCCTAGTGTTGGGGCAACTCAAAACTTGATGATGGCGGCTACTCTTGCTAATGGTGTAACTGTCCTTGAAAATGCTGCGCGTGAACCAGAGATTGTGGATTTGGCTGTTCTACTAAATAAAATGGGTGCGAAGGTTAAGGGTGCTGGTACAGAAACTATTACCATCACTGGTGTTGAGAAGCTACACGGTGCTATACATAATGTTGTACAGGATCGTATTGAAGCGGGAACCTTCATGGTTGCAGCTGCTATGACTGGTGGAGACGTCTTAATCCAAGATGCCATTTGGGAACATAACCGTCCCTTGATTGCTAAGTTATTGGAAATGGGTGTTGAAGTAATCGATGAAGATGAAGGGATTCGTATCCGTTCTCAACGCGAGAAACTGAAAGCAGTTCATGTTAAGACCTTGCCACATCCAGGATTTCCAACAGATATGCAGGCTCAATTTACTGCCTTGATGACAGTTGCTCAAGGGGAGTCTACCATGGTGGAGACTGTGTTTGAAAATCGATTTCAGCATTTAGAAGAGATGCGTCGGATGGGCTTACACTCAGAAATTATCCGTGATACTGCTCGTATCATTGGTGGTCAACGTCTCCAAGGTGCTGAAGTTCTATCAACAGACTTACGAGCTAGTGCAGCCTTGATTTTAACAGGCCTAGTTGCTGAAGGTGAAACTGTTGTTGGTAAACTTGTCCATTTGGATAGAGGTTACTATCGTTTCCATGAAAAATTGGCTCAGCTAGGAGCTAAGATTGAACGGGTAAGTGTGGAAGCAGATGAAGATGAATAAGCAAGTCACATATGTATTACATCGCTTTTTGTTGGTGATTATAGTGCTTCTAATAGGTATTTTAGCGCTTGGTATTGGTTTGATGATTGGCTATGGTATCTTAGGCAAAGGACAAGATCCATGGGCTATTTTGGCACCAGCAAAATGGCAAGAACTCATAACAAAATTTACAGGAAAATAGGCTGGGAAACCAGTCTTTTTCTAGGAAATTAAGGAGACAAAATGGAAAAAAATACAAGACAGGCTCTAGTTGGTTTGCTAATATTTCTGCTCTTGTCTGCAGGAAGTTACTACATTAAAGAGATGCAGGATTCCAATTCTGCGCCTCAGACGCAAGTAAGACAGAAGTCACAATCATCGGATGCCCCAAGTAGAGAACTAGCGGAAAGCGTTCTGACAGATTCGGTTAAGAAACAAATAAAAGGTTCAATTGAATGGAACGGAGCAGGGGCTTTTATCATCAATGGTAATAAAACGAATCTAGATGCAAAGGTCTCAAGTCAACCCTATGCTGATAACAAAACCAAGACTGTGGGTGGTGAGACAGTTCCAACAGTAGCTAATGCCCTAATGTCTAAGGCAACAAGGCAGTATAAGGACCGTGAAGAAACCGGAAATGGTTCGACATCATGGACGCCAGCAGGATGGCATCAGGTTAAAAATTTAAAAGGGAATTACAATCATGCAGTTGATAGAGGTCATTTGCTGGGCTATGCCTTGATTGGAGGTCTAGATGGTTTTGACGCCTCTACAAGTAATCCTAAAAATATTGCTGTTCAGACAGCTTGGGCCAATCAGGCCCGTGCAGATGACTCGACAGGTCAAAACTATTACGAAAGTTTAGTTCGAAAGGCCTTGGATCAAAATAAACGGGTTCGTTACCGTGTTACCCTTCTCTATGCGACAGACAAGGACTTAGTTCCATCTGCATCACAGATTGAAGCCAAATCTTCAGACGGAGAATTAGAGTTTAATGTAGTTGTCCCAAATGTACAGACAGGTATCAAACTAGATTATCGTACAGGTGAAGTTACAGTGACAAAGGCTAAATAGATGAATGCCCTCATCTGACAAGATGGGGGGTTTATTATTGAAATCATAAAATAATGTGTAGAAGAGGAAAAATATGGTATAATAGTGTCAATTATACTATTTAGGAGAAGGTAAAATGGAAGACCCGAGCAGTCAGGATTTGTTACTGCAATTTGTATTATTAGTTGTTTTGACCTTTTTAAATGCTTTTTTCTCTGCTACAGAGATGGCTATGGTTTCTCTTAGTCGCTCACGTGTTGAACAAAAGGCTGAAGAGGGGGATAAACGCTATATCCGTTTGCTAAAGGTACTTGAAAACCCCAATCACTTTTTATCAACCATTCAAGTTGGTATTACTTTAATTACGATCTTATCAGGGGCTAGGTTAGCAGATTCTCTTGGCGAATTGATTGCCTCTTGGATGGGGAATAGCGAGACTGCGTATGCAGTAGCTTCTTTCTTATCACTTGCTTTTTTGACCTATATTTCAATCGTTTTTGGTGAACTTTATCCTAAACGCATTGCTCTAAATCTTAAGGATGCCTTGGCAATCCGAACTGTACCATTTATTATTGCTATCGGTAAGATTGTGAGTCCCTTTGTTTGGTTGCTATCTGCATCAACCAATCTTTTGAGCCGTTTGACGCCGATGACATTTGATGATGCAGACGAAAAAATGACTCGTGATGAGATTGAGTACATGCTGACTAAAAGCGAAGAAACTTTGGATGCTGATGAAATCGAGATGTTGCAGGGGATTTTCTCACTGGATGAGCTTATGGCGCGTGAAGTCATGGTTCCTCGAACAGATGCTTTCATGGTAGATATCCAAGATGACACTCAGACCATTATCGAAAGTATCTTAAAACAAAACTTTTCTCGAATTCCTGTTTATGACGGCGATAAGGACAATGTCATTGGTTTGATTCATACAAAGAGTCTCCTTAAAGAAGCCTTTGTCAGTGGGTTCGATAATATCGTCTGGAAGCGAATCTTACAAGATCCACTCTTTGTGCCTGAAACCATTTTTGTGGACGATTTGTTAAAAGAACTAAGAAATTCACAAAGACAGATGGCTATTCTTCTTGATGAATACGGAGGAATGGCTGGTTTGGTAACACTTGAGGATCTCCTTGAAGAGATTGTTGGTGAGATTGATGATGAAACTGACCGTGCTGAAGTCTATGTTCATACTATCGGCGAGGACACTCATATTGTCCAAGGGACAATGAATTTGAACGATTTCAATGATTATTTTGATGTCGAGCTTGAAAGTGACAATGTAGATACCATTGCTGGTTATTATTTGACAGGTGTGGGAACTATTCCAACATCAGAAAAACTCAGTTATGAGTTAGATAGTGGCAACAAGCATATCACCTTGACAAATGACAAGGTAAAAAATGGTCGTGTCACCAAGCTTAAGGTTCAAATTCAAGAACTTGAATCAGAAGAAGAAACTGATTAACAAAAAAGCTTTACTAATATTAGGTTAGTAAAGCTTTTTCTAATTTTTAAAAAGAAAAAGACTCCAAAAGGAGTCTTTTTATATAAGGCGGTAGACGGATTTATAAACCTTTATTTATCGGGCTTTGTGGGTGTTTCGCCCCAAATCCGCCCCAAATTTAAGCCGTTAAGAATATTTCTTTTATCTGCTCAAAGTTTTTATCCGCTAGTGCTTCCATTTGATGAGAATATACTTTCAATGTTATATCAGGACTTTCATGTCCTAGTAGCTTCGATATGGTCACGATGTCAATCCCTTTGAATATTAAGTAAGAAGCGTAAGTATGCCGTAAGCTATGGTTTCTTACTGGACGACCTACAAGCCTTTTTATCAGCTTGTTACACGCTGAGTTTGAAACTCCAAAACACACCCTATTTTTAATGTTTGCTTGCCAATATTTTTTCTTGTAAGTTTTCAAGGTTTCAATCGTGGTTTTATCAATCGGGACTTTCCTTTTTGAGCTCTCATTTTTTAAGCCTGCAAAATCTTGCGTTTTGGAATAATCAAAGGACTTGTTTATATCTATTATCCCGTTTTGTAAGTCTATATCACTCCAAGTAAGCCCTAGAGCCTCAGAGAAGCGCATACCAGTGACTGAAAGTAAGTAGAGGGTAAAATAGGACACGTACTGTACATTCGAGCGTGTGGACGAAATTAGAGCCTTATACTCACTCTCTTCTAAAAAGTCGTTTTCTTCTGCTCGGTTTTCGATTTGTGATTTTACTTTAGCATCTTCAGCAAAGTTGTAGCTGATTACTTGCTCCCTGACTGCGACCTTTAGAGCGCCTTTTATCTGGTAGTGGAATTTCTCAAGTGTTTCTTGAGCATATTTCTCGCCAAACTCATTGAGCTGTTTTTGATAATAAAGCGGAGTGATGTCCTTTACTTTCAAATCTTCAAAATATGTTTTGATATGTTTCAGATTTTTGGTGTAAGTTTCCCAGGTCTTATCTTTCACATAAGGACGCTTATAGACCTCAGACCAAGTTTTTACAAAGTCATACAGAGTCACCTCACCATCAGTCAGAATATTTTGGGTTAATTTCTTTTCGACTTCCATTGCTGCTGCCTGAGCAAGTTTTTTAGTCTTGAACCCTCCTTTAGATTTTTGGCGGAACTTCCCTTTTTCATCTTTGTAAGATATGCGATATTCCCAGTTGTTATCCCTTTTTCGATAATATGCCATTTGTTTTTTACCTCATTTTTTGATAAAATGAGTACAGTAAAGAGACCTACTGCAAAAGCAGGTTTTTCACT
>ERZ773050.2374-NODE-2374-length-9995-cov-4.766398_pt1 | contig 9995 bp, 8 predicted proteins | sample MGYA00580632_ERZ773050 | MGnify/ENA primary metagenome ERZ773050 (study PRJEB29015, sample SAMEA2738123) | human oral metagenome | biome: human oral; feature: human-associated habitat; material: saliva | place: China | collected 2166 ... | reverse complement strand
AGGAATCACATCTCTTGTAGAGTCAGTAAAGAAAATTATAAATCCGAGCGAGCCTGAGTACACGAATATAGCTCTGATAATCGTTGCTGTAGCTGTTGTAGTCAAGCTCCTGCTCGGAAGCTATGTAAAGAGCAAAGGAAAGAAGCTAAACTCAGATTCACTTATAGCTTCTGGAGAAGATGCTAGACTAGATGCAGTTATTTCAGCATCGACTGTCGTAGCTGCTTTGATATACATTTTCTCAGGCATTAGCCTTGAGGCATATCTTGCTGCTTTGATATCTCTTGTAATTATCAAAGCTGGTTATGAGATGATTAGCGAAACTCTCTCTCAGATTATAGGAAAGAAAATGGATAAAGAAGTTATAGAAAAACTAAAGGCTACGGTCATGGAGTTTGATGATGTCTTTGGTGTCTATGATGTGGTGCTTCATAACTATGGCCCCGATACTTTGATTGGGTCTCTTCACATAGAAGTGCTAGATACATACACAGCAGGAGAACTCGATGAGCTTGAGCGCAAGATTATGAAGGCGGCCTATGATAAGGACCATGTAATCCTAGCGGGAATCAGTGTCTATGCAAGAAATAGCAAGGACGATAGAGCAAAGAAGGACTTTGAGAAGGTAAGACATCTAGTTATGTCACACGAATATGTACTTCAGATGCACGGCTTTTATATAAACTACGAGGAGAAGATAATGAACTTTGATATCATCCTCGACTTTGATTCGCCAGACCGAAACGAAGAGTACATGCACATATTATCAGATGTCCAAGAAGCCTTCCCGGATTTCGCTATAGGAATAACGCTCGACCTTGATGTGAGCGACTAAGGGAAGCAGATGTACAAAATATTTTTAGTTGAAGACGATAATGTAATTGCTAATCAAGTAGAGAAACATCTTAGGAGCTGGAATTACGAGGTTATAATTGCTAAGGACTTTCACGATATCATGAGTGATTTCGCAAAGTCAGAAGCAGACCTTGTGCTCCTAGATATTTCTCTGCCTTTTTTTGATGGCTTTTATTGGTGTCGTCACATAAGACAGATATCAAAGCTTCCGATAGTATTTATATCAGGAGCTTCAGATAATTTAAACATTGTAATGGCGATGAATATGGGAGCTGATGACTTCATATGCAAGCCTTTTGATCTTAATGTGCTAACTGCAAAGATACAGGCTTTACTGAGACGTGCATATGATTTTAGCGAGGGAGAAACGGTGGACGTTATAGAGCATGATGGTATAATTTTAAATATGAAAAACGCAAGCCTTTACTTTGATGGAGAAAATATTGAGCTTACAAAAAACGAGTATAAAATTTTGGAAATTCTGCTTAAGAACAAGGGAAAGATGACTAGTAGGGAAAATCTGATGATGGGGCTTTGGAATACAGACAGCTTCGTAGATGAGAACACCCTGACAGTAAATATGACAAGACTGAGGAAGAAACTTGCAGAACATGGAATAAGTGATTTGATAAAGACAAAGAAGGGACTAGGGTATATAGTGGAATGATTTTCTCTAAATATATTAAGAGTCGAATAAGGGTAATCATCTTTTTCGTATTCATGCTTTTGATTTTCGCATTTATTACCATGCTTGCAGGAATTCCTTGGAATGTAAGCCTTTACGCAGGACTATTGCAGTTATTCTTTGCTTTGATAATAGGCAGTATAGATTACTTTAGATTTTTGAGATACATAAATATTCTCAAGGATTGTGAGAAAAACTTAATGTACACAGCTAGGACTGATTTGCCACCACGAGATTTGATAGATGAGGAATATCAAAGATTGTATGCAGAGGTCCATGATATGCTGATTGAAGCGATAAAGGAAAGGGAAAGCCTAGAAAGCGGACTTAATGACTACTACAAAACGTGGGTTCATCAGATAAAAACGCCTCTGTCAGCTCTATATCTAATAGTCCAAAACAGCAGTATTGAAGAAAAAAACGAAATGTGGATGCAGCTAGCAAGGATAGATGGATATTTAGACATGCTCCTTAAGTTCATAAAGCTAGCTAGCGATAACACAGATTTTGTTTTTCAAAACTATAATGTACAAGAACTCGTCAAGGAAGTCGTAAAGTCTCAGTCTATTGTCTTTATCAAAAAGAAGCTCTCAATAGAGCTTAATGATCTAGATGAAAATATAGTAACTGACAAGATGTGGCTTGGCTTCATAATCGACCAGGTGCTTTCAAATGCCCTAAAGTACACAAATGAGGGCGGAGTTGTAGTAAGTCTTAAGAGCACGACTTCCGAAAAAATAATATCCATAGCAGATAGTGGTATAGGAATAAGAGCCAGCGATATTAGCAGAATATTTGAGGATGGTTTCACTGGATATAACGGAAGAACTAGCAGTAAGTCATCGGGCATTGGCCTATACCTTTGTCGTAAAATCGCTGATAAGCTAGGGTATAGACTTTCGTCTGAATCAAAGCTAGGTGAAGGTACGAAAATTAATATACATATACCTTACAGCAATGTAAGATACGAATAGGATTTTGAAAGGTAGTGTATATGCATTACCTTTTATTTTTAGATAGAATAGTTCCAAGAAGGGAGATGAACAATATGTCATTAGTAGAAGTAAAAAATCTTAAAAAAGTTTATACATCAAAGCTTGGAACAAACGGAGTAGTTGCACTACGCGATGTTAACTTCAGTGTGGAAAGAGGTGAATATGTCGCTGTCATGGGTGAGTCTGGATCAGGAAAAACAACGCTCCTAAATATACTTGCGGCTTTAGACAGAGCTAGCTCTGGAGAAGTTATTTTAGATGGAATGAATCTTTCAGCCATAAGAGACGGAGAAATTTCGGCGTTTAGACGTGACAATCTAGGATTTGTATTTCAGGACTTTAACCTTTTAGATACATTCACCTTGAGAGATAATATCTATCTGCCAAGGGTGCTTGCAGGAGCAAAGCCAAGCCAAATGGAGGCAGAGCTAAAGCTAATAGCTGAGTATCTAGGAATCACGCATATACTTGATAAATTTCCTTACGAGGTATCGGGTGGTCAAAAGCAGAGAGCAGCAGTTGCAAGGGCCTTAATCACAAACCCAAGGCTGATACTTGCAGATGAACCAACTGGAGCCCTAGACTCAAACTCAGCAGACGATCTATTAAATCTATTCAGCTCAATAAACCAAGGTGGACAAACCATCATAATGGTAACGCACAGCGTGAAAGCGGCGAGCACAGCAGGACGCGTTTTGTTCATAAAGGACGGAGAACTCTTCCATCAGATATATAGAGGAGACATGACAAATGATGAGATGTTTGCGAGCATCTCAGACACATTGACAGCCCTATCTGTGGGAGGTAAGAGAAATGCCTAGAAACTTCACACTAAAACTCGCCGTATCAAATTTGAAAAAGAATAGAAAGCTTTACATGCCGTATATCATAGCATCCATAATCATGATTGCCGTTATATACATAATGAGTTTTCTTAGTAATAGCAAGGATATAGAAAACTTTAGAGGCGCAAACTACGTTACACTGAGCATGCTTTTAGGAAATATAATTGTATCAGGCTTTGCAATAATATTTTCTTTCTACATCAATAGCTTTTTGATGAAGCAGAGAAGTAAGGAGTTTGGACTATATAATATCCTGGGCATGGAAAAGCGCCATCTAGGAAGAGTTCTTGTAGCAGAGAGCATGATAAGCTCAAGTATATCCATCATAATGGGTCTAGGCGTTGGCATCTTGTTCAGCAAGCTAGCTCTAATGGTAATAACAAAGATGATAGGTGCTGGATATATAATTGCTTTTGAAGTAAATATGCATGCGGTTACGCATACAGCAGTATTCTTTGCTATAGTTTTCGCACTCGTTTTGATAAAGAACATATTATCTATAAGAATATCAAAGCCTATAGAAATGCTAAAAGGAGCATCGGCACCTGAGCGTGAGCCAAAGGCGAAGATTATTCTAAGCCTAATTGGAGCAGCATGCTTAGTTGCAGGATATGTGATTTCCATCAGCATAAAAGATCCTCTAGCAGCAATAATACTGTTCTTTGGAGCGGTAATTCTAGTAATCATCGGAACATATCTACTTTTTACGACAGTTAGCGTGGCTGTTCTAAAGGCACTGAAGAAGAACAAAAGATTTTATTACAAGAAAGCCAACTTCACAAGCATTTCAGGTATTTTATTCAGAATGAAGCAAAATGCAGTAGGTATGGCAAATATCTGTATTCTTTCAACCATGGTTATAGTTATGGTATCTGTTACGGTATCGCTTAGAGTTGGAATTAATGATGTTATCAAAAAAATAACGCCTTCAGATGTCATCGTCAGCGTGTCACTAGATGGGGAGCAGCTTAAGGAGGATGGTAAGGCTTCTAATGCACGTATAGATGAGGAGCTGAATTTATTCGAAGAAAAGGTTAAGAAGCAGGATATCAAGCTAGTAGATACAAATGCATATGTACTCCAAAGCTATAAGGTGGAATTTGATGAAGCTAGTCAGAGAATTAACTTTATCCAAGCGGCTAATAAGCAATTTCTAACCGTAATGACAGCAGATCAATACGAGAAATTCAGCGGTAAGAAAATAAGTGTATCAAAGAACGAAGCCATATCAATAGGAACAAAGCTAAATGGAAAGCTTGATATCTCTGGAATTAATCTTGATGTAAAGCAGATGAATCTTAAGGTTCCAGCATCAACTGTCTCAGCTGTGTATGGCCAGTATGTGCTAATTGTGCATGATGATGAAATTGCAGATACAATTGCTGGTGAAGCAAATAAATATTCCAGCTCCATGGGAAATACGCTCATCATGACAGCAAATATCGAGAACAGAGATGAGGTGGGAGAACAAAAGTACGCTGCGCTATCTAAATGTGTTACAGAGTATTGGAATGATAGGAAAGAAAGCCTAGGAATAACCAATGCGTATAATGTGACAAGATATGAAGCAGATAAAATACTCGGAGGTATAACTAATAGCTTCCTATTCCTTGGAGCATTTCTAGGAGTTGTCTTTGCCTTTGCCGCTGCTTTGATAATCTACTACAAGCAGATTTCAGAAGGATACTACGATAAGGACAAGTTCGACATGATGCAGAAGGTGGGAATGTCGGAAAAAGATGTAAGACAGACAATAAGAAAGCAAATAACCTTTGTCTTCTTTGCACCGCTCATAGTTGCAGTTTTACATGTGGCAGGAGCCTTCAACATGATAAGACTTATCCTAGAAATATTTAGCATATTCAACATTGGACTTCTAATTGAATGTACAGTTATATGCGTGCTAGCATTTGCAATTCTCTACGCAGTAATCTTCGCATTCACAGCAAGAGAATACTACAGGATAGTAAGAAGAAAGATATAGCAAGAAGAAAATATAGAAAATATATTAGCCCTGTAAAACAACAAAAGCTTTGCAGGGCTAATGCTCTAAAATAAAAACATAAAATTTTCGATATAATATGTTAGTATACAATTAAATCGGATATAAATATTCTGTAAGCGTTTTGAAATTTTGGAGGAAGATGAAATGTTAGATAAGAAGGTAACAGATTTACTAAACAAGCAGGTTAACGCAGAGCTATACTCAGCATATCTTTATTTGGATTTTGCTAACTACTACCATGAGCAGGGCCTTGATGGATTTGCTAACTGGTATGAAGTTCAGGCAAAGGAAGAGCGTGACCACGCTATGCTGATTAGAACTTACATACTGGATAACGGTGAGAGAATGGTATTCGAGGCGATCGAAAACCCAACTCAGGACTATGAAGGCATGGATGCACCGCTTCACCTTGCGCTTCAGCATGAGAGATTTATAACAGACCTGATTAACAAGATTTACAAGGCCTCACATGACGTTGACGATTACAGAACAATGCAGTTCTTTGACTGGTTCGTTAAGGAGCAGCTAGAGGAAGAAAAGAATGCAGATGATCTAATAAAGAAGTTTGAGCTTTTCGGAAGAGATCCTAAGGGACTATACGCTCTTAACCAGGAGCTTCTAGGCAGACAGTACACAGCGCCTACTGTAGCAGTGTAATCTAAATCACTCATATATAAAGGACCTGCTTTTTCTGCAAATGAATCGCAGGTTCTTCTATTGAAACCGAAGATTTATGGGACTAATCAATGTTGCATAAGTATAACAAATTTTATACTTGACTAACATAGTCATTGGCTATTAAAATGGCTTTAAATGATAGTTTTGAGTGGGATGTATTTTATAAAATTTATATTCCTAATTTATAAGTTTTAAGAAAAGGAGATTAGAAAAATGAACGTATTGAAGACACTAAGAACATTGGGCTGTGGAGTTTTGGTAGGTACAGCAGGACTTAAGGTACTTGCTTCTGCAGACGCTAAGAAGGTATACACACACGCTACAGCAGCTGTAAAGCGTGGAGTAGATGAGGTAATGAAAACAGTAACAAACATCAGAGAAAACTGCCAGGACATCAGTGCAGATGCTGACGAAATCAACGAGAAGCGTTGCCAGGAAGCAGAAGCTAAGATGATTGAGGACGCTAAGGAAGTTCTTAGAGCTGCAGAAGAGAAGGCAGAGGGAGCTGAAGCATAATAGTGCTTCAGTTTTCATATAGGAGGCATTTGGATGAGGTGTAGAATATTACACGAGAGCAAGGGCAGGATGCGCGTGCAGCTAGTGCAGTACCGCATGACCTTTGAAGAAGCGGATATCCTAGATAACTACCTCAGCGGGATTTCCGGTGTAAAGAGCGTAAAGGTTCACGAGAGAACTAAGGTTGCGATCATAGAGTTTTCAGGAGATGTTAGAGATGACATCATAGATGCTTTATCTAATTTTGATTATGAATCCAACCAGGAGCTTCTCACGACAATAGCTGATAGACAGCTACAATACGAATTCGAAAACAAGCTCTGCCTACACATAGGCAGACGTGTTTTTTCTAAGCTATTTATACCGATGCCATTAGCAGCTGGAATAATAGTTATCAAATCAATTCCGTTTATAGTAAAGGGATTAAAGTCACTGATACATGGTAAACTTGAGGTATCTGTGCTTGACGCGACAAGCATCACAGTCTCAATGCTCAGAGGAGATTTCTCAACAGCAGGAAGCATAATGTTCATGCTTGGAGTTGGTGAGATAATGGAAGACTGGACGCATCGCAAGTCAATCAGCGACCTAGCTAAGGCCATGGCTCTCAATGTTGAGAAGGTATGGACAAGGGCTGAGGATGGAACAGAGATTCTCGTAGATGCAAATACAATCAATGCCGGTGACATAGTAATTGTAAGAACCGGAAACGTCATAGCAGTAGACGGTAAGGTCATCAGCGGTGAGGCTCACGTAAGCCAGGCTTCTATGACTGGAGAGTCAATGCCAGTGCGTAAGTATGAGGGAAGCCTTGTATATGCTGGAACTGTAGTCGAAGAGGGCGAGATTGTCATCGAGGCAGAGGGTTCACTTGGAAACAGCAAGTACGACAGAATCATCACCATGATTGAGGATTCTGAGAAGCTAAAGTCTTCGACAGAGGATAAGGCATCAAAGCTTGCAGATAGACTTGTTCCATACACATTCGGTGCGACAGCGCTTCAGTATCTCATTACAAGAGATATAACAAGGGCGACATCGATATTGATGGTAGACTTCTGCTGTGCACTTAAGCTTTCAATTCCTATCGCAGTTCTTTCAGCGATGAGAGAGGCGGGCGAGTACCGCATGACTGTCAAGGGCGGAAAGTTCCTAGAGGCAGTAGCTGAGGCAGACACGATAGTATTTGATAAGACAGGAACGCTAACAGAAGCAGTTCCAAAAGTTCACAAGGTTGTGCCTTTCAGCGATATCAATGAGGATGAGTGCCTCAGAATCGCAGCTTGCCTAGAGGAGCATTATCCTCACTCGATAGCAAACGCTGTCGTTAAGGAAGCTATGGTAAAGGGACTTGACCATGAGGAAAAGCACAGCAAGGTAGAGTACATCGTAGCTCACGGAATTGCAACTACGCTTGATGGACAGAAGGTTTGCATCGGAAGCCACCACTTCATATTTGAGGATGAGGGCTGCACAATAGATGAAGATAAGAAACAGGCCTTTGAAGATCTACCAAACGAGTACTCACATCTATACCTAGCTATAGATAAGAAGCTCGTAGCGGTAATTTTGATAGACGATCCTATCAAGCCTGGCGTAGCAAAGGCAATCAAGCAGCTTAAGGCTCTCGGAATCAAGAATGCAGTTATGATGACTGGTGACAATGAGAGAACAGCAAGAGTTATCGCGGCAAAGGTCGGAGTGGACAGCTACTATTCAGAAGTACTTCCAGAAGACAAGGCTAATTTCATCAAAGAAGAACGAAGCAAAGGCCACAAGGTAATCATGGTAGGAGACGGAGTTAACGACTCACCAGCGCTTTCAGAGGCGGATGCAGGTATCGCAATCAACAGCGGTGCAGCAATCGCAAGAGAGGTTGCTGACATCATGATTGGAAGCGACGAGCTCGACGAGCTAGTAAAACTCAGAGAGATAAGCATGAAGCTTATGAAGAGAATCAAGCTAAGCTATCGTCAGATTTTGGGCTTCAATTCCTTCCTAATCGGAATGGGAATGTTCGGTATGTTTACACCGACTACAACAGCCCTACTTCACAACTCGTCGACGCTTGCGATAAGCCTTCGCAACATGACAGACTTGCTCGAGAAGAAATAGCAATACAAAACACCTATGAAGTAGCATCACAGCGATGCGCCTCATAGGTGTTTTTTTATCAAAATGTATGAATTTGCACGAGGGCCTCAAATTGCCCCTTAGAGCTGCTCAACAGAATCAGCAACTAGACGACAGTACTTCTTACCGTTCTCTTCGTAAACCTCAAATATGCCCGTTACAGAGGCATTTGATTTTACCTCAGGGAATCCTTCCGGATAAGTATGACCAGGCCATACGAACTCTATACCTTGCTGGCAACATGCCTGAGCATCTGCAATTATAATCGCATAGTACTCAGTAACGCCGCTTGGGTTTCCCTCCTCAGCAGCATAGACATTGAACTGACCAGACATTCTTATACGCTTGCCGATGAACTTATCAGGCTCTGTCATCATTAGAAAAACCTGAGAATATACGACATTAGCGTTCAAATTATTTAGGTCAACATCTATCTTATTGCCCTTGGTCTTAGACTTGCTCTTGCTAGATTTGCCTTTTCCAGCATCGCCTGCGACCTCTTTCTTACTTACTTCTTTCTTAGTATTACTCTTAGAATTCTCCTGCTTGTTCTTAGCATCGGAGATGATTTTGGTATCTCCGTTAGAATCCTTATCGCTTGCCTTTCCACACGCAGTTACGCCAAATGCGAGGGTGAGGCAGATGATGCATGCTAAAATCTTCTTCATATCCTTGCCTCTTTTCTCTATATTTTGCTAGCCTAGCTAGCCTTGGCTGTAATCTACCGAGCTAAGCTCTCCTTGCCGAAATCCTACCTATCAAAGTGAATACGCCAAAGAAGAACGCATCAACTGCGACTATGGTTGAGCCCACTGGAGTATTTCCGAGAATGGAAATTGCCATGCCGAGGACTGCACACACGACTGATAGGATGGCAGAGCAGATGGTAACAGACTTGAAACTGTTATATACCCTCATGCTCGAGAGCGCAGGGAAAATTACGAGCGCCGAAATTAGCAGAGAACCAACTAGGTTCATAGCTAGAACAATTATAACAGCAATCATAACAGCAATCAAGAAATTGTAAAGCTTGACATTTGTGCCAGCAGACATCGCAAAGTTCTCATCAAAGGTAACTGCAAAGATCTTGTTATATAAAAAGATGAAAATCGCCACAACTATGATGGAAAGCACCACGCATAGCAGAACATCGCTGCTCTTAAGCGTCAAAATCGAAGTCGAACCAAAGAGGGTAACGCAAACGTCACCCGATAGATTCGATGAAGTCGAAAAGATGTTCAAAAGTAGATAACCAAAGGCCAGAGAGCCGACGGAAATCATCG
>ERZ773050.2373-NODE-2373-length-9996-cov-2.958555_pt1 | contig 9996 bp, 7 predicted proteins | sample MGYA00580632_ERZ773050 | MGnify/ENA primary metagenome ERZ773050 (study PRJEB29015, sample SAMEA2738123) | human oral metagenome | biome: human oral; feature: human-associated habitat; material: saliva | place: China | collected 2166 ... | reverse complement strand
CCCTCGACAACCTTCCACTCGCCACCATCAGAGGTGACGGGGAAGCCGAAGCACAGGCCTGCGGGAACACCGTAGTGCTGGCCATCGGACATGATTGCAGCGGTGGTGAACTCTCCTGCGGGGGTTCCCAGTACCCAATCGTGCATGTGATCGATTGCGGCATTTGCGGCAGATGCAGCAGAGGATGCACCGCGGGCCTCAATGATCGCCGCGCCGCGCTTGGCAACGGTCGGGCGGAAGTAATCTGCAAGCCACGCCTCGTCAACGAGCTCGGTTGCTGCCTTGCCTGCAACAGTTGCGTAGGAGACGTCGGGGTACTGATCTGCGGAGTGGTTGCCCCACACGACCAAGTTCTTCACGTCGGCAACAGCTGCACCGGTCTTGTGTGCCAGCTGCGAGATTGCACGGTTGTGATCCAGACGCATCATTGCGGTGAAGCGCGATGCGGGAACGTCACCGGCTGCGTGAGCTGCGATGGTCGCGTTGGTGTTTGCGGGGTTGCCAACAACCAGAACGCGCACGTCTTCAGCAGCGCCGTCATTGATGGCCTTGCCCTGAGGGCCGAAGATACCGGCGTTGGCCTCGAGGAGGTCAGCGCGCTCCATGCCAGCACGGCGAGGCATTGCGCCCACCAGGAAGGCAGCGTTAGTGCCCTGGAATGCAGCCTTGGGATCATCGTAGATATCCACACCTGCGAGCAGCGGGAATGCACAGTCATCAAGCTCCATTGCGGTGCCCTCAGCGGCCTTCACGCCCTGGGGGATCTCCAGCAGGTTGAGCTTAACGGGAGTATCCGGGCCGAACACGGCTCCCGAAGCGATGCGGAAAAGAAGGGCGTAACCGATGTTTCCGGCTGCACCGGTGACGGTGACAATACGAGGTTCTGCCATGATTGGGCACTCCTTCAGTTATTTCGTGCGACGCACAGCGCCGCGACGATCTGATGATCGTTACCCCTTAAGCCTATTGCCTCTCCCCTGATCTTCGCGGTGTCAGCAGTCCCAAGTGGGACTCGAATACCCCATTTTTGCTTGTGATGTCCATCACGAGCGCGGGTCTTTTAAGTCCCGCTGAAGTGCAAGCGACCGGGACTACCATGTTTGGGTGAGTGAAAAGAAGGACTCCCCTCAAGCCGGACGCATGACACGCATCGGACGCGTCTGCGCAGCCCACCGATCGCTACTCGCCGTTGTCGCAGCGATTGTGGGAGCAATCGTTGGTGCCGCAGCCGTCCTTTTTAACACCATGATTGGCGCATGGACCTGGGTAACGACAGGCTACTGGGACTACACGCAGCACATTGGCAGCTCTCATGGCCACCTCCCCATCCCAGCATGGGTCTTCCTTCTCTTCGCCCCTGTGATCTCTGCGCTAATCTACGGGCCCCTCATTTCCCACTTCGCACCTTCTGCGAAGGGACACGGGATCCCCGAAGTCATGCTCGCGGTCCAGCAAAAGGGCGGTTATATCCCTTCCAAAGTCGCGGTCGTCAAACTTATTTCTTCTGCTCTCACCATCGGCGGCGGGGGTTCAGCGGGGCGCGAAGGCCCAATCGTTCAAGTTGGCGCATCATTAGGCTCTTCATTCGCCGCTTCGCTCCGTCTACCCAAAGAGCGCGTGATCATGCTGGCTGCCTGCGGGAGCGCTGCGGGAATCGCGGCGACTTTCCATGCTCCCCTTGCCGGCGCTTTCTTCGCTCTTGAAGTGATCTTGACGCGTTTCACTGCCGAGGCCTTTGGCTACGTCGTCGTTTCTTCTGTCCTCTCTTCCCTAGTTGCACGCGCAGCAAGTGGAGATCATCCCCTCATTGATTTGGGCGGAACTTTCCCCCTGCAGTCCCTCCCCGATATCGGATGGGTGGCAATCCTTGGAATTATTGCGGGCCTCGTTGGCCTTGCCTTCTCGAAGTTCCTCTACCTCAGCGAAGACTGGATCGATGCCTTCTGGGCTCGAATTCCACTTCCCAATTGGTCTCGACCAGCGGTTTTGAGCATTGCCCTTGGCGGAGCTCTCATCTGTTTCCCATACATGTACGGCTCGGGCTATCCAATCGAAATTTCAGCGATCTTTGGCTCTTACTCGATTCCCTTCCTCGCTCTTTTGCTCCTCGGTCGGATCCTCTACACCTCCTACACCATCGGCATCGGCGGATCGGGCGGAGTCTTTGCCCCAACCTTGTTCATGGGTGCAATGACCGGAATGATCTTTGGGCAGCTTGTCGATCCTTGGGCCGCCTCACAAAGCGCGATCTTCGGCGTCATCGGAATGGGAGCTGCCTTTGCCGGTGCCGCACGCGCCCCCATGACAGCGGTCCTCATCATCGTTGAAATGACCGGACAATACTCCCTGATCATGCCCATGATGTTGGCCGTCATCATCGCAACCTTTGTTTCCCGTTTCTTCACTCGCTCGACGATTTATACAGAAAAACTTCGCCGCCGAGGCGATGTCCTCCACGAACCCGTCGACGACACCTTGCTTGGTCGTCGAAGTGCTCGCCAGCTCATGACCGCGCCCAGCCGCATTCTGACCGAGGACATGACATTGATGCAGGCACAGGAGTATTTCCAGTCAAGTCCCGTCCCCTGCCTTCCCGTTATCGCAGCGAAAGACCGTTACCAAGAACTGCCCCGGTATCTCGGAATGCTCACCTTGAGCGAACTCGCTTCCTATCTTTCTCGAGGTGTTCCCCCACATACTCAGATCAGTTCTCTTGCTTTGGATGAGTCCTCCTCGATCCCCCAGTCAGCTCGCCCATCTCAAGTCCTTGCTCGCCTGAGTGCTCCTGACAATCCCTGGGCACTCGCAGTCATCGACGAGGACTCCCCCACACCCCACTTCCTGGGATGGGTGACCCAGCAGGGCCTCGTGAAGGAAATTGCCGCGCAGCAGGGGCGCGCGATTGCCGCCGGGCACCTCTCGTCTTGGGGATCTCGCTGGCAAGATCGCCACCCTCGCGCCTCTCGACACGTAAACTAAAACCATGTCCGACGAAGATCCTGAGCTGCTGGCCTTGCCCGCTGACGAAACCTCCGTTTCCATTTCCTCCCCCGAGTCCGGAGAATCGCTTGAAATTGATGGCGAAACTCAGGCACTTGAGTGGCACGCACCCATTTTGGTGCGAATCGACGAAAACACAACAATCCCCCATCTTCTTGCACGCCGCGTCCAGCGTTCGGCGCGCCGCCCCCTAATTGCCCGCAAACTCGAAATGGGCGATACCTGGCAGAACATGACCGCCGCGGAGTTCTACGAAGACGTTCAGGCAACGGCAGCGGGATTAATCGGGCTAGGCCTCGAACAAGGCGATGCGCTCGCGATCATGTCGCGCACCCGCTACGAATGGACGCTTCTGGATTACGCCTCGTGGTGCGCGGGGCTCCTTCCAGTGCCGATCTACGAAACTTCCTCAGGCGAGCAGATTGAATACATCATTCAGGACGCAAACGTCCGGGCAGTAATCACCGAAACCGTGACTCAACGCGAGCTCGCAGAATCAGCGTGCCGCCGCCTCGGACGCAGCGACATCACACTGCTTTCCCTTGATGCCGAGGCGATGCAAACCATCCGCGATGCGGGGGTGACGATCCCGCGCACAATGGTTGCCCAGCGCACTCAAGCACTGACAACCGATGATCTGGCGACAATCGTCTACACATCGGGAACAACCGGACGCCCCAAGGGCACAGAAATCACGCATGGGAATTTCACCGAGCTCGCGCTCAACGCCCACGCGTGGATGCCTGAGGTCGCGATGGGCAAAGACTCACGTCTCTTGCTTTTCCTCCCCCTTGCCCACGTATTCGCGCGCTTCCTCCAGGTTTTCCAGCTCAGCGGCGAAGGGATTTTGGGACACACTCCCGACACAAAGAATCTCCTTCCTGATCTTGCGACTTTCAGGCCCTCATACCTCCTGGTGGTTCCTCGAGTTCTTGAGAAGATCTACAACTCAGCCGACGCGAAGGCTGGACGTGGCGGAAAACAGAAAATCTTCCGTTGGGCAGCCAATGTGGCGGTTCAGTATTCTCAGGCACTTGAAACCCCTGAAGGCCCCTCAAGGCGTTTGAAGATGCAGCACGCTGCAGCGTCGCACTTGGTTTACTCGAAGATCCTTCAGTTGGTTGGCGGAAACGCGCGCTTCATCATTTCAGGTGGTGCGCCCCTTTCGACCAGGCTGGCACATTTCTACACGGGACTTGGACTCCCCGTTCTCGAAGGTTATGGCTTGACCGAAACGGTTGGCCCACTTTCGGTTAACACTCCCCGACTGTCCAAGATTGGAACCGTTGGTCCGCCTCTTCCTCCTCTGTCGGTGAGGATCTCCGACGAAGGTGAAATTCTCATTCAAGGCCCCTCGGTTTTCCGCGGTTATCACAACAATCCCGAGGCCACTGCCGCTTCCTTCACTGAAGACGGCTGGTTCAAGACCGGAGACTTGGGTTCTCTTGACCGCGACGGATACGTCCGCATTACTGGTCGCGCAAAGGACATTATTGTCACCGCGGGCGGAAAGAATGTTGCGCCCGCTTCCTTGGAAGACCCCTTGCGTGGCCATCCCCTGATCTCGCAGGTCGTCGTCGTTGGTGATAAGCGTCCCTTCATCTCCGCGCTGATCACTTTGGATGCAGAGATGCTGCAACTGTGGCTGAAGAACCACGGTCTACCGCCGATGTCGATTGGCGAGGCCGCGACTAATATCGAGGTTCTCTCAGCTTTGGAGCGTGCGGTCGATCGCGCAAATGAGCATGTTTCGCGCGCAGAATCGATCCGAAAGATTCGCGTGTTAACCACCGACTTCACGGAAGCCAATGGTTTGTTAACGCCTTCACTCAAGGTCAAGCGAAAGGCTGTGCTTGAGCGCTACGCCGACGTTATTGATGACATCTACGGAGGTCCCGTTCAAAACGGCTAAGCAAGACTAGTTGTAAAGAAAACCCGGTACATCGCTCACCACGACGATGCACCGGGTTTTCTTTTATTGCGAGGCCAAAGCAGCTGTTGGCGGCGTATGTGCCGCCCGCAGGGCCGGGTAAAGACCTGCAATTGCTCCAATGACCAAGGGAGGCAACGTCGAGCTGCGAAAGAGCGAGGGCGGCTATGTCATCAAGGCAGACTCCCTCAAGGGTGCCACGGTCGAGGCCAGCGGCGATGACGTACCACGCGATAGTGACGGGCCATCCGTATGCAAGGCACATTCCCCATGTGACCGCCGCGCCAATAACACATCCCACGCATCCGCCAAGGAAGGAGAGGAGCAGAGCCTCGGCAAGGAATTGCATGCAGATATGTCCCCGTTTGGCTCCCAGGGAACGCCTCAGTCCGATCTCACGGCGACGTTCAAGGACGGAGATGATCATCGTATTTGCGACTCCGATCCCACCGACCAGCAGGGCGATAGAGCCAACGCCTGCCAGAAGGGTTGTCAGAGTCTGATCGGCTGCATTCTTTGCAGCCAGCGCATCCGATGGACGTGAAACTTTCAGACCGGTTGCTCCCTGAGGAGCCAGGGTTGGACCAATGAGTTCTCGAACGTTTTCGACCTCAGAATCCAAAGATCGTTCATAAATCGTCGTTGGTGCTTGTCCTGCCCCGAAAAGCTGAGAAGCCACCGGGATTCCGATCAAAGCGGAGTTATCGAGTTCTTCGGCAAGGGGTGAGGGTTCAAGGATCCCGAGCACGGTGAAGGAGGTATTCCCCAGCCATACTTGGGTTCCCGGAGTGGTAATCCCCAAAAGATCCGCAGCTTTCGATCCCAATACGACACCCGGATACCGTGATGTCGCCTCGTTCAGCCAGGTTCCACGCGCGACTTTCGCCGAAACAACATCCAGCAGATTCGTTGGCGCAGCCATCGTCAAAATGCCACCCGTTGCATTTGGATCAATCAAACGCGAGCGGTACACCGAAACTCCTGACAAAGTGGACGTCGAGGAAGCATCGGTTACTCCCGGAATCATCCGCATGCGTCCCACTGAGTCTTCGGGAAGGATCAGGTTTGCACCGGAAAGATCAGCACCTGAGCGAGCCGTGAGCATGTTGGTTCCCAGCGCTTGGAGCTGTTCATGAAGACGTGCCTGGGACGAGGCCGACACCCCGACAACGCCGACCATGGCGGCGATACCAATCGCGATCCCCAAGGCCGAAAGGATTGCGCGCATCGGCCTCGCGCGAAGGCCACTTACCCCCAAGCGCGCGACGTCACTGCCACGCAGGCACGAGGCGTGGGTAATTGTTTCCCTATCGAGGCTCATTGGCTCACCTCGCTTGCAGAGTCAGAAACCACTTTCCCATCGCGGATCATGACTTGGCGCGGAAGCGAGGCCGCGAGATCGTTGTCGTGCGTGATGACGATGATCGTCGTCCCCGAATCATTGAGTTCGCGTAACAGGGATACGATCGCTTCTCCTGAGCGCGAGTCGAGGTTACCAGTGGGTTCGTCAGCGAGGAGCAGCGCCGGCGAACCGACCAACGCACGAGCAATAGCCACGCGTTGGCGTTCACCTCCGGACATTTGGTGCGGACGGTGCTCGATTCGGTGTCCAAGCCCGACCTTTTCAAGAGCTTCTCGCGCTTTCTCGCGCCGTTTCGCGCGCGGGACACCCCGGTAGAGCAGTCCGTCGGCGACATTGTCCAAGGCAGTAACTCCCGGCGAGAGGTGGAATTGCTGGAAGACAAAGCCGATAAGGGATGCACGCACCCCGGACAGTTCTGCGTCACCTAGAGCACTGACGTCCATTCCTTCAATGATGACCGCCCCCGAATCTGGGCGATCCAGAGTGCCAATCAGGTTGAGGAGAGTTGACTTCCCTGATCCAGATGGACCGACGATGGCAACGAATTCTCCTTGGTCAACACTCAAACTCACTCCATCGCATGCAGTAACGGGCGGAGAACCGTAGCTGCGACGAACCTCGCGAAGTTCAAGTAGCGGACTCATCGGTTCGGCACCGCCACACGTTGTCCCTCGTGGAGATCATCGGAAGAGATCTCCACCCTATCTCCAGCAAAGAGGCCGGTTTGCACCGGGACTCGCGTGACTTTCCCATCTTCACCAACGAGCTCCACACCGAATTGGTCAGGAGTAATCGCCACGAGGGCCCCCAGAGGCACAGAAAGAACATTCGTTTTCGTCTGGGAGGTAATCCCCAGCGAAACAGATGCCTCTTGAAGTTTCTCTGTTGCGGCAGCATCATCAGGGGTCACGGTGATGGGGATGATGCGATCCTTGGTTGCCTGTGAATCGTTTGTCCCTTCAGCGCCTGCTTTTTCTTTGGGAGGCTCAACGGACGAGATCGTGCCCTTCGTTGTTTGCGCTCCGGGGAGCCGGATGGTCACCTTGGTACCGACGACTCCCAAAGATTGGTCGGAAAGCTTAAGGTTTGCGGAAATGATCTGTCTGGAAGACGAGGCCGAGAAGAGATCGCCCCCTTGGGAAACAGCGTCGCCGACGCGGGCTTTGAGACTACCGATACGCAAGTCTTCGGGAGCAAAAAGCACACGCCCAAGCGGAAGCGTACCGTCCTGGCTCAGTCCCCGTTCTTTTTGCCATTTGTTGATGGCAGCCTGGGTTCGCCAGTCGAAGTGAGCATCCGCTTGCCCATCAAAATAGCCAAGTTGAGACAGTGCCTCTTCGAGTTGGTGGATGTCTTCTCCGTTGCTCATCCCCGCTTCGAAGCTGCGCCATGCGGGAGTGGAGCCGTGGAGAAGATAGCTGCTTTCGCCGCCCACCGTGTAGATCTTCTCTCCCTGTTTCAGGGTAGAACCGGGAGTTGGAAGAGCTGTGATGACACCATCGAAGCTCGATTTCTGAGTGTAGGAGTCGGCGTAGTGCAAGGTTCCTTGGACGGTTGTCTCACCGACAAGGTCTCCGCGAGTAATCTCTGCGCTTGCACCGCTAAATTCCTTGGGGTCATTTGATTCTGCGCTGTTGCTTGAGCACGCTGCAAGAGAGCAGACGATCATCCCCATCGATGCAGCCAAGGCACCTATACGACGGCATGTGCCGCCTTCACGCGTGGTCACTTGTTGCCTCCGACGCTTCCGAAGCATTTGTTGACAGCTTCAGAGGGGACGTTCCGAACGTCGACGACGCCATTTTGTCCCGGATCGGGAACGTCATAGCCCAGGTCGCGCAGACATTGGGTTCCCTTTGTCAGAAGCTCACGTGCGTGCGGATCGTTTGTCAGGTCGTTCTCTTCTCCAACGAGTGAGGAAACCTCTTCCATACACGCGTTGACAGCGGAATTGAAGGCGTCGGTAGCATTGGCAAATTGGTCGGGAGTCAGACCCGTATCGGGCACGTCGAAACCCTTGTTGCGCATGCATTGTCCGAAGGCGATGTTGGGGTCTTTTGATCCCGAGGCCTGGGCTGCGCTCTTCGAAGTGGTGGCTTTTGACGACGCCGATGATGAGGATGACGTTCCCTGCGAGCAAGCGCTAAGCGCGAAGACCAGTGCGAGTGCGCCGACTAGGAGGGTGCGTGATGAGCGATTCTTCATCGAATCTCCTGGGAGGATTTATAACAATTCGATATCTTTTGATAACGACTTGATAACATTCTATACCCAGAAGTTATCGAGAATCAATTCCATTAATGTGATTCAGGCACACCTTCCGCCTGATCATAGGCGGCCTTAATATCCTCGTGGTGACGAATCACTTCGCGCACCATGAAGTTCAAGAATTTCTCGGCAAAATCAGGATCCAAACCAGACTCTGTAGCTAGTGAGCGAAGGCGCGCAATCTGCACGCTCTCGCGAGCAGGATCCGCAGGGGGAAGCTCATGGACAGCCTTGATGAGCCCGACCTTTTGAGTGCAGCGAAAACGCTCGGCAAGGATGTGAATGAGGGCAGCATCAATGTTGTCGATTGTTTTGCGCGCTTCGATCAGTTCTTGAGGCAAAGACGTGTCCGACATGACTCCCCTAGGCGCTCTGAACGCTTGCAGGATCGACCTCGTACAACTCGGCGCTCCCTTGCCCAAGCACAGCCTCACGAGTGACAACGACACGGGAGACGTCATCACGCGAGGGAAGGTCAAACATCAAATCTGACAAAGTTGCTTCCATAACGGAAGAAAGGCCTCGTGCCCCTGTCTTACGCTTGTTCGCCAGCTCCGCAATGGCAAGCAAGGCCTCGTGAGTGAACTCCAAGGTAATGCCATCAAGCTCAAAGAGGTGCTGGTACTGAGCAACCAAGCAATTCGTGGGCTCGGTCAGCACTCGAACCAGATCTTCCTCAGAAAGTTCCTTAGTCGAGGTCAGCACGGGAAGACGACCAATAAATTCCGGAATCATACCGAATTTGTGAAGGTCTTCAGCGGTAACGGACTCGTAGAGGTCGCCCATCTCAGCGGAAGACTTCAATTCCGAACCGAAACCGGTGGAACGCTGACCAAGACGAGCCTTGACGATTTCTTCAATTCCCGCGAATGCGCCGGCAGCGATGAAGAGAATTCCCGAGGTATCGATCTCAAGGAACTGCTGATGCGGGTGTTTGCGGCCACCCTGCGGGGGCACCGAGGCCACCGTTCCTTCGATAATCTTTAGGAGAGCCTGCTGCACGCCTTCACCTGAAACATCGCGAGTAATCGACGCGTTTTCACCCTTGCGGCCAATCTTGTCAATTTCGTCGACGTAGATGATTCCGCGCTCGGCCTTCTTGATGTCTCCGCCGGCTTCTTGGATCAAGCGGAGCAAGATGTTCTCAACGTCTTCACCCACGTAGCCGGCCTCGGTCAATGCTGTCGCATCCACGATCGCGAAGGGAACATCCAAAAGTCGAGCCAAGCAGCGCGCCAAGTGCGTTTTACCGGTTCCCGTGGGGCCCAGGAGCAAGATATTCGACTTGGTGCCGTACATATCTTCTTCGTTGCCAGCTTCGCGCGAACGCACGCGCTTGTAGTGGTTGTAGACGGCGACAGAAAGTGCGCGCTTTGCGCGGTCCTGGCCGATCACCCAAGAATCGAGGAATTCGAAGATTTCACGAGGCTTTGGG
>ERZ773050.2372-NODE-2372-length-9996-cov-9.151796_pt1 | contig 9996 bp, 8 predicted proteins | sample MGYA00580632_ERZ773050 | MGnify/ENA primary metagenome ERZ773050 (study PRJEB29015, sample SAMEA2738123) | human oral metagenome | biome: human oral; feature: human-associated habitat; material: saliva | place: China | collected 2166 ... | reverse complement strand
AGTTGGACTACTGTATCAACAATGCCTACGATAGCAAGTTTGATACTCCAGCTATCGCACCATTAGTGAAATTAGACGGGCAATATAACTTGGAACTTTTCCATGGTTCAACAATTGCTTTTAAGGATATGGCCTTGTCTATCTTGCCATACTTTATGACGACTGCTGCTAAGAAACATGGTTTGGAGAACAAAATCGTCATTTTGACAGCTACATCTGGTGATACTGGGAAAGCTGCTATGGCAGGATTTGCGGACGTGCCTGGAACTGAGATTATCGTCTTTTATCCAAAAGACGGTGTCAGCAAGGTACAAGAGTTGCAAATGACCACTCAAACGGGCGAAAACACTCATGTTATCGCCATTGATGGAAACTTTGACGATGCACAGACTAATGTGAAACATATGTTCAATGATGTGGCTCTTCGTGAGAAATTGGCAGCCAACAAGCTCCAGTTCTCATCAGCTAACTCTATGAATATTGGACGTTTGGTCCCACAGATTGTCTATTATGTTTATGCCTACGCTCAGCTTGTTAAAACTGGCGAAATTAATGCTGGTGATAAGGTTAACTTCACCGTACCGACAGGAAACTTTGGAAATATCTTGGCTGCCTTTTACGCTAAACAAATCGGCCTACCAGTCGGCAAGTTAATCTGTGCTTCAAATGACAACAATGTCTTGACAGATTTCTTTAAAACTCGTGTTTATGACAAGAAGCGTGAGTTTAAAGTAACCACTAGCCCATCTATGGATATCTTAGTGTCTTCAAACTTGGAGCGCTTGATTTTCCATCTCTTGGGAAATGATGCGGTTAAGACAGCTGAACTCATGAATGCTTTGAACACCCAAGGTCAGTATGAATTGACAGATTTTGATGCAGAGATTCTTGATCTTTTTGCAGCTGAGTATGCGACGGAAGCAGAAACAGCAGCAGAAATTAAACGTGTTTATGAGTCAGATTCTTATATCGAGGATCCTCATACAGCAGTTGCCTCAGCTGTATATAAAAAATACCAAGCAGCGACAGGCGATGCGGCTAAGACCGTGATTGCATCAACGGCTAGTCCATACAAGTTCCCAGTAGTTGCAGTAGAAGCTGTAACTGGAAAAACAGGACTTAGCGACTTTGAAGCCTTGGCTCAGTTGCACGAAATTTCAGGAGTGGCAGTGCCACCAGCAGTTGATGGTCTCGAAACAGCTCCAGTTCGTCACAAGACAACTGTTGCAGCGGCAGATATGCAGGCAGCAGTAGAATCTTATTTAGGACTTTAAAAGAGAGGAAGTAAACTCGGTTGGGAAACTAACTGAGTTTCTTTTCATCAGGAGGAAGGATTGTTTAAGAAAAATAAGGATATTCTCAACATAGCTTTACCTGCCATGGGTGAAAATTTCTTGCAGATGCTCATGGGGATGGTAGATAGCTACTTGGTAGCTAATTTGGGGTTGATCGCCATTTCGGGTGTGTCTGTAGCTGGAAACATAATCACCATTTATCAGGCTATTTTTATTGCCTTGGGAGCAGCAATTTCTAGTGTCATTTCAAAAAGTGTGGGACAGAAAGATCAGTCTAGACTAGCCTACCATGTGACAGAAGCTCTCAAGATAACCTTGCTATTGAGTTTAATTTTAGGTAGCTTGTCCATCTTTGCAGGTCAAGAGATGATTGGTCTTTTGGGTACTGAACAGGCTGTGGCTGAAAGTGGTGGCTTATACCTATCTTTAGTTGGTGGGACAATCGTTCTCCTGGGCTTGATGACTAGTCTAGGAGCCTTGATTCGCGCTACCCACAATCCTCGACTTCCGCTTTATGTTAGTTTTTTATCCAATGCTTTAAATATTGTTTTTTCAAGTGTCGCCATTTTTATCCTTGATATGGGGATAGCTGGTGTAGCTTGGGGGACTATTTTGTCTCGTTTAATCGGGGTTGTAATTTTGTGGTCACAATTAAAACTTCCATATACGAGACCAAATTTTGGACTGGACAAAGACTTGCTGACTTTGGCTTTACCTGCAGCGGGAGAACGTCTCATGATGCGAGCTGGAGATGTAGTCATTATTGCCTTGGTTGTTTCCTTTGGGACGGAGGCAGTCGCGGGAAATGCTATCGGTGAAGTTTTGACTCAGTTCAACTATATGCCTGCTTTCGGTGTTGCGACAGCAACAGTCATGCAGGTAGCTCGAGCAGTAGGGGAGAATGATTGGGCAAGGGTGGACAGACTAAGTAAGCAAACTTTTTGGTTGTCTTTCTTTCTCATGTTGCCCTTAACGCTTAGTATCTATGCTCTCGGGACACCACTAAGCTATCTCTACACCAGCGATCCTGTGGCTATCAAAGCCAGTGTTTTAGTGACTCTTTTTTCACTTTTAGGGACTCCTATGACAACGGGGACGGTCATTTATACAGCTGTCTGGCAAGGTTTGGGAAATGCCCGACTTCCCTTTTATGCGACAAGTATTGGAATGTGGTGCATCCGTATTGGGACTGGTTACCTGATGGGAATTGTTCTTGGATGGGGTTTGTCTGGTATTTGGGCTGGAACGCTTTTGGATAATGGTTTCCGTTGGATGTTCCTACGCTTTCGTTATAAATCTTATATGACATTGAAAGGATAAGAAATGCAAGAAACGGCTTTTATTTGGGATTTAGACGGGACCTTATTGGACTCCTATGAAGCTATTTTGTCAGGAATTGAGGAGACCTATGCACAGTTTTCCATTCCTTTTGACAGGGAAAAAGTTCGAGCTTTTATCTTGAAATACTCTGTCCAGGATTTATTAATGCAAGTGGCAGAGGAAAGAGGCTTGGATGTTGATAAGCTCAATCAAGTCCGTGCTCAGAGCTTGGCTGAAAAGAATGCCCAGGTTATCTTGATGCCGGGGGCCCGTGAGGTTTTAGCCTGGGCAAATCAGCAAGGAATTCAGCAATTTGTTTACACCCACAAAGGCGATAATGCCTTGACTATTTTACGAGATTTGGGCTTGGATGTTTATTTCACAGAAATTTTGACAAGCCAGAGCGGTTTTGCTCGTAAACCAAATCCAGAAGCAGCGAGCTACCTTATCAGCAAATACCATTTAAAACCAGAGCGCACCTATTACATAGGAGATCGCCTTTTGGATATAGAATTTGCACTAAATAGTGGAATAAAGAGTCTGAATTTTTTAAGTTGTAATAAAGAAGGAAACCAACAAATAAGAGCATTAGAGGATATTATCACTCTCTTGAGTAATCAATGATGTCTGGAGCAATATGTCAGCTTTATGACAAAAATCTAACAAACTATTTCAATTAATGTGGTTTGTTACAGAGTCTAAACAGTTTTGTTAAATAGCCTCAAAAGGGCTTTTTTTCTCTTTTCTTTATGTTATGATAGACATGTACTACATTGAAAAAGGAGTTTGAATAGTATGAAGAAACGAATTATTTTGGCATCAACGGTAGCTCTATCACTTGCCCCTGCCTTGGCGGCTCAAGCAGAAGAAGTTGTATGGTCACCACGTGCAGTTGAGCAAATTCAAAACGATGTTGCTAAAAGCGAAAATAAAACAAGTTATACAATTAAGTATGGAGACACCTTAAGCACGATTGCAGAAGCTTTGGGAGTAGACTTAAATGTCCTTGCAAACTTAAACAAAATTACGAATATTGACTTGATTTTCCCAGACACTGTACTGACTACAATTGTCAATGAACAAGAAGAAGTAACAGGGGTTGAGGTATATACACCAGAAGAAGTAGGTTCTGATGTAGCAAGTGCAACAGCAGATTTGAAAACTAACCAAGTAGTCGTAGATGACCAAACTGTACAAGTTGAAGATTTGACTAAACCAGTGGCAGAAACAGAAACTGTAGTTGAAGCAACACCACAAGCTGATGTAGAAGCTAAAGTGACTCCAGCTGTAGCAGCTGAAGTTGCAGCTCCAGTAGAAGAAACAGTTCCTGCAGCAACGACAGAAGCTGCCCCAGTAACTGAAGCACCAGTTGTGGAAGAAACAACAGTTCAACCGGTAACTGAAACAACGACTGTTGCGGAAGAACCAGTAGCGAAAACAACTACTGTAGCTGAGCCAGCAACAACAGAAGCTGAACCAGTAACAACAACTTATCAGGCAGAACCAAGCCAAGCTTCATCACCAACTTATGCAGCACCGGCGGCGCCTGATTATGCAACTATTGCAGCTACAAAATCTGAAAATGCAGGTCTACAACCACAAACAGCTGCCTTCAAAGAGGAAGTTGCCAAGTTATACGGTATCACATCATTTAGCGGTTACCGTCCAGGAGATCCAGGTGACCACGGAAAAGGTCTAGCGATTGACTTCATGGTCCCAGTTAGCTCAGCTCTTGGCGACCAGGTTGCTGAGTATGCTATTCAGAATATGGCTAGCCGTGGAATCAGTTATGTTATTTGGAAACAGCGTTTCTACGCACCATTCCCAAGCAAATACGGACCAGCCTACACTTGGAATCCAATGCCAGATCGTGGTAGCGTAACAGAAAACCACTATGACCACGTTCACGTATCTATGAACTAATAAGATAAGAGAAGTAGGGGACTAATTCAGTTTCCTCTTCTTTTTTGTTTTCAATTTCTTATCCAATAGAAATCCTTTTATAAAGATAAAAAACAGTTAAGCATAAGGTTTGCTCGAAAATATAAATGTTGAATAAAATGGGACAGAGTTAAGAAACAGGAAACCAAGTTTATGAAGTGAGCAAAAAACTTGCATCATCAATTTATTTATACTATACTTGATAAATCAACAGTTGATTAATCAAATGCGAATAAAGGAATAGAAATGCTAGAAATAAATGAATTACTCTACCAGCTCCATATAGTAGATCAGACGATTACTCAACTTTTTGAGAAACAATTGGGAATTAGTTTGACTCGCTATCAAATTTTGCAGTTTTTATTGCAAAAATCACCGAGTAACCAAACTGCCGTTCAAGAGAAGTTACAGATTGACCAGGCAGCTTTGACCCGACATTTTAAGGTATTAGAGTCAGAGGGCTATGTCAGTCGTAAGCGTAATCCAGTCAATCAGCGGGAAGTCCTAGTTGAATTAACCCAAGAGGCTAAGAATCAACTCTTGATCAATCCACCTAAATATCACTTGAAAGTTAAGGAACAGATGGAAAACATCTTATCGACTGGTGAGCAGAAAGAGCTGATAACTCTACTGACCAAACTAGTGTCAGGTCTAGAAAAAATAGAATTTTAAGGAGAAATCAATGTCACTCATTACTACTATACTAGCAACTATTGTTGCCTTGGAACATTTTTATATTTTTTATTTGGAGAGTATCGCAACCCAATCAGATGCAACCAGCCGAGTCTTTAATATGGATAAGGAAGAGTTGACTCGAACATCTGTTACCTCACTGTTTAAAAACCAAGGAATTTATAATGCCTTGATTGGAGTGTTTCTTATCTATGGGATTTATTTCTCGCATAGCTTAGAAATCGTAACAATTTTTGTCTTATTTATCATAGGAGCAGCGACTTATGGTGCTTTAACAGCAGATAAAAAAATCATTCTAAAGCAGGGAGGTCCGGCAATTTTAACCTTGCTAAGTATCCTTTTCCTAAAATAAAAACAACCAGCACTTTCTATGAAGATGCTGGTTTTTAATAACTGATATTAAACTTTTTTTCGCTTGATTTCGAGTAATCTTTGATAGAAGAAAATTTGATTGCTATAAATATAGGGGTATATAGAAATACTTGCAATGCCAAAGCTAATCCAGATGAGGAAATACCATGGTAAGAGCTTTAAATCAAGGACAAAGCGTTGGAACTTGTAGCCTTTCATAAGGAAGCGGCTGGTTTGAAGTGTACGACTTGGTTTTGCAATCCCTATTGCTAGAGTGTCGCAAAGTAGTAATTCTACTTGGGAGTATGCATAATATTGGGGAAGATAAATAGCAGTTCCTATAACGATCAGAAAAACACTGCCAAAGAAGTAAAGTGCAAAAGTGAGTAGGAACTGTTCAATATCTGGATTCGTAAGATCGACAGATGGAAATTCAGGATGAAGTTCCACAAATTTTCGAGCCATTAGATTGCTGTAAAAAAGATAGTAAACTCCAAGTAGATTAGGTAGGCTCCATAAAAAGAGGTAGAAACGTTTCAGTAGAAGAGTCAGGAAAGTTTGAGTAAAGAAACGGTTATCAAACAGTGCCAAACTATCCTTGAAAGAAAGTTCTGTCTCAGGAACTCTGAATAGACTGAGAGTTGTAAAAAGAGCACCAATTAAGATAATGGAGCTTGCAAAGCCAAAGACTAGAGGAAAGAGGGAGGATTGAATTACCGTTATCAAAAAACTGAAAAAGGATTGTTCCAGAATTTCTTCATTAAGTAATGATAAAGGGCTTATAAAGCTAGAGATAATCAAAAGGATGCTTGGCAATAAATAGACGAGCATCAGTCTAGGATGTTCTGCTGGAAACTGTCGTGCTTGTTGACGGACTTCTTTTAAATCAATCTTTGGGTATTTCATGCTTTCATTATACCATAGTTCGTGACAGTTCCTGTTTTTTTTGATAGAATCATACAGTATGCCCTTGGGTGCAGAGTAAGGACTGGGACTGTTTTTCCCGGTTTCGGAGGTAAAAAATGTCAGAATCACCAATCAAATATCGATTAATTAAGAAAGAAAAACATACAGGAGCTCGTCTGGGAGAAATTATCACACCGCATGGAACTTTCCCAACGCCCATGTTTATGCCAGTTGGTACACAAGCAACTGTCAAAACTCAGTCTCCAGAAGAGTTGAAAGAGATGGGTTCAGGAATTATCCTTTCTAACACTTATCATTTGTGGCTTCGCCCTGGGGATGAATTGATTGCTAGAGCTGGTGGTCTTCACAAGTTCATGAATTGGGATCAACCGATTTTAACGGATAGTGGTGGCTTCCAAGTATATTCATTGGCTGATAGCCGAAATATTACTGAAGAGGGTGTTACCTTTAAGAACCACCTCAACGGTTCTAAAATGTTTCTATCACCTGAAAAAGCTATTTCTATCCAGAACAATCTAGGGTCAGACATTATGATGTCTTTCGATGAGTGTCCGCAGTTCTATCAACCTTATGACTATGTGAAAAAGTCCATTGAACGGACGAGTCGTTGGGCAGAGCGTGGCTTAAAAGCTCATCGTCGTCCGCATGACCAAGGTTTATTTGGGATTGTACAGGGAGCAGGTTTTGAAGACCTTCGTCGTCAATCAGCTCAAGATCTTGTAAGTATGGATTTTCCTGGTTACTCTATTGGTGGCTTAGCAGTGGGTGAAACTCACGAAGAGATGAATGCAGTATTGGACTTCACCACTCAACTTCTTCCTGAAGACAAGCCTCGTTACTTGATGGGAGTGGGAGCGCCGGATAGCTTGATTGATGGGGTCATTCGTGGTGTAGATATGTTCGACTGTGTCTTGCCGACTCGTATTGCACGTAATGGTACTTGTATGACCAGCCAAGGTCGTTTGGTAATCAAGAATGCCCAGTTTGCGGAAGATTTCACACCACTTGATCACGAGTGTGATTGTTACACTTGTAAGAACTATACTCGTGCTTATCTTCGCCACTTGCTTAAGGCAGATGAGACCTTTGGTATCCGTTTGACAAGCTACCATAATCTATACTTCTTGCTCAATCTGATGAAACAGGTTCGTCAAGCTATTATGGATGATAATCTTTTGGAATTCCGTGAACATTTTGTTGAAAAATATGGCTATAATAAATCTGGACGCAATTTCTAACATTTATTGATAATAAAGCTGAAATCCTAAGTTTTCTCTTAGGATTTTTCTCGTTTTTTTGATAAAATAATTGTATTATGGAATGAAAATTAGAAGACTTTTAAGCTTCTAATAAATGGAGAATAAACTCGTATGCGTATTAAATGGTTTTCCTTGATTAGGATTACAGGTCTGCTCTTGGTGCTCTTGTACCATTTCTTTCAGACGATTTTCCCAGGGGGATTCTTTGGTGTGGATGTCTTTTTCACTTTCTCAGGTTTCCTTATCACCTCACTATTGTTAGAGGAGTTTAGCCAAAAAGGGGAAATTGATATCATAGGTTTTTTCAGGAGACGCTTTTATCGAATATTTCCTCCTGTTGTGATGATGGTACTTGTCATCATGCCTTTTACCTTGATGGTTCGACAAGATTATGTAGCTGGAATTGGTGCTCAAATTGCAGGAGTTCTTGGCTTCATGACCAACTTCTATGAAATGTTAACAGGAGGGAGTTACGAATCACAGTTTATCCCTCATCTCTTTGTTCACAACTGGAGTTTGGCAGTTGAAGTTCACTATTATATTTTGTGGGGATTAGCAGTTTGGTTCCTGTCCAAACGCTATAAGACAAGCGGTCAGTTACGAGGTACAGTCTTTATCCTCTCATCTGCTGCCTTTCTGATCAGTTTTCTTTCCATGTTCATTGGTAGTTTTATCGTAAGTTCATACTCTACAGTTTACTTTTCTAGTTTTACGCATGTCTATCCTTTCTTTTTAGGTAGTGTGTTGGCAACTATAGTAGGAGTTCGTCAAACGACACCGATTTTAAAACGATTAAATAAGGTTCTAGATTTGAAGCAAACCTTGCTAGTTTTTGCGGGAGGTCTAGGAGTATTGCTCTTACTAACTTTCTTTGTCAAGTTTACTTCCCTATTTACTTATTTGCTAGGTTTCTTGCTAGCAAGTCTAGCAACACTTGTTATGATAGTAGCAACTCGCCTCTTGCATGAGAAAACAGAGTCTATCGAAGAACCTAAAATCGTCAGCTTTTTAGCAGACACTAGCTATGCTGTCTATCTATTTCATTGGCCCTTCTATATTATTTTCTCTCAATTAATGGGAAATATACTAGCGGTTATCCTAACGACGATCTTCTCTTACCTTTTTGCGACATTATCTTTCTATGTTGTCGAGCCTTTAATTGCAGGGAAGTCGACTTGGCTCTTGGAAAAAACAAAAGAAATCCCGCATATTAAACCTATTTTTTCTGGTAGCATTGGAGTACTTGGGCTAGTCATGCTGATTATAATGATATTAGCTCCACAAGTTGGTGCCTTTGAAACGGACTTAACTGTTAATGGGCTTAAACAAGCTCAATCAAGTCTCGTTCGAACAAAGACAATGGCAGACAAAGAAGAAGCAAGTCGATACAATATTGCTGAAGGTGTTTCCATCATTGGGGACTCTGTAACCTTGAGAGCCACTCCTGGTTTACAAGAAGTTTTGCCTGATGCTCAGACTGATGCGCAAGTTAGTCGAAACACTAAACAAGCAAGTGCGATCATGCTATATAATAGCCAAAATAAAGCTTTGCCTAAAGTTGTGGTAGTTGCTACGGGAGTCAACAATCCCGAGGATTATAAAGCAGATCTTGATTTCTTGATTTCGAATTTACCAAAAGGACATCAACTTGTGCTTGTGACTCCGTATGAGGGTGACACAAGTCAGGCAACTCAACCATATGTTGAAAAGTATGCAAGCTATGCTCGTGAAGTAGCTCAACAATACCCATATGTTGAGATTGCTGACTGGAACCAAGTGTCTAAAGACAATCCAGACATTTGGAAAGGGACTGACCAGGTTCATTTTGGGAAAGACAATACCAAATTAGAAGAAGGAGCCAAGCTATATGCAGAAACAATTGCTTCTGCTATCAAAGCTCTTGAAGATAAGCCGGTTAAATCAAAATAATTACTTGTAAGCAGAGATAAGCATCTCTGCTTTTTAGAGTCAATAAAAGAGACAATAGGCTAGTTTATCATTTGTGAAAAAACTTGCCAACTTTTTGGAATTATGAGAAAATAGAGGATATTTATCAGGTGGAGGAACTGCTATGAGAGATGATATCAAGATTAATGACCGTGCTCTAGCCTTGGAAAATCAGATTATTGAAAAACTAGAAAAAGTATATGATACTGATGTAGAGCTAGATGTATACAATCTTGGATTGATTTACGAGATTTACTTGGACG
>ERZ773050.2368-NODE-2368-length-10009-cov-13.829315_pt1 | contig 10009 bp, 12 predicted proteins | sample MGYA00580632_ERZ773050 | MGnify/ENA primary metagenome ERZ773050 (study PRJEB29015, sample SAMEA2738123) | human oral metagenome | biome: human oral; feature: human-associated habitat; material: saliva | place: China | collected 2166 ... | reverse complement strand
GCAGCCCGCATCTGGGACGCCACCACAGCAGACAACACACTCACACTCACACACACCAACTCGCTGATCGAGGTGGCGTGGTCGCCCGACGGCCACCACATCCTCACCGGATCCATGGACGGCGCAGCCCGCATCTGGGACGCCACCACAGCAGACAACACACTCACACTCACACACAGCCACTCGCTGACCGCGGTGGCGTGGTCGCCCGACGGCCACCACATCCTCACCGGATCCATGGGCGGCGCAGCCCGCATCTGGGATGCCACCACAGGAGACAACACACTCACAGTCACACACACCGATCCGGTGAGCGCGGTGGCGTGGTCGCCCGACGGCCACCACATCCTCACCGGATCCATGGACGGCACTGCCCGCATCTGGGATGCCACCACAGGAGACAACGCACTCACAGTCACACACACCGATCCAGTGATCGCGGTGGCGTGGTCGCCTGACGGCCACCACATCCTCACCGGATCCAGAGACCGCACAGCCCGCATCTGGGATGCCACCACAGGAGACAACACACTCACACTCACACACACCAACTGGGTGGGCACGGTGGCGTGGTCGCCCGACGGCCACCACATCCTCACAGAATCCGGGGATGGCACAGCCCGCATCTGGGACGCCACCAAGGGTGAGCAAGTGCGCTTCTTCATCGCTGTCCTACCCGAAGGTGAGTGCGCCGTCCTCACCCCCGACCAGACCAGGGTCATCGGTGCCAGCCCCTACGCGTGGCGCTGGCTCGGACGCTACGCCAAGCACCCCGGCGGCGCACTCGAGCGCATCCCCGTGGAGGTCGACGGCCCCCTGCCCCCGCTGGGCCCCGGGGCGACGATCGAGTAACCGCGCGTGTGAGGCGCGCAGGAGAAGCCGGATTTGGTAGAGGGGATCGCCTGTGCGTCCACGGTGACCGGTCGTGTCTTGCTGGGCGCGGCGGCGTACCTCACCTGGGGTGTCCCCGGCGAGTTTGACGATGTGAAAGGCGCCGAGCACCCTACCACATTGTCGTCCCGTAGTAGTCTGGCCTACTCCTATTCATGCGCTGATCAAGTTGCTGAGGCTATTGATATTTGTGAGGGGGCACTGCCTTCGGGTAGTGATTTTGAATGGTCTTGGGGCTGCTCACATCTAAATGTTGGCGCGACAATGCTGGTCGCGCAGTGGATGCGGGATTGGTGATTATTTAGCTTCCCTGAGTGACAGGGTAAGAAGATAGTGCGTACCTAAGGATGCTTACATGAACATTCTCAAGCAAACTACAAATAGCAGCAAAGCGACGATTGCGGCGGTTGCAGCAGCTCTAGCAATTGCCTTGGCTGTTACAGGCGTCTTCTTCTGGAATCGCCTCACTAACAACACCAACACCATCTCGGCCGCTTCCAACATGAGCGCCCCTGCTTCTGTCACTACCTCCTTCAGCGCGCAGAGCTCACCCCTAGCTAAGGCAACCAAAACCCCTACCGCCACAACCCCTACACCTACTCCAACGCCTACCCCAAGTGTCACGGCTTCGAGTATGCCTCCATGTGAAGATGGGACCTTAGCTCCCGATGGAACCTGTCTGCACCCGGCTTCTGTGAAGTGGCTTAGTGATCTGCTGCCTGATCCGACCACCGTAGATCGCACTGATCCTGACGCGGTGTGTGCCGCTTATGTCATCACGTATCAGACTTGGGATGCCTCACGCGATATCACGACGGCGTATGCCTCTATCCGGTCAAGCGTTTACGAAACTCCTGAGATTCGCGGAAACCACATCCCAAATCCTGACGTAGTTAAGGGACAAGGAGAATTCCTGCCGCTTGTGCCCGGTAAATCACACACCACTGTCACTATTAAGTACATAGTCACTGACGGTGAAAATAACAATCCTGAACGGATCCCTGGCCGTTGGTTTCGTACAGTAGGTTTCGTTCGTACCTACGCTGACGGTTCCCATGAACCTGTTAGCAGTTGGGCTTTCATTAGTCTCACTAAACAGGAAGACGGTACCTGGGCGGTAAGCAATAGCGATTGGCACTACTGACACGCTGAAAACTAACTAAGGGCGACGGCGTCGAGCCAGTCAGGGGCATAGTCGCGCCTGCTACGGGAACGGCGTCGTCGCCATAAGCTGCGCACAGGCGTAGAGAGCGCCCTGAAAAAACGGATACTTCTCTATCCAATCGGATACACAACGATGACAGAATTTATTTTTTCCTCAATTCTCTCGGAGAACTCACTGGTTGTACTCTGGTTTTTGTGATGGATTGGAGTTATAGCTCGCCTTGTACATCCATATAATTCCGACCAGACTCTGCACGCTAAACACAATTACCGGAATAAGTATAGAAATAGTCTCGTGGTAAATTCCTTGAAGGATAAAGAGTAAACCTGAATCTGCATAAGCAGTGGCTAAGCAAATGACTGGTACTGAACCTGCTCGTTGAACCCGATACCAGGACGACTCCGACTCTAATGCTGCCTTCGTCCTGATTCCCGCCCACATATTCGGAGGCAACTTGTCATTTCGCATAGCTCGCGCCAGACCAGCCAAGCAGAAAGCGCTAACAAACGCTAAGAGTCCTAGACCAAATGAGATGATCTCATCCATCAGATTAGTCCCTTCCAGACTTAGCTTCACTGCTAGATAGAACCATCTTATAGCATGATGCAAGATGTTGAGTGATTGATGTCTCTACATACATTGAGCACATGGCGGGCGTCGTGCTTAATTTAGTTTGAGCGCTTAGCGTGCGCTCACGCACGGACCAAAGGTGGTCACGATGGATACAAAGGCTGGGGTGGGTGCAGTACGAGGCTCGCTGAGTGCAAGGTTCGGCATCGTGGGCGCCATAGCCCGGCAGAGTGCATATGCCAGGAAGATAAACATACCAATCCAAGTAAGTGGAGGCCCAGGCAAATCCTTGCATGTTAAATATCCAATACCTCGTAGGGTTTTGCTGAAAGCGCCGCCCGCACTGGCTGCACACCACCCGGTGAGTGAGAGCACACGTCCCACCGCTAGGGGTTAGAGTCCTGCCGCCGTATTGGCGTCTGCGGGCGAGCTCGTCTTGGACCCGCCTCCAGGTGTCCTGGTCGATGATGGGAGGGTTTGCTCCCTCCACCCAGTACTTGGGTAGTGCCCCGTCGTTGACGACGAGCTTTCCTCCAGGACCATCGGTGTAGGTGGCTTGCAGCATTTCGTTGCCCACGTAGCGGGGGTTTTCCAGCCAGGTGCGGATCACCGAGCCGAGGAAGTTTCCTCCTCCTCATGCGCGCAGCCCCTCGGTGTTGAGGCGGTCAGCAATAGCCTCGGGGCTCACCCCGGCGAGGTACTCGTCAAAGACGCGGCGCACAACCTGGGCCTCATCATCGTTGATGTGCAGGCTTCCGCGTACCCAGGTGTAGCCGTAGATGCGGTGGGAGTTGGTGCGACCGGCCTTGTAGCGGTTGCGGATCGCCCACTTTACGTTCTGTGACAGGGAGCGGGATTCTTCCTGGGTGAAGGAGGCCAACAGGGTGAGCATGAGCTCACCTTCCGCGCTGGAGGTGTCAATATTTTCTCTCTCGAACCGTACCGCCACCCCGAGCGTGGCTAGCTCGCGCACGCATGAGAGCAGGTCGACGGTGTTGCGGGCTAGAAGGGAGATGGACTTGACCAGCAGGATCTGGAAGTCGCCGGCTCTGGCGTGGTCCATCATGTCGGCAAACCCGGGCCTGTTGCTGGCGGTTCCTGAGATGCCTTGGTCGGTGTAGATCCCGGCGAACTGCCAGGCAGGGTTGGAGCAGATGAGCTTGGAGTAGGCCGAGACTTGGGTGGCGAGGGATCCTGCTTGGGTCTCCGACATGGTTGAGACCCGGCAGTAGGCGGCCACGCGGATACGGCTAGTGGGTGTGCGTCGTGGTGTGATGGTCTTAAAATCTGGGCTCATCTACTGCTCCTTTCTGCCCGCGTGGGTCTCGCCGGTGGTGGTCTCGTGTGTGACATGAACGCTTTACAGGCCAGGTTTATCAAGTCCTGGCGCGGGTAAACCCCACCCTGGTCCCATCCCAGGAGGCGGCGAGCTGACGGTGAATGGCGCGTACCTGACTGAGGGTCAGTAGCCCTCGGGAGGCAAGGGCATCTAGGAAGTCCAGGTCTGCTGCCGTCTGGGTTTCTGCCCGCCAGCACGCGCCCGTGGTGCGGCTGGTCATGGGCGTCCGCCTCGGGTTCCGAAACGGGTGCGGATATAGCAGGCGTGCGTGCAGTACTTGCGGTGCTTGTTGCCATACGCCTCGAAGGTGGCCCCGCAGCCGGCGCAGGTGTGGGTAGTGATGGCGCGCCGCTCCAGCATCATCGGGTGGGTGTGCCACCAGGACATGCGGCAGGGCCGGCTGCAAAACCTCTGCCCACGCCGAGGCTGGTTAATAGCTTGTCCGCAGTGCTCGCAGACCCCATCTGTGGGTGTGCGTCTGGCGTGTGGGGTGATGTTGTTGCGCCTGCACCATGACTTGATCGTCTCTCGCCCAACCCCGGTTATTGCTGCGATCTGCCCGAAGCTGGCTCCTCCTTCCCGAAGCGTGATGATCTTTCGCTGCACGTGTGGCTCCATGGTCTTGTCACCGTCCTTTCACCCATGTGTCCTTGGCCGGCAAGTAAACCGGACATGACGCGTTGCCTTCACGGGCAGCGGGGTGCTGCCACGCTCTAGGCGGCGGCAGGTTGGTGGTGATAACCCCCGGAGACGGCAAAAGCGCCCCCACCCACCGGTGTTGGTGGGCAGGGGCGCAGTGCCAGAAAAGGCTAGAGATCAGGACAGCTTGCGGTTGACGATCGCCTGAACGGCGTCGTAGAGATGGCCCAGCCGGTTGCGGCGCTCAGCCCCGTTTCCGTAGTCTCCGCGGATCACCGCGTCCGCCAGGGCATCCAAGTTCGGACCCGGCGCAGGAGCAGGGGCGCTGCCACTGAGCTTGGCGTTCACCCTGGCCTGGACCGCGTCATACAGGTGTCCTAGGCGGGCCTTGCGGTCCTCACCATTGCCGTACTCGCCGCAGATGACCGCCTGAGCGAGGGCCTCAATGTCCCCGCCCACACTGGGTGCGGGAGCAGCCGGGCTGCCGCCGCCGGTGATGTAGGGGCCAAGCACGCTGGCGGGTGGATAGTAGCGGCCAGGACAAGCGGTGGATGAAGCGTCCTTGTGGCCGATGATCTTGAGCGGCCCGTAGGTGGCCTGCAGGTTTCGGATCAGCTCGCCGATGGTTGCCTTGTCGGCATCCGAGCAGCGCGGGTTGCACTCGATACCGATCGAGCACTGGTTGATCGGCCAGTTGCCGGCATGCCAGGCGGTGTTAGCCAGGTCCACCATCTGCACCACCCGGCCTGCTTCGACCACGAAATGCGCGGACGCGCCTCGGCCGGGGTTTTGGAAGGTGGCGATCACCCCGGACAGTTGCGGGTTCTTCGCGGGGTCGTCCCAGTGGTGGATAACGATAGTGGTGATGCGCTTACTGCCACGACCCTTGGTGTAGTTCGACGGGTTGGCGGGGATGAAAGACTGCTGGTAGCTCATGGTGTCTCCTTGGAAGTGTTGTCGGGTACAAGAAAGCCGCCGGCAGAACTGCGCGGCGGCTGGATGGACTCGGGGGTGTCACTGTTCCCGGGTGGGATCGGTGGCGGATCATCAACATGGTCCGTCGCTAGTGGCCCGTCGTAGACATGCCTGCCCCGGACCGGGTGCTGGGTGATGGTGGCCAGGGCGTCGCGGAGCTTGTCTGGGACGGGAAGCCCGATACGGGCAGCGTTTTCCACGATCGACATGCCTTCGTTGGCCAGGTAGAAGAAGATCGTGGTTGTCCGCAGGACTCCTCCTTCACCCAGGACGTGGACGTCGAGGATGTTGGCTAGGCCCACCAGGGCGAAGATCATGACCTTGCGGGCGATCCCCTTAAACCCCACCGAGCTGGAGAGCTCTCCGGTGGCGAAGGCGGCGATCACACCGGTTGCATAGTCGATGGTCACCAGGGTGACCAGGGCGAGCAGGAAGCCGTCCGTGCCTCCGAGAAACCAGCCCACAATGCCTCCAATCGTGGTGAATAGTGTGTGTGAAACAGTCCAGGCAGTGCGCATGGGCCTCTCCTTTCTGTGTGGTGTTAGAGCAGCCCGTCTGGGCCGGTGAGGACACCGAGGACTTCCCAGGCCACATCCACCGAGCCTGTGCTGGCCTGCGGCAACGGCAGGTCAACCGGTACCGGGTCTGCCGCTGGGATGGGTGTGGTGTCGTGGTCGGGTTCGATGAGCACCGAAAGCGCTGCACCCAGGGATTCGCTCGCACAGCTCAGTGGGTCAGTGGTGTCACTCATCGCCGGTCACCTCCTGCTCGGTGGTGGTGGCTAGGTGTGCTTCCAGGGCGTCACACAGGTGGTCGTAGGCGGCAGCCTCATCACCCGAGAATGGCTGGGTGAATGCGGTGAGTGCCTCGTAGAGGGTGTGCGCCATGGTGGTGTACGACGGGCCGGAAAGCTCCGCCCTCTCCGATAACAGCACGCCCCTGGCCTGGATGAAGGCGGCCGCCTGCTCAGGAGTGTCAAAGCGAATATGGCCGTCGCCGTCGACTTGGGGTGTGCCGGTCGTATCGCAGATGGCGTGCTCGCGGGCGAGCTCCAACTCGCTCTCCGCCAGTGACTGGGCGGCCGTGGTGGTCATGGCCAGGACTTTGGAGCGGGCCCTGGATGCGGCACCCGGTGGTCAGTGAGTTGAAGGTGCCGAGGATAAACGAGCGCATACAGTTCGCCTCCTTTATGCGAGTAGCAGGCTTGAGGCGCGTGCCCGGCCTGCGATTGCTTTATCCATCAGGGGTGCCAGGCGGCCCACCAGCGTGCCGTCATTGAGGCGTACCTGGATATCGAGTCGGTCGATTACCGCCTGGGCGGCTTGGGTGGCGATAGCTTCAACATTCACACCACCACCAGAGCCAACACCAGACGGTCAGGTGGCGAGGGTTGCCGGACTGCCCTCGGGTGTCACGGCAACGGGGATGGTCACCCCGCCGGCAAGACCGGCCAGGGTGTCGGTGACGTCTCCTGCCATGGCCGGGGCTGCATCCACCGCACGTGCCCCGGTAGCAGTGATGCCTCCGGCAAGGCCCCGGGTGAGCATGTCGCCAATCCAGGCCATTTGCTTCGAGGGTGAGTGGATCCCGAAGTAGTTGGTGATCCCGCCCCAAATGGAGGCACACCTGGAGGCGACCTTGTTCCACAACCAGCCGGCCAGGGATTGGATCCCGTTCCATAGGCCGCGCACCAGGTTCATTCCCACGTCCGCGAGCTGCCCGTAGCCCGAGGCCAGGCCACCCACGATTGCAGAGATAATCTGCGGCAGAGCCGTGATCAGGGAGGTCAGCAGGCGGATGCCGGCGTCGATGAGCTGCGGGATAGCAGTCAAGATCCCGGTCACGATGCTGGTGATGATCTGTGGCAGGGCTGCCACAATCGCCTCAATGATCGTCGGCAGCGCCGTGACAATGCTGGTCAGCAGTTGGATACCGGCATCGATGATCATGGGGATCGTGGCGATGATGAAGTCCACCAGTGCCTGAATAATTGTCGGTAGTGCCTCAATGAGTACCGGCAGGGCTTGGATCAACCCCTGGGCCAAGCCCGTGATCAGCTGCAGGGCTGCGGCAAGGATCATCGGCAGGTTGTCTGCCAGCACCTGCACCATGGCGGCAAGCACCTCGGCCATGCCGACCAGCAGGCTGGGAAGGCCCTGGCCGATACCGTCGATCAGAGCGGTGAGGATCTGCACCCCCACACATCAAGCAGCCCCGGTAGAAGATTTAAGATCTCGCCGATCACGGTGGTGACAACGGTGGAGGCCAGGGTGGCGATGCTCGGTCCCATGGTCGACAGGGATTGGACAATGGTGTCCAGTGTTTTGAGTAGCTCCACCCCGATCTTGGGAACCTCGGTGACGAGGAACTGGGTGGCTTGCTCCACCACCGTGCCCAGGGCCTGGAGTAGGCCAGCCACGCCGCCTGTCTCGAAACCAGTCGTAAGGGCATCGACCCAGGAGTTCACCGCCGGCAAAGCGGTGGAGGCCAACAGTGAGGACAAGCCACCAGCCAGCGCGCCCTTCAGGCCCGCGACCCCATCCTGCAAGGTCGACATCTGGCCGCTAAAGGTTTTGGACTGGGCTTCCATCGCCCCATAAAACTGGCCACCCTCCGCCGTCGCCGAGGCGAAGGCGTCTGCGACCATGTCGGCGCTGATCGCGTCCTTTTCCATCTCCTCTTTAAGCTCACCGACACTCTTCCCGGTCTTCTTGGCCATCTCCTGCAGGGGGTTGAACCCGGCGTTGATCATCTGCAGCAGATCCTGGCCAGATAGCTTGCCGGCACTGCACTAGAGACCTGTGCAAAGGCGAGGGTGAGGGATTCAAGCTTTTGGGCATCGCCCTGGGAGATGTCGCCGAGCTGGCCTAGGCGCAGCTTTGCCTCATCCGCGCTGATACCGAAGGCCATCAACGTTTGGGTGTTTTTGGCTAGATCCTCCATCCCAAACGGAGTCTTGGCAGCCGTGACCTTCAGGTCGTTGACCAGCTTCTGGGCCTTGGCCTGGTCGCCCAGCATGGTGGTAAAGCTCGTGGTGTGCTGCTCCATCGAGGCGTTGTAGGCAACACCGTCCTTCATGGCCTGGGCAAACCCACGACCAATCCCGGCGATAGCCCCGCCAATAGCTTTGACCCCGCCGATGATCGCCTCAGCAGCAAGGTTGGCTTTCAGGACATCACCGAAGATGCGGGTCTTGCCCGAGGTGTCGTCGAGCTCGCCGCCGAGTTCGTCGACCTCGCGGGAGAGCTTGTCCGCACCACTGGCCGCGTCCTTGAGCTCACCCTCACTGGAGCCTGCCGCGGTGGTGAGCTGGTCGATCTTAGTAGTGTTCTCGGAAAGTTTGCGCTCCATATCGTTGAGCGTGGCGGTGGCGTTGTTGAGCTGGATCCGCCAATTCTGGGTGCGAGAATCTGACTGCCCGAAGGACGCAGACGCGTTATCCAGTGCGGCCTTCAGGGCCTGGATTTTGGAGCGCTGGGCCTCGATCTCTTTGCCGAGCACCTGGTTGTGGGCGGTCAGGGCGTCAGCGTCGGTGGCGTTCTTGCCGAACTGGGAGGCGATCGCGGCACCCGCGGTGGGGTGCTTGCCCAGCAGGCCGAACTTGCTGATTGCTTCCTCGCACTGGATGTAGCGGGCAAACGCCTGCGCGTAAGCCTCAATCAGGCGCGGAGACACAAACGAGGCGACCCCGCGCGCGTCCAGCCACGCCCAGGTCTCCCGGTAGAGCTCCCCAGCCAACAGCGGCTGCCCGTCACGCTGGGTCGCGGACAGGTAGGCCGACGGCTCCGGCATGGTCTCACCCTCAAGCAACGCACCATCGCCCACGTCACCGCCCTCCAAACCGAAGGGGTCGAGGTCTGCGGGTTCAAGCAGGCGGGAGGCGGGCTTTCCGGCCTCGAGCTTGTCCTTGAGTTGGTCAGGTTTCGCGCCGGCGCGCACGCGCCTGCCGCCCCGGTTGGTTCCGTCTTTAGCCACGCGCCTCGCCTCCTTCCCAGGGCGTTGTGCCCCGGCGTGAAGGGCGAAAGGGGTCAATACCGCGTTTGAATCGGTGTTTTTGCGCGCGGTTGGCCCCGCCCGCTGAGGAACCCAAAGCCGGTAGAGATCCGACCGTCCCTACCCATAGCTTGGATGTGGGAAATCTGCTACCGTAAGCAATAAACTTTCGTAATGAAAGACAAGGGAGCCAGGTGAAGGAAGAAAAACGTGATTTTATTAATTAAAAGCAGCATCATTGGCATCAAAGCAACCCTCGGAAGGGTGCCTATCGCTTTAAGGCCCAGCCTGGTTTATATAATTCTTATGCTGGTGTCAGTGATTCCGCTGCGGCTGCTACATTTCCCTGCTTTATCGATAGGAAGGATGATTCAGCTCGGGCTTCCTATACTTATGTATTTCATCCTAGCCCCGGTACTGGCAGCAATGAGCATCAG
>ERZ773050.2364-NODE-2364-length-10015-cov-7.354016_pt1 | contig 10015 bp, 5 predicted proteins | sample MGYA00580632_ERZ773050 | MGnify/ENA primary metagenome ERZ773050 (study PRJEB29015, sample SAMEA2738123) | human oral metagenome | biome: human oral; feature: human-associated habitat; material: saliva | place: China | collected 2166 ... | reverse complement strand
TGACTTGTATCTTCGTTGACCATGGTTTAATGCGTAAAAACGAAGGTGACGAAGTAGAAGCAGCTTTCAAAGGTTCCGGTATGCATTTCATCCGTGTCGATGCAGAAAAACGTTTCTTGGATAAATTAGCTGGTCTTGAAGATCCTGAAGCAAAACGTAAAGCTATCGGCGAAGAATTCATCCGTGTATTTGAAGACGAAGGCCGTAAAATCGGTTCCGTTGATTACTTGGCGCAAGGTACTATTTACCCTGACGTTATCGAGTCCGGTACTGGTGAAGCAGAAGTTATCAAATCTCACCACAATGTAGGCGGCTTGCCTGCAGTTGTAGACTTTAAAGGCCTTATCGAGCCATTGCGTAACCTCTTCAAAGACGAAGTGCGTGAACTTGGTGCTGAATTAGGTTTGGCTGACTACCTCGTATGGCGCCAACCATTCCCAGGTCCTGGTCTTGCTATTCGCGTAATGGGTGAAATCACTAAAGACAAACTCGACATCTTGCGTGATGCGGACTATATCTTCCGTGACGAAATTGCAAAAGCTGGCCTTGATCGCAGCATCAACCAATACTTTGCAGTATTAACATCTACACGTACTGTAGGCGTTATGGGTGACTTCCGTACATACGATTACACATTGGCATTGCGTGGCGTAACAACAACAGACTTCATGACTGCTGACTGGGCACGCATCCCTTACGACGTATTGGACACAATCTCCCGTCGTATCGTAAACGAAGTACAACACATTAACCGTATCGTGTACGATATTACATCTAAACCACCTGCAACGATTGAGTGGGAATAAGAAATAATTCTGTCTATAAATTTGCCGAAATATGGCCTCTCATTATACCCCCTTTTACTGGACAAACAGTAAAGGGGGTATTTTTCATGAGAGATAGTTATGAATTTAAAAGGTAAGCAATTGAATTATTATAAAAGCAACAAAGAGGACTTATATTTGTTTGATTTCAAGATAGATCTTGTGAGTTATAAATAGAGTATGAGTAAGAATATCGTAAAATTATTAATAGACGATTTAACTTGTTCGTATATTGAGTTCATAACATAGATAGCCAAATATTCTTCTAAGAATATACAAAAGCAAAGGTATAAGATGTTATAATATATTATAATATATAAAATAACTTCATAAATTTATAATTAAGGAATGAGATTATGAAAGCTAATTACAATGGATTGTGGAAAATTTTAATAGATAAGAATATGAATAAAAAAGAGCTAACTGAAGTTTGTGAATTATCTCCTGCAACAGTTTCTAAAATGGGCAGAGGAGAGTTTGTTAGTATGGCTGTTTTGTATCGCATCGGAACCAAACTAGATGTTGATTTTGGAGAGATGGTTTCGATTATAAAGCCTGGGAAGTAAAGAATCTTTGAGGTGGCGTAAAGATGCTTCAAAATGATTAAACTATATGTAAGGTGGATTAGAATCAACTTGTTGTGTAGTGTAACTAAAATAAGGAAAAACAGAAATTTTTATACTAGAAGATAGACGATAAAACTTTAATTAAGGTATCTATTAAGTAAAGTGAGATAGAAAGGGATGTCAGACTTAACTATGGGTAATAATGAAACAATACAAAGATCAGAGCTGCATAGAAAAATTTGGGCTATTGCTGATGCTGTTCGTGGTTCAGTAGATGGTTGGGATTTTAAACAATATATTTTAGGGATTTTGTTTTATAGATTTATTTCTGAAAATATTACTGAATTTTTCAATTTTGCCGAGCATGAAGCTGGTGACTTAAAATTTGATTACGCTGAAATTTCTGATGAAGAAGCAGAGCAGGATTTTAGACCAAATACAGTTGAGGATAAGGGCTTTTTTATATTACCAAGTCAACTATTTAAAAATATTGTTAAAACAGCTAAAAATAATGAAAATTTAAATACAGATTTAGCTAATATATTTAAAGCAATTGAAGGAAGTGCAGTAGGCTTTGCATCGGAAGATGCTATTAAAGGTTTATTTGAAGATGTAGATACGACAAGTAACCGTTTAGGTGGAACGGTCGTAGAAAAAAATAAAAGACTGGCAGATATACTAACAGGAATAGCTGAAATTAATTTTGGAAATTTTCAGGATAATGATATAGATGCCTTTGGCGATGCGTATGAGTATTTGATTTCAAAGTATGCGAGTAATGCAGGAAAATCTGGTGGAGAGTTTTTTACCCCGCAAACAGTTTCAAAACTTTTGTCAAGACTTGTTATGGATGGAAAAGCTAATATTAATAAGGTATATGACCCTACATGTGGCAGTGGAAGTTTACTGCTTCAGATGAAAAAGCAATTTGATGAGCATATTATTGAAGAAGGCTTTTATGGACAGGAAATTAATATGACCAACTTTAACTTGGCTCGTATGAATATGTTTCTTCACAATGTGAATTATAATAATTTTTCAATAAAAAGGGGTGACACATTAATAGACCCTTTACATAGAGAAGAAAAGCCATTTGATGCTATTGTTTCAAATCCTCCATATTCGATTAAATGGGTGGGAGATTCTGATCCTACTTTAATAAATGATGAAAGATTTGCTCCGGCAGGAAAGTTAGCACCAAAATCTTATGCTGACTATGCGTTTATCATGCACTCATTATCCTACCTTTCAAGTAAAGGTAGGGCAGCTATAGTATGCTTTCCTGGAATTTTTTACAGAAAAGGTGCAGAAAAGACAATTAGACAATACCTTGTTGACAATAATTTTATTGATTGCATAATTCAGCTTCCGGAAAACTTATTTTTTGGAACATCAATAGCTACTTGTATTTTAGTTATGGCTAAGAACAAAGTAGATAATAAAATTTTGTTTATTGATGCAAGCAAAGAATTTAAAAAGGAAACTAATAATAATATTTTAGAAGAAAAAAATATTAAGACAATAATTGATGAATTTAGAGATAGAGTCGAAATAGAATATTTTTCTAGATATGTTGATATAACAGAAATACAAAGTAAAGAAAATGATTATAATCTTTCTGTTTCAACTTATGTGGAAAAAAAAGATACCAGAGAAGTTATTGATATAAAAGTTCTAAACAAAGAAATTGAAGAAACTGTTAAGAAAATAGATGAACTAAGAAACTCAATAAACGAAATAGTGAAGGATCTTGAAGATGAGTAAAATAGATGAACTATTGAAAAATGAAAAGGTTGAATGGAGAAAGTTAGAAACTTTATTAGATTATGAGCAACCATCAAAATATATTGTTAAATCAACACAATATAATGATGATTATGATATACCTGTCTTGACTGCAGGAAGAACGTTTATTTTAGGGTATACGCATGAAAAAGAAAATATATATGAAGCTGATAAGAATAATCCCGTTATAATATTTGATGATTTTACAGCGGGAAATCATTGGGTTGATTTTCATTTCAAGGTTAAATCATCAGCGATGAAAATATTAAAAGCAAAAGAAGGGGTAAATTTAAGATACTGTTATCACTATATTAAAACAATAAGAATTGATACAACTGAGCATAAAAGATTGTGGATTTCACATTACTCTCAAATTAAAATCCCAATTCCATCTATAGAAATACAAGAAAAAATTGTAAAAATACTTGACAAATTTACAAATTGTGTTTCTGAATTACAGGCTGAATTACAGGCTGAATTACAGGCTAGAACTAAACAATATAAGTATTATAGGGATATACTTTTAAGTGAGGAATATCTTAATAAGTTATCAAAAGAGTTTTGGTGTTTACCCCAAAAAGAATATGTGTTTAAATCAGTTTTCATTGAAGATGTCGTAAAAATTAAGCATGGAAAAGACTGGAAATCTTTAGGAGAAGGAAAAATTCCTGTATACGGTAGTGGCGGTAAAATGTGTGTTTATGTGGATCAATATGCATATAATAAGCCTTCTGTTTTAATACCAAGAAAAGGCTCAATAGAAAATGTGTTTTACGTAGATGAACCATTTTGGAATGTAGATACTATTTTCTATACAGAAATAAATGATAAAAAGATTATACCTAAGTATTTTTATTACTTTATAGAAAATTACGATATTAGTAAATTAAGTACAGATTCCACAAGACCAAGTCTTACACAATCCGTTTTAAATAAAGTAAAAATAGATTTACCACCACTAGAAATACAAAGTAAAGTGATTCAGATTCTTGATAGTTTTCAATCATTACTTTCTGATGCAAAGGGGTTGTTGCCAAAAGAAATTGAGCAAAGACAAAAACAATATGAATATTATCGTGAAAAACTCTTGACATTTGATATTGCAGGCGGAACAATTTCTAGACAGACAGACAGACAGATAATTTCTAATAGCTATTTTGTATTATTAAAAAGAGCAGCAGATTTGGTTGGTAGTAAGCTGTTTGACGTTGAATGGAAAGCTTTGGGGCAGTTAGGAGTATTTGAAAATGGAACAGGAATGCCTAAGAGCTTATTCACTGATAATGGAACTGTTGGAGCAATTCATTATGGACATATTTATACAAAATATAATCTGTTTGTAGAAAATCCAATCGTACGTGTTAGTAAAAATGATATGAAAAAACTTAAAAAAGTTAATTATGGTGATTTGGTTATTGCAAAAACTTCTGAAAATATAGAAGATGTAATGAAAACTGTGGCATACTTAGGTAATGAAACTGTCGTCACTGGTGGTCATGCAGCAATATTTAGACATAATGAAAATCCCAAATATCTTTCATATGTTTTTAATGGATCAAATTATTTACTAAGTCAAAAGAATAAGTTAGCAAGAGGTGTCAAAGTTATTGAAATATCAATAATGGATATGGAAAAGATAAAAGTCCCACTACCTTCTCTACAAGTTCAAGAATATATCGTTTCAATTCTTGATAAGTTTAATGATTTAATAAATGATGTTTCCATAGGCATACTAAAAGAAATAGAATTGCGGCAAAAACAGTATGAATACTATAGAGAGATGTTATTAGATTTTAAGAGAAGAAATTAAGATTTGAGGTGAAGGTATGGCGGAGTATGGCTCTTTAGTGGAGATAGCTCAAAAAATCAAAGATTCCAATAAGAAGGTTATTTTATTGTACGCTTTTAATGCAACCGGAAAGACAAGATTATCTATGGAGTTTAAAAATCTAGTCAATGAGTTTAAAGACGATGAAGTTATAAAGCATGTAGTTTATTATAACGCCTTCACTGAAGATTTATTTTCATGGGATAATGATCTTGAAAATGATAATGAAAGAAAACTTAAAATTAATAAAAACTCCAGTTTTATTGAACTGGTAGAACGACAAGGAAAAGAAAACGAGATAGCAGAGAGATTCAAAGAATTCACTTCTTCAAAGATTGAACCTAACATCAATACAAGTACAGGAGAAATCACTTTTAGCTTACCCACAGGAGATGAGGAAGCAGTTGAAAATATCAAAATATCTAAAGGTGAGGAAAGTATCTTTATCTGGACCGTATTTTTTGTTTTAATGGAAACAATTATAGCAGAGTTAAATAATGATGAAATCAGTGATAGAACTACAGATGAATTTAATGTTATACAATATATCTTTATAGATGATCCTATTTCATCTTTGGATGATAATCATTCGATTGATATAGCATTAAAATTAAAGCATTTAATTAGTTCTTCAAAAAATGAAGATTTGCATTTTATTATTTCAACACATCATTCACTATTTTACAATGTTTTGCATACAGAGATGTCTAAAGCAAAGAAGCTTTGGCTTAGTAAAAATGATGATAAATACTCACTCGTAGAGCTTGCGAACAATGAAACTCCCTTTGGATATCACTTATTGCTAAAAGATGAAATAAAAAATGCAATAGATAAAAATATAACTAAACGATACCATTTTAATTTGATGCGTAATTTGTTAGAAAAAACAGCACATTTTTTAGGTCATGATAGTTGGAAAGATTTAATAAACGAAGACGACAAAGATGCTTATATTAAGCGAATAAATTTATATAGCCATAGTAATCATTCTGCTTTAGAAGTCAAGGAATTAGAAATGCATGAGAAAGAATTTCTTAAGAGGATATATGAAAAATTTATTTTGGAATACAAATGGAAGGAGTAATTTAGATGTCAGAAGAAAAAGTAAAGTATAGTACATCTACAATTGCCGAAATGACCGATGGAATTATTTTAGCTAATTTTGAAAAAGTCCCTCAAGTTAGAGAAAGTGCATACCAAAGTGAAGTTGAACTTGAAAGACGAATGATTGAAAACTTAGTTTCTCAGGGGTATGAGCGGCTTATAGTAAAGTCAAATGATGAATTATATGTAAATTTAAAACTCCAGATTGAAAAGTTAAACAGAGTTTCATTTACAAATGAAGAATGGGAGAGATTTTTACATGAATATTTAGATGTTCCAAATGATGGGATGATTGAGAAAACACGAAAAATACAAGAGAATTACATCCATGATTTTATTTTTGATGATGGCCATTTGAAAAATATTAAGATTATTGATAAGAAAAATATCCACAATAATTTTCTACAAGTCGCAAATCAGATTGTTGGAGAAGGAAAAAATCGAAATCGCTATGATGTAACAATTTTAGTAAATGGCTTACCGCTTGTCCATGTGGAACTAAAAAAAAGAGGCGTGAATTTACATGAAGCCTTTAACCAAATTCATAGATACAGTAAAGAAAGTTTTAATAGTGAAAACTCATTATATAAGTATGTTCAGATATTTGTTATCTCTAATGGAACTTATACTAGATATTTTGCCAATACAACAGCACAGGATAAAAATAATTATGAGTTTACCTGTGAATGGGCAGATGCTAAAAACAAGGTAATTTGTGATCTAGAGGATTTTACTAAGACCTTTTTTGAAAAGCGTGTTATTCTAGAAGTGCTTACAAAATATTGCGTATTTGACGTTAATAACACACTCCTTATTATGCGACCATATCAAATTGCGGCTACTGAACGAATTTTGTGGAAGATAAAATCAAGTTATGAGGCGAAAAAAGCCGGGAGACCCGAAGCGGGCGGCTTTATTTGGCATACGACAGGTTCTGGTAAGACGCTCACTTCTTTTAAAGCTGCAAGGCTTGCTACAACATTGGATTATATTGATAAGGTATTTTTTGTGGTAGATAGAAAAGATTTAGACTACCAAACACTGAAAGAATATCAAAGATTTCAGCCGGATAGTGTAAATGGGAGTAAAGATACAAAAGAACTGAAAAGATGCATTGAAAGAGATGATAATCGTATTGTAGTTACCACGATTCAAAAATTAAATGAATTTGTAAAAAGAAATCCTACTCATGATATTTATGAAAAAAATTGTGTTCTTATATTTGATGAATGTCATCGTTCTCAATTTGGAGATGCACAGAAAAATATAAGGACATTATTTAAGAAACATTACCAGTTCGGATTTACGGGCACGCCAATTTTTCCAGAAAATTCGCTTGGCGGAGATACAACATCAGGTATATTTGGAGCACAGCTTCACAGTTACGTTATTACCGATGCTATTCGTGACGGCAAAGTTTTAAAATTCAAAGTGGATTATAATAATATTACACCGAAATTTAAAACTGCAGAGAAAGAGGAAGATGAAAAGAAATTAGCCAAACTGGAAAATAAAATGCTGCTTCATCCTGAAAGAATTACTGAGATTACAAAGCACATTCTTAATGTTTTTGATATGAAAACACATCGTAATGAGTTTTATGATTTGAAACATAGAAGACTTAACGGGTTTAATGCAATGTTTGCTGTACAAAGTGTTGAAGCAGCCAAATTATATTATGAAGAATTTGAAAGACAACAAAGCAATTTACCTGAAGAAAAAAGACTGAAAATAGCCACAATATACAGTTTTGCAGCCAATGAGGAGCAAAGAGCAATCGGAGAAATATCAGAAGAGGACTTTGATGTTTCTGCTATGGAATCAACGGCAAAAGAATTTTTAGATAAGGTAATCACTGACTATAATAGTTACTTTAAAACCAATTTTTCTACCAATGGTAATGAATTTCAAAATTATTACAAGGATTTGTCACTTAAAGTGAAAGATAAACAAGTTGATTTGCTTATTGTAGTAGGAATGTTTTTAACAGGCTTTGATGCACCTACATTAAATACTTTATTTGTTGATAAAAATCTTAGATATCATGGGCTTATTCAGGCGTTTTCAAGAACAAACCGAATTCTGAATAAAGTAAAGACATTTGGTAATATTGTTTGCTTTAGGGATTTGGAAAAAGCTACAAAAGATGCAATAAAGACATTTGGCGACGAAAACAGTGTAAACATCATTTTGGAAAAGAGCTATGAAGAATATATTCATGGATTCAAAGATGAAGAGACAGGCAAGGTTGTTAAGGGGTACACCGATATATGTAATGAAATAATATCTAAATTCCCAGAGCCGACCGAAATTATATTAGAAGCGGATAAAAAAGAATTTGCAGAGCTTTTTGGGGAGCTATTGAAAGCCGAGAATATCCTGAAAAACTTTGATGAGTTTGAAGAGTTTGAAAAAATTATTTCAGACAGGCAGATGCAGGATATGAAAAGTGTCTATGTTGATATCAGGGAAAACATTATAAATTTAAAGAACTATGAAAATTCTGAAGGAGAACAAATTGATTTTTCTGATATTGAGTTTCAAATTGATTTGCTTAAAACAGATGAAATAAATTTGGACTATATTTTGGCCTTGATACTGGAAAAATCTAAAGAAAATGATGATGTGGAAAGCTTAAAAGTAGAAGTTCGAAGGGTAATAAGATCAAGTCTTGGCACAAGGGCAAAAGAAGAATTGATTATGGGCTTTATCAACAGTACAAGATTGTCTGAGCTGAAAAATACTGATGATATTCTTGAGTCATTCTATAGTTTTGCAAAGAAGGAGAAGGAGAATAATATAATATCTTTAGTTGAAGAAGAGAACTTGAAAGAAGACTCAAAACGATTTATAGAAAAGGCTATAAGTAAAGGATATGTCGAATATGCAGGGGATGAGCTAGACCGTATTATTCCACCGACTTCACGTAGATTAGGAGCAAGGGAAAAGAAAAAAGAATCGGTATTAGAAAAGATTAGAAAAATTGTGGAAGTTTTTGTTGGGATTTAAACCTTACATTAGTGTTGTATTTTCATTTAAATGTATTGTTTTGATAGGTACGTGATATAAACTGAAGTTAAAAGATCAGAATGAGTTGATATTAGAGTGCTCTGAAATTATGAGTAATATGATTTTTATAAATGGTTATCTGAAGAATTAAGTATTAGAATACTGAGCAATAATATACGCTTGGCATGACGACTATAAATAAAAATATCCTTATTGCTTTTTACCATTTTAATTTAGAATGGTAAAGAAGCAAGATTAAATATCAATGTATATTAGAGGCATTAAAGTACAAGACTACAAAAGATATCTCAATTTTTCTAGTGGAAATTGGTATTTATAAGAAGGGTGATTCTTTTCATGTGAGTAGGTATTTACAAGATAGATAAACGGAAGGGCAGGTGTGGGAGTGTTGCTCCGTCCGGCTCTTCCAAAATTTTATGGAAATGTTATGCCATCACCTCCGGTAGTTCAATCTGCGTCACCTGTAAGTGGGATTCGCGGAGGAATATAGCTGCTGTTTCGCGGAATTTAGATTCTTGTTCGGTGGTGAGGTAATGGCATTGCCCCATCTTACTGCACTGCGCCTCAAGTTCGGGATGTCGCTGGAGATAGTCCACCAAGCTGCGCGCCACATACTCGCCTTGTTCGATGATTCGGACCCCCTCGGGGACATACTTCATGATTTTGTTGATAAGCAAAGGATAGTGAGTGCAACCCAGTATGAGCGTGTCGATTTCTGGGTCGAGGCGCATGATCATATCGATGCGTTTCTTCACGAAATAGTCGGCTCCAGGCGAGTCATATTCGTTGTATTCCACCAGCGGCACCCACATGGGGCAAGCCAGCGAGGTTAGTTCGACATATTTCTCCAAGCGGCAAATCTCCATTTTGTACGAACC
>ERZ773050.2363-NODE-2363-length-10015-cov-9.547189_pt1 | contig 10015 bp, 7 predicted proteins | sample MGYA00580632_ERZ773050 | MGnify/ENA primary metagenome ERZ773050 (study PRJEB29015, sample SAMEA2738123) | human oral metagenome | biome: human oral; feature: human-associated habitat; material: saliva | place: China | collected 2166 ... | reverse complement strand
CAGATACCAAAGCTGATGGTGCGGTAGCGAAAGCTGAAGCGGCAGATGCTAAAGCAGTAGCGGCAGATACCAAAGCCGGTAAAGCGGCAACAGATGCAGCTAATGCATTGACTACAGCAAATGGCATTGATGGCAAAGTGTCAAAAGCGCTTCAAGCTGTTGATAAAGGTTGGACTTTACAGACTGAACCTGGAACAGAAACCACCATCAACGCAGCAAATAATGTTGTTAGATTTAAAGCAGGCGATAATATTAAGATCAGTCAAACTGGTGGCAATATCACTGTAGCATTAACTAATGACATTAACGTAACTAAAGTGACTGCAGGAACTGTAGTTGCGGGCAACTTGACTGCGAAAAATGCAACCTTAGGTGGCGCTGGTCATACTGTTAAAGTTGAAAACGGTACAAACGTTGATATGGGCGGTAACCAAATCCACAATGTGGGAGATGGTGTTAAAGATTCTGATGCCGCAACTGTAGGTCAGTTGAATCGTGCATTAGATCAGGTCGCAGGAAGTCCGGCTAAGATCAATGAGTTAAACAACCGTGTAGATAAGATGAACAAGGAAATGCGTGGTTACGCTGCTAATGCAATGGCAGTAACAGCATTGCCTCAAGTTTATACTGCCGGTGACTCAATGATTAGTGCTGCTGTAGGTTCTCAAGGTGGTGCAGCTTCCGTTGCTGTGGGCTACTCACGCGCATCGGATAACGGAAAAGTTGTTATCAAATTGAATATGGCAGCAAGCAGCAGTGGCGAAAAAGGCGTTGCGGCAGGTGTTGGTTACAAATGGTAATCAATAGCTAATTGTAAACGCTAATCTAAATAAAATCGTGAGAGTGTAAGCTCTCACGATTTTTATCAGGTTTTTCTTATGGAAAATACACAAACTTCTTTTGAAACTACTGAAAAAATGACCGCACTTTTGTTATGCGATCCTACTTTTTTGAGTAATTTTGATAAAAATTACATAGCCAATTTAAACAAAATAAACTGGACGCCGGAAATGGGAGAGCCTCATCAATTACATGGGCTGCCTTCCAATCATTTCGATATTATTTTGGTTGATGAAACTTACAGTCTTAATTACAGCAGTTTTATTTGCTGTCTGAGGGTTTTGAAGAATAACGGTATTATTGTAATGCCGAAAAAGTGTCATCTCCAATTTGATAAATTCAAGAAAAGAGTGGCTGAGTTTGTAGAAATCTTTCCCTCTTCGGATGAGATCCCAATCTTAATACTTTCGAAAGTGGTTCAGAATAAAAGCTATGAGGTATATGAACAAGAACTTTCTTATTTTTTAGAAACTAGAGCATTTGATATGGCACTGCAATGGATTGATAAAATGGAAATATTATCTCCCTTTGCCATAGAGCCTATTATGTACCGTTGCAATATTTATCAAACCTTAGGATTAGTTGAAGGGGTTGAAGCAAGTTGGGCTTCTTTTCAACAACGCTTTAATCATCAAGGTATTGAAATATATAAGGCATTGTCTGTTATCACGGCTGGAGATTATTGCAAAGGTTTTAAAATGCGCCAACCTTTGGTGTCTGATGCACGTAGAACCAAAACTCCCCCTAAAGCTGTACATCAAATAAAAAAATGGCAAGGGCAAAATTTATTGGGAAAACATTTTGTTATTTGGACTGAATTCGGTCTGGGTGATGAGTTGATGTTTGCTCAATTAGCTTATGCACTAAAAAAACAACTTAATGTAAGAAAAATCACACTCATTGCACAAACTCCCGTTGTGAAATTATTGAAGAGTCATCTGGATATTGATGTCGTGATTGATAGTAAAAAGATCGATCTTGAGCTGGATGATAGTTTTGATTATTGGAGTTTTCCACATGATATCATGGCATATATTGATCTTCCTTTTTATCAAATTGTGAAGCGTCATCCTTATCTTTTTATCGATCAGCAAAGTATTGATAATGCAAAAAAGAAAATTTCACAAATGCCTGATAAATTGAATATTGGGATTGTTTGGCGAGGAAATCCCACCCATGAAAATGATGCTTTTCGTTCTATTCACCAACCTGAACTTTTAAGACTCTTATTTGATATAGAAGGGGCTAATTGGTATTGCTTACAGAAAGAATGCAATCTTGAAGAAAAAAAATTATTAGCTGAATATCAGATTCCAAATTTAGCCAAAAATGCAAAAACCTTATGGGAAACAGCTACTTATTTAGTTAATTTAGATTATCTTGTGACGGTGGATACATCAGTTGCGCATTTGGCCGGTGCTTTAGGAGTGAAAACATTGTTACTTTTGCCTTTTATTGGCGATTGGCGTTGGGGATATGGAAGTGGAAACAATTTATGGTATCCAAATATTACCTCTATTCGGATTGATAGTCTGACGTCATCGTTTGAAAAGGTTATTCATGAAGTAGGGATACACTTAAACGTATTAATACATAATCATTTAACACGTAATTAGCTATAGGAGCTAGGATGAATAAAAAAGCCACTGCTGAACAAGCTGAGGTGATTTCGCCGAATATTGAATTGTTAGAACAAGCGGTAGAACAAAAAGACTATGAACGAGCTTGTAGCATTTTATTAGCTATTTTAACTGAGCTAGATGACAATTTTGGGCTTTTAGGTCAGATTGAGTTTTCTTATCCTGAACAATATCAAGCGGAAACGCTTGATATGGATCTTGTCGTCTATTTTTGCCACAGAATGGCGAATGTCATTACAAAACTATTTACTGATCAAGAACTTACCATTTCAGATATCGGTATGCAGCGTTTTTTCTCATTCCAACGTTGGATGGCGATGATTTTTGCAAGCTCAAGTTATATTAATGCTGATCATATCTTACAGGTTTATAACAAAAATCCGGTTCCTGGCTCTTTGGAAGTTGAGCTTGAGTCTAATCGCGACTCCTTAGTGAAGTTTTGCATTATGTACTTTCCGGAGTCTAACCTAAATCTTAATTTAGATATGCTGTGGAATATTGCGCCTGATGTTTGTGCTTCACTTTGCTTTGCATTGCAATCAGGGCGCTTTATTGGTACGCCTGCTGCGTTTTCAAAGCGCGCTGCGATTTTACAATGGTTCCCTGAAAAGCTTGCCACATTATCTGATTTAAATTCTGTACCTAATAGTATTTGTCATGATGTGTATATGCATTGCAGCTATGATGTTGCACCAAATAAACATGATGTAAAAAAAGCCTTAAACACAGTGATTCGCCGAAATCATTTCTTATGTGGCTGGAAAGATCTTGATGTTTCTCAAATTGGTTATCGAGATGGAAAACCGGTAATGGTTGTTATCTTGGAACATTTCAACATGGCACACTCTATTTACCGAACTCACTCAACATCCATGATTGCTGCGCGTGAACATTTTTATTTAATTGGTATTGGGAGTGAGCGAATCGATGAACAGGGACGAGCTGTTTTTGATGAGTTCGTTTTATCTCCTCATGACGATCATATATATAGTAGAATGGGGCTTGTTCGTGATATTTGTGAAAAAAATCAAGCTGCAATCTTATATATGCCGTCTATTGGTATGGATTTGTTATCTATCTTCCTCAGCAATACCCGTGTTGCGCCAATTCAAGCCATTGCGTTAGGTCATCCGGCAACAACATATTCTGACTTCATTGAATATGTTGTGGTTGAAGATGATTATGTTGGCTCTGAAGATTGTTTTAGTGAGACTCTTTTACGTCTTCCAAAAGATGCGTTGCCTTATGTTCCATCAGCCTTTGCACCGACCAATGTGGAATATGTGTTACGTGAGAATCCGGCAGTTATCAATATTGGTATTGCAGCGACTACGATGAAATTAAATCCGTATTTCTTGGAAATATTAAGGATTATCAGAGATAAAGCAGCGGTGAAAATACATTTTCATTTTATGCTGGGACAATCATATGGTATTACGCATCCATATGTAGCTCGTTTTATTAAATCGTATTTAGGAGATGATGCGACGGCACATCAGCAAACGCCTTACCAAGAATATCTTGGCCTCATTAAGGATTGTGACATGATGTTAAATCCACTTCCGTTCGGCAATACTAATGGCATTATTGATATGGTCACCATGGGATTGGTAGGTATCTGTAAAACCGGAGCGGAAGTACACGAACACATTGATGAAGGTTTATTCCGTCGTTTAGGTTTGCCGGATTGGCTGATTGCAAATACGATTGATGAATATATTGAGCGCGCTATTCGTTTGGCTGAAAATCATGAAGAACGTTTAGCGTTGCGTCATCAAATTATCAAAAATAACGGGTTAAATACTTTATTCTCAGGTAATCCACGTCCAATGGGAGAGGTTTTCTTGAAGAAATTAAAAGCATGGGCGAAAAAGAACGGCGTGAAAATTAAGCCTAAAAGAAAAACTAAAAAGCCTGCCTAAGGTTTATTTTTAATAAAAATAGAGACCATATTTGCTTAGAAAATCTTGGTGTTTTATTAAATTTAAGTGCGGTTGAAATTCATCTTCTTTTTTAACCGCACTTTTTTATTCATCGTGGCAATCTTTTTTCATACTAACACCTAATAAAAAAGGCTTAACCTTCAGTGGGTTAAGCCTTTTTCTTTGGAATAAAAGAAGATTATTCTACTTTTAATTGTTTGCCGTCATAGCTCATTGTTTGAACAGATGTTAACGCTTTGCCGCCTTCTGTTTCACCGCCGATGAGCAATACTTTGTTGTCATAAGACACGGAAAATTTCAATAGGGATTTTAAGGTTTTTAATCGGTTAAATCTTTGTGCAACTGCTACATAATACCGGTTTTTTACATAACAAATATCCAAAATACAAAAAAGCAGGCTGAAGGCAGCCTGCTTTTCCACTTAGTAAAACATTGATTCGATTATTTGACTTGCAGCACTTCCAATGTGTTGGTCGAACCGGATTCACGCATTTTCGAGCCGCTGGTAATGATGTATTGGTCGCCGGAACACAGAATTTGGTGTTCGACCAACACAGCTTCCACTTCGTTCAGCGCAGTATCGTGGTCGGTACTGGTCGCCAAAATCATCGGACGCACGCCGCGATACATTGCCATGCGACGTTGGGCGGAAATGCTCGGAGTCAGGGCGAAAATCGGCAAGGTGATGTTGTGGCGGCTGATTTCGAAGGCGGTTGAGCCGCTTTCGGTCAGGGCGACAATCGCTTTGGCGTGAACCGCACGCGCCACGCCGACCGCGCCGCCGGCAATCGCCAAGTTAGTGCTGACGGCTTCGGGATACTCAACCTGTTCGGCAACGCCGTTGAGCGAGTCCTGCTCTTTTTCGGCTGCTGCACAAATAATCGCCATTTGGCTGACAGTTTCAAAAGGATACGCGCCGACGGCGGTTTCGGCGGAACACATCACCGCATCGGTGCCGTCCAATACCGCGTTTGCCACGTCGCTGACTTCCGCGCGGGTCGGGACAGGGTTGGTGATCATGGATTCCATCATTTGGGTTGCGGTAATACTGAAGCGGCGCAACTCGCGTGCGCGGCGGATCATGCGTTTTTGCAGGGCGGGGACGGCTGCGTGTCCGACTTCGACCGCCAAGTCGCCGCGTGCCACCATGATACCGTCGCTGGCGAGGATGATTTCGTCCAAGTTTTCAATCGCTTCCACGCGTTCGATTTTGGAAACCAAACCGGGGCGCACGGCAGTGCTGCCTTTCATTTCTTCTTCGACTTTGGCGCGGGCGATGTGCAAATCTTCGGCGGATTTCACAAAGCTGATGGCGAGGTAGTCGCAACCGATGGCAATCGCGGTTTTCAGGTCGCGGAAGTCTTTCTCGGTCAACGCGCCTGCGGACAAACCGCCGCCGCGCTTATTGATGCCTTTGTTGCTTTTCAACACATGGCTGTTTTCAACTTTAGTAACAATCTTACTGCCGTCAACAGATTCCACGGTCAAGGTCAGCAAACCGTCGTCCAACCACAAAACATCGCCTGCGACGACATCATTAGGCAGGTCGCGGTAGTCCAAACCGACCGCGTCGCGCGTACCTTCGCCTTCGAGCGCGGCATCCAGAACCAGCGTTTCGCCTTTATTCAACTCAATGCTGCCGCCGGAGATTTTACCGACACGGATTTTCGGACCTTGCAAGTCGGCGAGGATGGCGATTTCCTGTCCGGCACGTTTTGCCGCCTCACGCACGATGCGGGCGTTTTCCTGATGGAATTCAGGCGTGCCATGGCTGAAATTGAAACGGACGACATTCAGACCGCCTACACGGATCATGTCTTCCAACAACTGAACATTGTTGCTGCCCGGCCCCAACGTAGCAACGATTTTGGTGTTGTGGCTGATGCGGGTTACATCGCGTTTTGCATTACTCATGTGAAGCGTCCTTTCGGTCAATCCGTTGATAAATGGCATACGGCTTGTTGGAAAGTTACAAATTTCATCCAAACGTCGTCTGAAAATTGTAGGGTAAAATCCTGCGTTAAGACAGTTAAGCCGTAAATCATGATACAAATTAATATTTTGGCATTCTACTCCCAAAGCTAAACAATTGGTGGAAAATTACAGAATTTTCTGACTTAGGCTAAATTTGGCAGGCTTATACGGATTCTGAAAAAACAAACTGTTCTTCTGCAACTTTAAAGCCTGCTTTCAGACGACCTTAGCACGATTTGGGTTTATAATTTCTTTTTTCCCAACTGATTTCCCCTGTTTACCATGATCGATTTAGAAACCAAACGCCTTGAAACCCAAGCCATGCTTGATAATGCCGAGCTTTTGTTCGACCAAGACCAATGCCGTGCCGCGCTGCAAAAAGTGGCGGACGAGATTACGCGCGACTTGGGGGACAAATATCCGCTCCTGCTGCCTGTGATGGGTGGGGCGGTGGTATTTACGGGGCAGTTGCTGCCGCTGTTGCGCTTTCCGTTGGACTTTGATTATGTTCATGTTTCCCGTTACGGCGACAAGCTGGCGGGCGGGGCGTTCAACTGGAAACGTATGCCCGACCCTGAGCAGATTCGGGGTCGCCATGTGGTTGTGTTGGACGATATTTTGGACGAGGGACACACGATGTCGGCGATTCAGTCCAAGCTCTTGGAAATGGGGGCGGCAAGCTGCCGTGCGGCTGTGTTTGCCAACAAGTTGATCGACAAGGAAAAACCGACTAAGGCGGATTATGTCGGGCTGGATGTTCCCAACCGCTACGTCTTCGGCTACGGCATGGACGCGGCGGGCTGCTGGCGCAATTTGGGCGAGATTTACGCGCTCAACCAAGGCTGATGCGGAATAAAAAAAGGTCGCCTGAAAACCTTTTCAGACGACCTTTGTGCCACCATATCGCGCTATGTGGCAGGTAAACGGACGATACTTTCGCCCACACCGGCCGAATAAAATATCATCAGGGAACACATCATGATCAATCTTTTAATCATTACCCACGAGGCAGTAGGTGAAGCCTACCGCAGCCTGACCCATCATTTTTTCCCTACGGGAATACCGGAAAACATCCGCATCCTCGGCGTAGAGCCTGACGAAGACCAAACCGACATCATCAACAATGCCATTGCCACGCTGCAAGAGTTTCCTGAAAACCACGGCGTATTGATTATGACCGACATCTTCGGCGCGACGCCGTTCAACGCCGCCCGCAGGCTGGTTCGCGCGGGCAAATCCGCCATTCTGACCGGACTGAACGCGCCGATGATGATTAAAGCGACCCAATACTCGCCCATGGCGGAAGACCTCGCCGCCTTTACTGAAACGGTCAGGGAAGCCGCCGTCAAAGGCATTTTAGCCATCACTGCCGAACCGGAAGATTTGGTGTGCAAACAGCACGCCGAAGCCGTCTAACCCGACCGACACGTTTTCAGACGACCCCGCACACCCGAAAGCCGAACATGCAAAAACAACAAATCGAAATCATCAACAAACTCGGACTCCACGCCCGCGCTTCCAGCAAATTCACCCAAACTGCGTCTCAGTTTCAAAGCGAAGTCTGGGTAACGAAAAACGGCAGCCGCGTTAACGGCAAAAGCATCATGGGCTTAATGATGCTCGCGGCGGCAAAAGGCACGGTCATCGAGCTGGAAACCGACGGCTTGGACGAAGTCGCCGCCATGAAGGCATTGACTGATTTAATCAACGACTACTTCGGCGAGGGCGAATAATGAGTATCGTGCTGCACGGCGTGGCGGCGGGCAAAGGCATCGCCATCGGACAAGCCCACCTGATTACGCGCGGCACGGCTGAAGTGCCGCAATACGACGTTTCAGACGACCTCATCGACGCCGAAGCCGCCCGTTTCGATACCGCCATCAAAGCCACGCGCAAAGAGTTGGAACAGTTGCGCAGCGCGATTCCCGAAAACGCCCCGACTGAGTTGGGCGCGTTTATTTCGCTGCACCTTATGCTGCTGACCGACGTTACCCTCTCGCGCGAACCCGTCGATATTTTAAAAGAACAGAAAATCAACGCCGAATGGGCGTTGAAGCAGCAAAGCGACAAGCTCGCCGCCCAGTTTGACAGCATCGAAGACGACTACTTGCGCGAACGCAAACAAGACATGTTGCAAGTCGTCCGCCGCATCCACAACAACCTCGTCGGGCAAAGCAACGACCTGAATTTGACCGAAGGCCTGTTTGAAGACACCATCCTGATCGCCCACGACCTCTCGCCTGCCGACACCGTCCTCTTTAAAGAGCAGCGCATCACCGCTTTCGTTACCGATGTCGGCGGCCCGACCAGCCACACCGCCATCCTAGGCCGCAGCCTCGACATCCCTTCCGTCATCGGCCTGCACAACGCCCGCAGGCTCATTACCGAAAACGAAACCGTCATCGTCGACGGCATCAACGGCGTCCTCATCATCGATCCGGACGAAGTCGTCCTCAACGAATACCGCCGCCTCGCCCGCGAATACCGCCTCCACAAGCGCGAACTCAACAAGCTCAAAAAAACCGCCGCCACCACCGCTGATGGCATCAACATCGAGTTGCTCGCCAACATCGAATCCGCCGAAGACATCAAAGCCCTGCACAACTTCGGCGCAGACGGCGTCGGCCTGTTCCGCAGCGAATTTCTTTATCTCAACCGCGACACCATGCCGTCTGAAGACGAGCAATACGAAGTGTACAGCGCGATTGTGAAAAAGATGAAAGGCAAAAGCATCACCATCCGCACCGTCGATTTGGGCGTGGACAAAAATCCCCGCTGGTTCGGTCAAAATTCCACCCCCAACGGCAGCCTAAACCCCGCGCTCGGACTCACCGGCATCCGCCTGTGTCTCGCCGAACCCGTCATGTTCCGCACCCAAATGCGCGCCATCCTCCGCGCCGCCGCCCACGGTCCCATGCGCATGATGTGGCCGATGATTACCTCCTTGTCCGAAGTGCGCCAATGCCTTATCCACCTCGACACCGCCCAACGCCAGCTCGCCGAACGCGGCGAAACCTTCGGCACCGTCAGCGTCGGCTGCATGATTGAAATCCCGTCTGCCGCCCTGACCGTCGGCAGCATCCTCAAACTCGTCGATTTCATCTCCATCGGCACCAATGACCTGATTCAATACATCTTGTCGGTTGACCGCGGCGACGACAGCGTCAGCCACCTCTACCAGCCCGGCCACCCCGCCGTCCTAAAAATGCTGCAACACATCATCCGCACCGCCAACCGCATGGAAAAAAGCGTCTCCATATGCGGCGAAATGGCAGGCGACACCGCCTACACGCGGATGCTGCTGGGCATGGGGCTGCGCCGTTTCTCCATGAACCCGAACAACCTGCTGCCCGTCAAAAACATCATCCTGCACAGCAACACCGCCCTGCTCGAAACCGAAACCGCCAAAATTCTCCGCAGCGAAGACTCGGAAAAAACCGAAAAGCTGCTGAAATTGCTCAACAGCGCGGAACACGAAGAAGAGCGGCAGGAAGAAGACAGCCCGATAGCGCAGGCGTAAACAGGGTTCCTATAAACCAAAAGGTCGTCTGAAACTGAACTGGCCCCCAAATCTTGGACACTCATAAAAGCCTATTCAGGCGCTCTGTGTAAGCTGGG
>ERZ773050.2362-NODE-2362-length-10019-cov-5.093135_pt1 | contig 10019 bp, 6 predicted proteins | sample MGYA00580632_ERZ773050 | MGnify/ENA primary metagenome ERZ773050 (study PRJEB29015, sample SAMEA2738123) | human oral metagenome | biome: human oral; feature: human-associated habitat; material: saliva | place: China | collected 2166 ... | reverse complement strand
GTCCCCACCCTCAGCGCGGAGGAGAACATCACCCTGCCGCTGGACATCGCCCGGCGCCGGGTCGACCGCGCCCGCTTCGACCAGATCGTCGGCGCCGTCGGCCTGGCCGACCGGCTCCGCCACCGCCCCGCCGAGCTCTCCGGCGGCCAGGTGCAGCGCGTGGCCTGCGCGCGGGCGCTCGTGGGGAACCCCGCCGTCGTCTTCGCCGACGAGCCGACCGGCAATCTCGACTCCCAGTCCACCGAGCAGGTCCTGGAGATCCTGCGCACCTCCGTGGACGAGCTCGGCCAGAGCGTCGTCATGGTGACCCACGAGCCCGAGGCCGCCGCCTGGGCGGACACGGTCCTCTTCCTGCGCGACGGGAGGGTCATCGCCCAGCTCGACAACCCGGATCGCGACCGCGTGCTCGACGCTCTGCGCGAGCTCACCAGCGGCGCCACGCCGTCGGCCGGCGCGACCGTTGCGGGGGCCTGAGCCATGAACCGTGTCGCCTGGCGCTCCATCCGCGCCCATGCCAAGCAATTCATCCTCACCGCCCTCGCGGTCGTCCTGGGGGTCACGTTCCTGTCCGGCACCCTCGCGTTGCGCGGGGTCCTCTCCGAGACCTTCTCCGCGCTGACCTCCTCCACCGCGACAGCGGATCTCTATGTCATCGGGCCGAGCGTCGCCGCGCAATCGGGCTCCTCAGGGTCGCTCAGCCAGCCCATCGACGCCTCCCTCGAGCAGACCGTGGCCAGCGTCGACGGGGTCCGCTCCGCACACGCCTCCGTGTCGATGAACGGCGTCCTCGTGGGCTCCGACGACGCCCCCGTCACCTCCACGGGCGCGCCCACCGTGGTCTTCCCCCTGTTCGCCGACGACGACGGAGTGCGCCTCGTCTCCGGCACCCGTCCCTCTGCCGAGGGCGAGATCGCCCTGGAGTCGAACGCGCTCAAGCGCTCCGGCCTGGCCGTGGGGGACACGACGACACTCGTCCTGTCGGGCACCCCGCACACGGTGACCGTCGTCGGCGAGATCAGCTACGGGACCTCCATGGCGGGGGCGACCGTCATCGCCGCGTCCCCGGACTGGCTCACCCCCCTGGCCTCCCCCGATGGGAAGGCGACCGCCATCGAGGCCCACCTCGCCGACGGCGCCGACACGGCCACGGTCAAGCAGGCCATCGCCGAGAAGATGCCCGAGGGCGTCCGGGTCCAGACCCGCGCGGAGTACCTGGACGACATCAACTCCTCCATCGAGAAGATCCTCGGCTACGTGCAGACCTTCCTCATGGTCTTCGTGGTCCTGGCGATGTTCGTCGGCTCCTTCATCATCATGAACACCTTCTCTATGAGCGTGCGCCAGCGCATCAAGGAGTTCGCGCTCATGCGCGCCATCGGGGCCTCGCCCGCCTCCGTTTTCCGCATCGTCATCCTCCAGGCGCTCGCCGTCGGCGTCGTGGGCTCCGCGCTGGGAGTGCTCGGCGGCGCAGGGCTGACCAAGGGGATCGTGGCACTCCTGGAGTCCGTCGGCATGCCACTGCCCGCCGGAGTGCCGATGACCAGCAGCGTCATCACCACATCGATCATCGTGGGCGTGCTGGTCACCGTCATCGGAGCCCTGCTGCCCGCCCGGGAGGCCGCCCTCGTCGCGCCTGTGGAGGCCATGCGGGGCGTGTCCGGCGCGCGTGAGAAGTCGCTCGTGCTGCGCGGCTCGATCGGGATGCTCCTGGCAGCGGCGGGCGCGGCGGGCGTCATCGCCGCATGGGCGTCCGCTGGCCTCTCCCACCGGACCGCCGCGCTCGGGGCGGGCGCGGGGGCCCTGATCATCGGCCTGCTCATCGCCTCGCCGGTGCTCTCGCGCCCCATCGTGGCGCTCATCGGGCTGCCGCTTCGGCTCATCCGGCCCGGCGGGCGCCTGGCGGCGCGCAACATCGTGCACAACCCGCGCCGCACGGCCGCGACCTCCGCCGCCCTGCTCATCGGCATGAGCCTCGTGTGCGCTGGCGCCACCATCGCCGCTTCGATGCGTCACTCCATCACCTCGATCGTCAACGACTCCCTGCACGCCGACTTCATGGTGCAGCCCGCCTCGTCGTCGACGGACACCCATCTCTCCCCCGAGATGGTCTCCCAGATCCAGGGCATCGACGGCGTGGCCTCGACCACCGGCTTCACCGCCTACCTCGTGCAGACCACGAAGGCCGACGGCACGCAGGGCTCCGGCTTTCTCGACGTCGTCGATCCCGCCGCCTACCAGGCCGCCTACGACCCGAACATGGTCAGCGGCTCCTTCACGGATATGGACGCCGACCACGTCATCGCCTTCGAGAGCTCCGGCTTCAAGGTCGGGGACACGGTGACGCTCACTGGGAGCAATGGCAGCCGCGAGGTGACGGTCGCCGGCGTCTCCAACACCCAGGGCACCTCGGGAACACTCTGGTCGACACCGGAGGTGGCGGCCGCCGTCGGGTCCATCTCCAGTCCGGCTCCGACCCAGGCGGACCAGGTGCTGGCCAGCCCCTTCGGCATGTTCGTCACTCTGGAGAAAGGGACGGATGCCTCGGCGGTCAAGGACCAGATCAAGGAGATCGTCAAGCCGACCTACGTCTACCAGGTCCAGAACGCCGACGAGATCTCCGACGCCGCCGGGCAGCAGGCCACGCGAATGCTCGCCGTCCTCTACGCCCTGCTGGGCCTGTCGATCGTCATCGCCATCCTGGGCATCGTCAACACTCTCGTGCTCTCAGTGGCCGAGAGGACCCGCGAGATCGGGCTCATGCGGGCGATCGGCCTGGGGAAGACGCAGCTGGCCTCGGAGATCGTCGTCGAATCGGTGCTCACGGCGCTGTACGGCACGATCCTGGGCGGCGCCACCGGAGTGCTCCTGGCGGGGGCGCTGCGCGCGACCCTGGAGAAGCAGGGGCTCACCGAGCTCGTCATCCCGTGGGGCCAGCTCGTGGCGATGATGGTGGTGGCCGCCGTGGTGGGCGTCATCGCAGCCGTGTGGCCCGCGCTGCGGGCCTCGCGCATGCCCGTCCTGGAGGCCATCGCCACCGAGTAGGCGCCGGACATCCATAGCCTCCCCCTATTTCCGAGACCGGGCGAACAGCACCGCGAGATTGCGAATTACTGGAGAGTTCCAGATCTCGCGGTGCTGTTCGCCCGGTCTCGCCGTGCTGATCGCCCAGTCTCGGCGCAGAGTATGCGAATATCTCCGTCTGTCGAGATAGTCAATAGATCCGGAAAACGATTCGGAGGGAGAAGCCTGATAACCGCGCGCCCGCGGCATGCATGAGCGAGAGCGGCCCTCGTGGCTTCGATCACGGCATCTCCAAGTCTCGGCGAGAGCGGCTCAGGACCGCGGTCATCAAGAAGCATGACATCAACACCGCGCTCACGGGCACTTCGCGCCTCGTCGACGACTGATGTCCCTGAGAAGAACGGAGCGCGGCGCTCGTCGCGCAACTCAGCCTCCAAGAGACGGGCCCGAACCCTGAGTTCTTCCGTTAGCGCGGCCCCTTCTGCAATCTCATTCAAGATGGGAGCAGTTCTTGTCCGGACGGAATCCATCACTGCGCGCAGGAGATCCTGGCTCTCTCGCTGGGCACGCCATCGTGCGGAGATAGCAGCGCTCGCAGACTGCGCTCGCGCGGTACGCGCGGTCAGCCGGAGAGACACCGCGACCATGAGATGCCAGATGCACAAGATCACGAACTGGCCGATCAGCAGCAACATGGGAGTCCACAACCCATTTCCGGTAACGCAGGCCCAGAAGAAGGTGACGAACGACAAGAGCAGCAACAGCGCCCAGGCGAAGCCAGGACGGCGCCGCACCAGGAGACAGCAGGCCAAGGTAGTCGCGACTCCGAACGACCAGCTCGCATAGCCGGGCCAGCCTTCGAAGGCAATGAGCGACATGGTGAGAGCATGGGCCCCAACCCCCAGGACAACAACTAAAACACCGATTCCATCAGGAAGTCGAGAACCGGCCCAACGATGCACGAGTAGAGCGGCGGCCAGCATATCCAAAGCCAATGCGGCGACCACCAAAGGGGCTCTTCGTAGTTGGGGGTGTAGTCGGGGGTGTCGGCGTGGCGCTGGCGGGATGGGGTCGGGGCCTTCCGATGATGGGAGTTGTCACGCTGCCCATCTGGAAGACCCCGACATGGACCACGCTACCCTCGACAGTCCTGATCTGACTGTCTTCTGCGGTCTTGACGAGCTCGGCCTTGAGGCGGTGGGACAGCGGGTGGAGGCCGGGCGGGCGCTGATCGCCTGCCGGATAGTCGATGACGATGACTGGTGCCATCGCTGCGGCTGCCAGGGGCGCCCCCGGGACACCGTGACGCGGCGCCTGGCCCACGAGCCGCTGGGATGGAGGCCCACCGCTTTGGTGGTCACCGTGCGCCGCTACCGGTGCCAGGGGTGCGGCCATGTGTGGCGCCAGGACATGAGCGCCGCGGCCCGCCCCCGCGCGAGGCTGTCGCGGCGCGCGCTGCGCTGGGGCCTGGAGGGCCTGGTCGTGGCGCGCCTGTCCATGAGCCGTATCGCCCAGGCCCTGGGGGTGTCATGGGCCACCGCCAACGCCGCTGTCCTGGCCGAGGGGCGCCGCGCCCTGATCGACGACCCATCCCGCTTCGAGGGCGTGTCCGCGATCGGCGTCGACGATTCCCCCGCGCGCTTCGCTCTCAAGCGGGAGGAGCCCCCTCTGTCTGGCGCCACACCCGGCGCGGCGACAAATACGTCACCGTCATCATCGACCTGACCCCCGTGAAGGAGGGCACCGGTGCGGCCAGGCTGCTGGATATGATCGAGGGCCGCTCCAAGAGCGCGCTGAAGGCCTGGCTCGCCGAGCGCCCCGAGCAATGGCGCCAAGGCATCGAAGTCGCCGCGATGGACGGGTTCACCGGATACAAGACCGCCGCCAGCGAGGAGCTTCCCGCCGCCACGGCGGTGATGGACCCCTTCCACGTCGTCCATCTTGCCGCCGACTGCCTGGACCGGTGCCGCCAGAGGGTCCAGCAGGCCACCACCGGGCATCGGGGCAGGGCGGGCGACCCGCTCTTCTCGGCCAGGAGGACCCTGCGCACCGGGAACGATCTGCTCACCGTCAAGCAGCGCGAGCGCCTCGAGGCCCTGCTCGCGCGTGACGAGCATGTCGAGGTGGAGGTCACCTGGGCGGTCTACCACAAGACGATCAGCGCCTACCGCCACCCCGACCGGCGCACCGGGCGCCGCATCATGGCCGGGCTCATCGAGGCCATCAGAAAAGGAGTCCCCGGCCCTGTGGCCGAGGTCGCCGCCCTGGGCAGGACTCTGACCAGGAGAGCCGATGACATCCTGGCCTACTTCGATCGCCCAGGGACCACCGGCGGCCCCACCGAGGCCACGGGCGGCAGGCTAGAGCACCTACGTGGCATCGCCCTGGGCTTCCGCAACCTCACCCACTACACCACCCGCAGCCTCCTAGAAGCAGGCGGATTCAGACCCCGACAACACCCTCAAATGTGAAGAGCCAGAATGTCGCCACCGGTGCAGAACGCCGCCGTCGGTGCCAGGCGCACCCAACACCGCCACCTCCCCCGGCCCGCCCAGACCACTCCAGGACATCTGCGACACAAACACTGTCTCAGACGTCCTGACGCATCACAGTGATTGACGAGACCGGCAACTCCGAACCGGTCTCGCCGTGCTGATCGCCCGGTCTCGCTCAGAGGGGAGGGCGGGGGTTGAGGACAGCGCGACAGATAGGCTCGGGGGATCATGCGATTCCTGCCCGTGCCGGACGCGCCGCTGGCCACGCCGCCCACGCACTCCACCCGCGCCGTCCTCGCCTGGCTGCTGCGGCGCGCCGCCGCGCCCATCGCCGTCGCCTGCGCGGCCTCCATCGTCGCCAACGTCATCCAGGCGATCGTTCCGGCGTTCCTCGGCGCCGCGCTCGACTCGGGCATCGAGCACGGCCTCACCCCCCACATCTGGGCGCTCGCCCTGGGCCTGCTCGCCCTGTTCTGCGTCTACGCCGTCGGGGACACGATGCTGTCCTACTTCGGCGCCCTCGTTCGCCTGCGCACCTCCTTCGACATCGACCGCCTCGTGGGCCGCCAGGTCACGGCCACCGGCGCCGCCCTGGGCCGCCAGACCTCCTCGGGGGAGGTCTCCTCGATCGTCGCCTCGGACTCGGACTCCATCGGCACCTTCTTCCAGCGCGCGGTCCCACTCATCGGCGCCGCGATCTCCTTCACCGTCGTCGCCGTGCTCATGCTGCGCACCTCCCCGCTGCTCGGCACGATCGTCATCATCGGGATGCCGCTGACGGCCTGGATCGTCACGCTCGTCATCAAGCCCCTCCAGTCCCGCCAGTCGCTCCAGCGCGAGGCCCAGTCCGAGGTCACGACGATCACCACGGACACCGTCGCCGGCCTGCGGATCCTGCGCGGCATCGGCGGCGAGGACGTCTTCGCCGCCCGCTACCGCCAGGCCTCGCAAGAGCTGCGCCGACGCGGTGTCCAGGTCGCCGGCACCCAGTCGATCCTCATGAGCCTGCAGGTCCTCCTGCCCGGGCTGTTCGTGGCCGCCGTCGTCTGGGCCGCCGCGCGCCTGGCCATCGCCGGCGAGATCACCGCTGGCGAGCTTGTCACCTTCTACGGCTTCACCGCGTACCTGTCCTGGCCGCTCATGGTCTTCTCCTCCTCCGTCCAGGAGTACACGCGCGCCGTGGTGGGCGTGCGCCGCCTGCGCCGCCTCCTGGAGACCGCCCCCACTGCCGGCACCATCGCCGAGCGTGAGCGCCTGGAGGAGGACATGCGCACCGCCCTGCCCATCACCGGCCAGATCCAGGACACCGTCTCCGGGGCGCGCTTCTCCCCCGGGCTCATGACGGCGATCGTCGCCCCGGACCCGGACATCTCCGCCGCCCTGGCCACGCGCCTGGGGAGATTCGACGACGGAGCCTCCCCCGTCATGCTCGACGGCACCGACCTGCGGGAGATGGGCCTGGCCCGGGCGCGTGCGAGCATCGTCGTCGCCGGAGCGGAGGCCCAGCTCTTCACCGGGACGCTGCGCCAGGCCCTGGCCGGCAGGGCCGCCCCGGACCCGGTGCCCGTGGGCCCCGCCGAGCTCGCCGCGGCGGAGGCCAGGCGGGCCGGAGTGGCCGATATCGACCAGCAGGTCCGCCCGCAGCCGCGCCAGGCCGACGGCGATAACCGGCTCCTCGCCGCCCTCGAGGCCGCCGACGCGAAGGACGTCCTCACCTCCCTCGACGCGGGGCTCGCCGGCATGATCACCGAGAAGGGGCGCTCCCTGTCCGGCGGGCAGCGCCAGAGGGTCGCCCTGGCCCGCGCGCTGCTCACCGAGGCCCCCGCGCTCGTCCTCATCTCCCCCACCTCCGCCCTCGACTCCCACACCGAGGCGCGGGTCGCGCAGAGGATCCGCTCGGCGCGCGCCGGGCGCACGACGGTGGTGGTCACCGAGTCTCCCCTGGTCCTGTCGGTCTGCGACGAGGTCGTGCTACTCGGCGAGGACGGCCGCGAGCGTGCCCGCGCCACCCACCGTGAGATGCTCTCGCGCGCGAGGGCCGGGGATGAGACGGCCATCGCCTACCGGCGGATCGTCGCCCGGGCCACCGGCGACGACGAGGCCGACGACGAGGCCGGCGAGGGGGCGGATCGCTGATGGCACTGCCCCTGGCCCCCGGCCGCGTCGCTATGCGCAAGGCACTGGGCATCATCGCCGCCTACCGCTGGCGCTTCGCCGGCGTCCTCGCCCTCCAGATCGCCGCGGTCCTGGCCACGCTCGTCGCCCCGCAGCTGCTGGGACGGCTCGTCACCCGCGTCTCGGCGGGCACCGCGAGCGCCTCCTACGTGGACCGGATCGTGGGGGCGATCGTCGTCGTGACGCTCGTGGGGGCGCTCATCAACCGCTACGCGCAGAAGCACGCGCGCACCCTGGGCGAGTCGGTGTTCGCGGACCTGCGCGAGCGCATGATGACGCGCGTGGTGCACCTGCCTCTGTCCGCCGTGGAGTCGGCTGGCACCGGCGACCTCGTGGGGCGCACCACCAATGACATCTCCCGCATCGAGTTCCTCGTGAGGGTGGGGATCCCCCAGATCATGGTCTGCGTGGTGACGATCGTCTTCACCCTCCTGGCGGCCTTCGCCTCGGACTGGCTGCTCGCCCTGGCCCTGGGCGTTATCGCGCCGCCGGTGTGGATGACCATGCGCTGGTACCTGCGCCGCGCGGTGCCGGTCTACCGGGCGGACCTGGCCGCCGTCGCGCGGCTCAACGGGACGGTCTCCGAGACGGTCGAGCACGCCGAGACCGTCGACGCCCTCGCCCTGGGCGCGCGCCGGGAGGCCGCGCTGCGCGCCGATATCGCCGAGGCCTGGAGCCTGGAGGAGTTGGCCGCGCGCCTGCGCCTGGTCATGTTCCTCATCCTCGACGTCGCCTGGCGGGCGCCGGTGGTCGTCGTCCTGCTGTGGGGCGGCTTCCTGGCGGCCCATGGCTGGGTGGGGCTGGGAGAGATCACCACGGTGGCGCTGTACGCCATGGAGATCCGCAAGCCCATCGGCCAGCTCATGTTCTGGATCGACCTGCTGCAGGTGGCGCAGGCGGCGCTGTCACGGATCATGGGGGTGGAGGAGGTCCCGCCGGACCGCGCCCCGACCGGCGAGGCCCCCACGGACAAGCGGATCGTGCTCGACGACGTGCGCTTCGCCTATCGCGAGGGCGTCGAGGTGCTGCACGGCGTCTCCCTGGAGCTCGTGCCCGGGGAGCGCCTCGCCGTCGTCGGCCCGTCCGGATCGGGCAAGTCCACGCTGGGGCGGATGCTGGCGGGCATCAACCCGCCGACCTCGGGCACGGTGACCGTGGGCGGGGTGGGCCTGACAGACCTGACCGAGACCGAGCTGCGCGGCCACGTGGCCCTCGTGACGCAGGAGCACCACGTGTTCGTCGGCTCGATCGCGGACAACCTGCGCCTGGCGCGCCCGGACGCCGACGACGCCACCCTGCGCCAGGCGCTGGCCTCCATCGGCGCCGACGCCTGGGTGGACGGCCTGCCCGAGGGGATGGGCACGCGCGTCGGCTCGGGCAATCTGGCTCTCACGCCCGCCCAGGCCCAGGAGATCGCCCTGGCGCGCCTGGTCCTGCTCGACCCGCACACCCTCATCCTCGATGAGGCGACCTCCCTGCTGGATCCCGGCGCGGCCCGGCGCCTGGAGCGCGCCCTGTCCACCGCGCTGGCGGGGCGCACAGTCATCGAGATCGCCCACCGGCTCTCGACGGCGCACGACGCCGACCGGATCGCCGTGGTCATGGACGGCCGGATCACCGAGCTGGGCACGCATGACGAGCTCGTGGCGCTCGGCGGGGAGTACGCCTCCCTGTGGGCGACGTGGAGCCGGACGTGAAGGACGATGGACCCTTTCCCCCTCGGGGCGGCAGCGCGGCGCCCATGCGTGCACACGTCGCGCACCGCGCCGCGCGGTGTGACATCCTGTGGGGAGCATTCGCGCACCGCGCCCGACCGCGCATCCGACCAGGAGGGTCAACCATGAGCGAGACTCCCATCACGCCGCCACCGCCAGGCGCCTCCGGCCACTACGGCCAGGCCAGCCAGAGCAGCGCGCGCGGCCCCCAGCCAACGATCGGCGAGCTCATCGCCCGGATCTCGGAGAATGTCTCCGGGCTCATCCAGGGGGAGATCGACCTGGCCAAGGCCAAGGGCAAGCGCATGGTCACCAATCTCGGTGTCGGCGCGGTCCTGCTCGCCGCGGCCGGGGTCCTCGCGCTGTTCGCCTTCGGGATCCTCCTCGGGGGTTTCGTGCGGCTGCTGGCGCTCGCGCTGCCGCTGTGGGCCAGCTACCTCATCGTGGCGGCCGTCCTGTTCATCATCGTCGCGATCCTGGCGCTCCTGGGCGTCAAGCACCTCAAGAAGGGCCGCGACGACGTCCCGGCGCCCCAGGAGGGCCTGCGCTCGAGCGCCGAGACCGTGAAATCCGCCGTCGCCTCCGGTCTCAAGAAGGGAGGCGAGGCGCGATG
>ERZ773050.2361-NODE-2361-length-10019-cov-10.907969_pt1 | contig 10019 bp, 7 predicted proteins | sample MGYA00580632_ERZ773050 | MGnify/ENA primary metagenome ERZ773050 (study PRJEB29015, sample SAMEA2738123) | human oral metagenome | biome: human oral; feature: human-associated habitat; material: saliva | place: China | collected 2166 ... | reverse complement strand
ACTTCGCCACCCAATGTATGCGCCATAAATTGCATACCATAGCACATGCCAAGAATAGGAATACCAAGTTCAAAAATCTCTTTCTCAATTTTTGGAGAGTTTTCTTCATACACGCTGTTAGGACCGCCTGTGAAGATAATACCTTGCGGTTTTAATTCTTTAATTTTGTCCAGCGCTTTGTTGTATGGATATACTTCGCAGTATACGTGATTTTCACGAACACGGCGCGCGATCAATTGATTATATTGACCACCAAAGTCAACAACAATTACAAATTCCTTGTTTTCCATGCCTTCCTCCATATGCATCTTTGTGAAAGTATATTCACTATTATTTATGCCCATACATTTCTGTATTGGGGGCGCGTTTTTTCGAGTAAAACGCGATTTTTTCATTACAGTTTATTATACCATACGAAGTATATGGACTCCATATATTCCGTATGAAAATTATAAATAAGTTTTTAATGTTCGGGTTTTCGATATTTGGATTTTCAATGTTCAAGTTTTCAGCGTTCGGATTTACAACATCCCAATATCTGACTATTACTCTATGGAGTCTCCTTTTTTATAGATTTATAGCATCCCAATGTCTGACTATTACTCTCTGGAGTCTCCCGCTTATGCATCTTTACGGCCCCCACAGGACAGATTGAATAACAATCGCCACAGCCAATACAGCCTTTTCCGATATTAAAGCGAGTCATTCCTTCAGTGATGCATTGAACAGGACAATCCTCAGCACAAGCACCACACTTAACACAAGTATCATCGATAGTAAACTTTAGATTTCCCATTATACATCACCTCCTATGCATTCTTTATTTATTAGCCTTTACAAATCTACGTAATCATAAGCACGTATTACAATCCACGTAATTTATATTACGATCCATGTAATTTATATTAGGATCTATGTAATTTATATTAGGATCCATGTAGTTTATATTACAATTCATGTAATTTTGCAGTCATCTATATAATTTCGCAATCAAATAACATATATATTTTGAGATATATCTAATCAAAGCGGAATTAAAGCGATTTACTTTTAGCTAGTTCATTATTATGTGCTATGGCCGAGTAGATTGCTTTTGCCACGCCTTGGTGGTTATTATCTGTCGTCTCGTACCGAGCTGCTTCTTTAATATTTGGCTTAGCATTGCCCATAGCAACGCCGGCGCCTGCAAAGCGCAGCATAGACAGATCGTTTTCACTGTCCCCTAGCGTCATTACTTCGTCTGGGCTAAAGCCCCAGTGTTTGGCCAAGGCTTCTACGGCTGTGCCCTTTGTAGTGTGAGGTAATACGAATTCTAAATTTCCTTCACTAGAGAGCAGTACATCGTAAAATCTTTCACGACCTGTACCATCGTGAGATAGACCTTGGTATTCATCACGCAAGTCTTGTAAAATACGCTGACGCATAGGTTCATCACCGTAGAATATTTGCATTTTCTCAGGACCGCCCTCTAAAGATTCCATATGAGCTAGTAGGTCACATACCATGGTACGTGTTGCTAAGATAAAGGGACGAATATTAGGTCTAAAGAAGAAATTAGACTGTTCTACTTCACATTCAGACATAGTCGCCTTTGCCGCTTCATCGCTTTCAGCAAGAGCATAGTGATCATGGGTTTCACCAGGTAGATGCTCCTTAGTTTCACTAGCACATGCGCATAATCGTTCAGGCGTAATGCATCTGGACGGTGGATACATACCAAAGATTTGGTCTTTCACATAAGCCTCTACATAGACACCGTAAGTTAAGAGTTTACGCAACAAGTATAATGCTTGTTCCTTATCAAAGTTAACGTGGAATAGACTGCGATTTTCGTCCTTATCCATCACATAAGCGCCGTTTGTGCACATAAAATAACGCAAGCACGGTAATTTTTCGATGACATCGTTCATCTCATTCCAGGCACGACCAGAAGCGATGGCTACGCGAATGCCGCTTTCACGAGCTGCACGAATCGCTTCGATAGCATCCTCAGGGATGGCCTTTTCGTCATTTACCAAGGTACCGTCCACATCAGATGCGATGAATCGAATTGGCTTATCGCCTGTGAGACCTATGTAGTTTTTAATTTGTAATATTTCAGTTGAGGACATGCAGCCTCCTTTAATACAGTAGTATATAATTAGATAAATAATTAAATAGATAGTAATAGAAACAAATATATTCCTACTAAGTAGGATATTAAAGATTATAAGGTGTAAAATATAAACTAAAAGAACACCTAAATAGAAATCCAAACATAGATTGGAAGTGAGATACTATGCGTATAATAATCGATAGAGACGCCGTTTGTGCAGCAGATGATACTAGTTGGCATCGCGAAGAGTTTACCGTACCAGATGATATCACCATAGCCGGTTTATTTGAATTTCTTGAGTTTAAATACATCCCTGTCATCGCCGGAAATAACGTAGTATGGGCTCTCTATCACCAAGATGTTGAAGTAGGAACCTATTTTACCAAAATTCAAAGTTTTATAAATGGCAATGTGTCATTATCGTCCATTATTAGTAATTCTGAAGGAGACAATAAATTCTATCTAAGATATTACAGCTCGCCCCATCGATATAGAAAGCACTGTATTAGCATTGACCCCTTATCTAAATGCTAGTTGGTTAGATTGCATACAAATAAAATTATTTAGATGCATTAAATTCAGCTACAATCTCTTCTAATACTGCTGGGTTTTCTACCAATCTTAATAATGTACGGCCAATAATATTGGTACCGTCCACAATGGTTTGCTCAATGGTAGGTTCTAGCATGGCATCCGCGAATTCTTTAGCGTGGCACACTTTATCTGGGCCAGCCAAGCGTAATTTAGGATGGAATGCAGCGCATTGATAGCTTACATTACCAATATCGGAGCTACCGCCGAGGGCTGCCGGACCAGGTTCAAAATCGAGGCCCATATCTGCCATTACCTCTTCAATCAGCGCTGTACCGCGATGGTTTTGGTTCATATCATCATAAGGGTTGCCATAAAACTCAACATCTACTGTTGTACCTGTACAAAGGGCAGCACCTTCAAAGATTTTTTTAATCTGTTCAGATAACCCGTTTAAATAGTCACGTTCTGTATGACGCACAGTGACTTCCAGTTCACCAAAGGCAGGAATGACATTAGAGGCTGTGCCACCAGCAATGATCCATGTACCGATGCGCGTTTCAGGGCGCACTTGTTGGCGCATCATGTCCATAGCATGAACAGCGAGTTGTACGCCGTTCACCGCATTGACGCCATTCCAAGGCTCGCCTGCGGCATGGGCCGGTTTACCGTGGAATTTAGCACGGAAACAGTCGAGAGCCAAGAATTGTGAATTAGGTCGTGTCTCCTCGCCATCGAGGTGAACCATGATAGCAAAATCATAGTCTTTAAATACGCCGGCATTACACATATCTACCTTGCACCCCATCGCTTCTTCGTCTGGTGTGCCGATGATATCGATATCCATGTTGAAAGCTACGCCGTCTTGCTGCATTTTATGGAGCGTTAATGCCGCTAGTACACTCATGGCACCACTGGCGCAGTGACCACAAGCATGTCCTACTTCAGGCAATGCATCGTATTCACATAAAATGGTCAAACGACCTTGAGGGTTATCTACTTTTACAACAGATGCCTTGAAGGCTGTTGGTAAATTACAGAATTCGTAAGTTACATCCATACCATGTTTTTCTAAAGTAGCGCCAATGGTTTTTACGGACTGAAACTCCTGACCGGAAAGCTCAGGGTTCTTGGCTAATGTATAATTCACTGCAAAAGCATCAGGGGCGAAGCTTTTACAAAGATCGGAAAATGTATGTGTAAGGGACATAATGCCTCCAATAGATATGATTAAAAATATGTGCCAGTCGCTAGATTTAAATAATGTTAAATGAAAGCCATGTTTAAATTCGAAATTCGTGTACTCTTAATTATACAATGTTATTGCCTATTGGTGTAAAATTCCGTACAATATAAACAGAAATGTATAAAACATGTATATGGATGTTTGAGGAGGATACTATGTTTAAGTTCAAAAAATTGACAGCCATCGCCCTCGTAGCGGTAGCAGCAATGGGTTTATTGGCTGGTTGTGGCAACGACAAACCTAAAATGACACAACAAGAAGGTGTATTGCGTGTAGGTTCTGAAACTACATTCCCACCATTCGAATTCACTGAAGGCGAAAAATACGTTGGTTTCGACGTTGATTTGTCCGAAGCGATTTCCAAGAAAATCGGTTTAAAAATGGAATTCAAATCCATGGGCTTCGATGCTTTGATTCCAGCTGTTCAATCTGGCGATATCGACATGATTGCTGCAGGTATCAACGCTACTCCTGAACGCGAAAAAGTATTGGACTTCTCCGATGTGTACTTTGACCAAGGCGGCTTCATTACAGTTGTTCGTAAAGACAACACAACAATCCACAACATGGACGAATTGGCAGGCAAAACTGTAGGTGCTCAAATCGGCACAATTCCTGTTGAAATGGCTCAAAAAATCCCTGGCACAACAGTAAAACAAATCGATTCCAACGCTAATATCTTCATGGAATTGAAAGCTGGCACAATCGATGGCGCTATCATCGATAACGCAGTAGCTATGTACTACCTCAAACAAGGCGCTGATAAAGACCTTAAACTCGTAGGCGAACCTACTCAATCCCCAGGCACAGTTTTGGGCGTGAAAAAAGGCAACAAAGCTTTACAAGAAGCTGTTAACAAAGCTCTTAAAGAACTTAAAGAAGACGGCACTTACCAAAAAATCTACGACAAATGGTTCGGCGATTACAACAAAAAATAATATCTATCCCTATGAACTAGGATAAATATGACCCCTCTGAAAGACTTCAGAGGGGTTTTTCCTCTTTCACGGTCCCTCGCGTTCGTTATATAATAAATACGTATTCTATAGTAAATGTAACTAATTAAAGGAGGCCTTATGGCACAGTACTTTACGGAACGCCTACAAAAGGTCTTCCACATGATTTTCAAATCCTACAATCAAGAAATGGCCCAAGAAGGTTTGCGCCAATTAGAACTGATTGTAAATAATCAGCATAGTCCTGAGCAACCGAATCATCGGGCGCTAAGAAACGATATGACTACCTCTTTAGAAAACGAAATCGACACTAAAGAGGACGTACTAAAAATTGCCAATGATCCAGAGGCTCGCGAAATAGCCGATGCGTATGCTTTGTTAGCTCGCATCTACGCAGGGCCACGCTTTACATGGGAAGAATCAAACTTCCCAGAAAATAACATGCGCACTTATCAATGCTTGCATGATAGCATTCGCCGTTGTAGTCCTATTGGTACCTTACAAGCATTGCGTATCAACGGAACGATTACACCTACTGTTGAAAAGGATATGTTAATCTCCTTTGATGACGCCTTTCGTATCGTTTACGACTACGCGGAGCAAGGTGATGCTTTCTGCCAATACATTATAGGCAATGTCTTTTTCTGGCGCGATAATGATCGCATTAGCTTAGCCCGTGATATGATTACACCGCCCCGCCTAAGCTGGGCAAAACGGATTCAACAAAGCTTACAAAAAGGTTCTATACAAGAACGTATTGGAGCCTTACAAGGCACTGTTTCAGACGAAACATTACAGGAAAATGCTACTAAACTCGCCAAGGAATGGTTTAACAAAGCACTTGATAACGGGCTTGCTATGTTCCAAGGTAATTTACGCAACATTTATATCGACGAAGGCGATTTTAACAATGCGCGCCGTGTAGCGTTAACCGCCTCTGAGCTAGGTAATCCAACCATGATGCTCTACACCGGTCTAGACTGTCATGAGCACGGAAAATTTGAGGACGCATTCACATGGTTTACGAAAGGTGCCGCCTTAGGTCAAGCTGAAAGTACCGCCGAATTAGCAGATTATTACTATCATTTCTATGATACTAAAGAGCTACGCAGAGTCATCCCTTATGATCCTGTTAAAGCAATTGGACTGTACCGACGTGCAGCTACTAAATATTTTAGTGATGCAGGCTATGCAGCATTACAAGCTGCCTTTGGCTATATATTCCACATCGGTCACCTACCACTCGACTGGGGACTCATTGCGGACTTAACACACATGGCAGCCACAAAAGAGCGATTTATGTTTTCCTTGCCATACATCGGTTACATGCGCATCCATGGCTTAGGGGTAACCAAGAATATACGCTTTGGTGTTCAATCCTTAACACGTGTACTAGAGGAAGAAAAGCGAGCATTAGAAGAGGAAGATCGCGTTCTCTTTTACGATATTACACGAGCTTTAACGCGCGTTGCCTTAGGCTATGCCTATGAAAAAGGCTATGTTTCAGGCAAACCTGATTTGGATTCTGCAGTAGCCTATTACGAAGAATCCCATCAATACATACTGTCTCACAAAGCTAATCTAGATGAAGAGTTAAAGGGTATTCCTATCGATGATGAAGCAGAAGAACGATTAGCGGCCTTCGAAGAGGTCGATGGTCATTGGCGTTACAAGGAAGGTATTACAGAGTCTACTACAACAGTACGTCCTGGTCATACTGAATGGCCTCAAAATGCAGCACGTTTATCTGTAAACATGGATGACTTCTTATGGGACACTACCTTATATGATTGGCAAACCATCGAGCACGCCTTAGCATCACAAGACGAAATGAAACTTAGCTTTTACAATCATTTCCTATCCGTTCCAGACAAGCTACGCAACATTTTTAAGCTAGATGTAAAGCGTATGCTACGTGATACGTACCAAGTCAGAATACATGGTTATGACCCTACAGAAGGTCAAGAGATGATCTATCGAGCACTATTCAAAAAAGAGAATACCATTCAGCTATTAAAAGACCTCTACGATACGCACCAATTGCCTATATTAGGAGACAACTGGTCCATCGAAACGAACGAGGAAAAGCCGACTTGGCATTATGTACTCGATGTAGATCAACAAGCATTCCTACTTGAGGAGTACGACGATGCTAACGCAATGATACAAACCGCACTACAAGGCTTAAAAGATAAAAAGTACGAACAAATTAATGTCCGTACCCATGACTTTATCGGCCCATCTTATTTCATTTTCAGAGGTAATCACGCAAATCCATTTAGAGTGCAACTCTATTTGAAAGAATCCGTGCGTCACTCCATCGACAAAGATGGAAAACCTCTAGATACGCCAGGTAATACCTATTTATTTGAACAACATTTAGGTAACGAAGTATCATTAAACTACTGGATTCAAAAAACGATTAATACCTTAGAAATCCCTGAACTAGACAACTGGAAAAAACTCAGCGTACCTAAGGCATTACAATAGAAATAACCAAGAACATAAAAAGAGCTAGTACATAATGTACTAGCTCCTTTTTTATAACCTATGAACAAGCTAAACTATTATAAATAATCATGAGGGTAGTGTATGCGGAAGCCCCTATAAACCTACATCGACAACGCCATGATCATAAGTTTCTTCTACAGTTTCTTGTACAACCATATCACTGCGATGTACCTTATCAAGCATCTTAGAGCGTGCTGTTGTAATGGCACTTTCACTATGTTTACCACCACGCCAAGCAAACTTAGATGTACCGATTGTATATTTCAAAGTTGCATAAGGACCACTCAAATGATGAGACGCTGTTTTATAACCCGCATCAAGAGTAAGATGTGGTGTAATATGGAATTCTGCCCCCACTTTAAAGCCTTTAATAGCATCGCGTTTAGGTAATTTATAATACCCTACTTTTACAGCCTCTCTACCACGCCAGTTATAATAGTCTGCATAGACACGAGCCCATCTAGCATTTTTAAATGTTCGAGCATAGCCAATATCATAACCTCTAGCTACAGTATTTTCACTTAGAGCCCAGTGATTTTCATAATCAACCCTAGCATAATCATAAAGACTTTGATCAGGATCCATTCCATATGGATACAATCCTGTAGGATCATACCATGTATCAGTTCGCCCATGAAGGCCTATATATTTTCTTTCATTAGATCCTAAATTTTTATAAATATTGGCATGGAATTCATTAAGCCCTACCACATATTCTAAGCCACCACTAACACGTTTATATCCATTTTTAAATGCATGGTCATAGAATGCATTAACACCAACGTAAGCATGCTCACCTTTACTAAGGCGACGATACCCTACACCAACATTAGCATTTACACCTAAGGACTCTTCCTTATCTGTTTGCCCATTATATACCGTAAACGTCCCTGCAGGTCTAGCTGGAACCCAATAATTATTTAATTTATTAGAGGATATCTTTTCTCCACTGCGTCCAATACGACCTTGTACAAAGACAACACTTTTAGCATTTTCATCGTAATGGGTTATAGGTTGTAATGTCTCAATGTATAACTTGTTGAGTTCTGTAGATTTGGATTTATCAGAAGTCCCCACAATAGGATGATTTTCCCAAGGCGTAAAATTATGGAAGTGATGGCTACTCGACTCTTCAGAATTTTTCATACCAACGCCAACTACGATATCTGTACGATCTAACCAATTGGAACGAACAGCTTCATGTTTAGCCTCATTCACTTCTGTAGTAGAATCTGCAATACCTTGTCCATGCCCATTGGCTGCCATTCCTGTAATAGTGAAAGCACATCCTATAGATCCTAAAACTAACGCCTTAATGATTACGTTTTTTCTCATGACTTACACGCTCCCCACGTTTTATATAAGAAATAAAACCACACAACACTGTACGCTCTTCACGTTATTTTCATGGTTTATTCATCTTTATTATAGGTATGCTATTTTCCATAGTCAATATAAAGCCCTATAGTTAAACGATAGTTAAAGATTCTCTAAATCATTATGTTACAAATTGATTTCTATTTTCAGGCATAAGAAAAAGACCACCGCAAGCAGGGTGGTCTTTTTTCTGGGGAATGAAATTGTTATTTGAATAAAGGCAATAGAGCGTTAGCTAAACCAGTAAGCGCTGCCAAGATTGCTTTAACGATTGCTGCAACCATTTCTCTTCCTCCTTCTCATATAAGAACAAGAACTAAACTAACTATAAACATCTTAAACCAGAAAATTAGTTTTTACATGAAATGCGTAAAAATTTACACATTAAATTTTCATGAACAAAATAATGAAGTCTTAATTGATATGAACAGTTAGATGAAAATGATAGCATACAATGAATTCATAAACTCCATAAATTTCTATAAATTTTTAATATTTTGTAAAGAAAAACCCTTCTCTAGGGCACATCAAGTTAAAATAAACTAAATGTGTTAGAGAAGGGTTTTCTATGTAGACATTACACAATGAACAATTCATAGATAGATAGATTGATTCATATCTATCTGTGATTATAGATTATGTCTGTCATTATAGATTAGGTCTGTCATTATAGATTATATATTTTTTATCTATAATTATAGAGTTTTTACAACGTCTGCGCAGCGATCGCAAAGTGTAGGATGTTCGCTATCTTGACCTACTGTATCGCGGTGGATCCAGCAGCGTTCACATTTTTCAAGTTCAGATGCAGTAACTACGGTAGCTACGCCTGTTTCTTCGTCTTTAACAGCCTCTGTTGGTGCAGCGCCGTTTACGATGTGAGCTTCGGATACGATAACGAGTTTAGCCAAGCCTTCTTCACCAAGAGCATTCAATGCGTCAAATGCAGCGCCTTCAGCGTATACTGTAACGGATGCATCCAATGGGTGACCGATTGTTTTGTTTTGACGAGCAAGTTCCAATGCTTTTTGTACGGATGTACGCAAGTCTAACAATTGGTTCCATTTATCAGCCAATTCTTGGTTGAAGTGTTCAGGATGACCTTGTGGCCAATCTTGAAGCATAACGGATTCAGGCATGCCTTCTTCTTTAGGCATGTATTTCCAAACTTCTTCCGCTGTGAAAGAAAGTACTGGAGATACCATTGCTACCAATGTTTTTAAGATTTCGTACATTGCTGTTTGAGCAGAACGACGAGCTACGTTGTTTTTGCTTTCAGCATACATAGTATCTTTCATTACAT
>ERZ773050.2360-NODE-2360-length-10020-cov-7.143201_pt1 | contig 10020 bp, 7 predicted proteins | sample MGYA00580632_ERZ773050 | MGnify/ENA primary metagenome ERZ773050 (study PRJEB29015, sample SAMEA2738123) | human oral metagenome | biome: human oral; feature: human-associated habitat; material: saliva | place: China | collected 2166 ... | reverse complement strand
ATATTATCAAACGTTTGTCCTTGGTCGTATGAAATCACATGATAGACAACGTCGTCATACTTAACCCCAATATGATCGCAAAACCGCCGCCGATTTTCCAGCACCTCAGCTACGTGGCGACCGCGAATACGATTGAGCATGGTACCGTCATCTTTCGACGAGACCGCAACCAATAGATCAGACGGAAAATACGTCGGCTGGTCTGCCGCAATCATCGCGCCCGCCATTCTTTGAGTAGCCGCCGCCAATCCGTAATCGCCAAATCTTCAGCACGAGCATCTGGTGAAATTCCTGCATTTTTCAGCAATTCTTCCGCCACAATCTTATCAATCCCCAACCCGCCGCTCAGGCTAGACCGCAGCTTCTTGCGCTTTGCAGAAAATCCAGCCTTAACAATGCGGAAAAAATCTTTTTGATCTTCTGAAGTAATTAACGGATTATTACAAGTCCTCAAAACTACAACCTGCGAGTCAACCTTTGGCGGTGGCGTAAAAAACTGCCGCGGCACTTCAATGTCTAGCTCCGCTTCGGCAAAAATCTGAACGCTCACAGACAAAACACTCATATTCCCAGCCTCTGCCGCAATTCTCTCGGCAACTTCTTTTTGCACCAACAGCACCGCAATGCTCGGCTTATTTTCCGCAGTCATCAATTTTTCAACAATTTTGCTGGTAATGTAATATGGGACATTAGCTACGACTTTGTAATTTTTTGGCAATTGATTCAGATCAAATTGCAATATATCTTGATTTACGACAGTTATTTTTTTCCCAGGAAATTGCCCTGGTAGTTTTCGCGCCAAATCCGCGTCAAATTCCACGGCGGTCACCGAATTAGCTCGAGCCAACAAGCGACTAGTCAAAGTGCCTAACCCTGGTCCGATCTCCAACACAACATCATCACCCGTCAATTCGGCCGCTTCAGCAATATCCGCCAAAATCTCCGGATCCTTCAGCCAATGCTGTCCAAGCGATTTTTTTGGTCCACGAGAAGAAGCCATTTAGCGCCCATCTCCATTCGTCCAGTCGGTCGCTAAGTCAAATCCGTGCGGATGCTTGGCTGCAAATCCGCCAGTGTCATAAACCTTGCCCGGACCCATACTAGTCTCAACCACCGAACATCGCGGATAATTACCATAATTAGCCGCCACCAAAATATAACCATCCTTATCAACCTTCGCGCCATCCGCCCGCACCGTATAAGTACCGCCGCTACCACAAGCTTTTATCACAATATTCATCGGCAAATCATAATACGTCTCGCGATGTGCTACACCCTTGGAGTCGGTAAATATCTGCGCGCCCTTGCTTTTTGTCAATGGATTTTTAGGCTTCGTACCAATTATTTCAATCTGCTTCTTTGGCTGCTTTGTGATTTCGCTAGCAACTTCCTTACGACTAATTTCGCGCTCGTTCTCTACCTCAACCTGATAAGTTACCTTCCGCACGCCCTTTTCTCCAAGTTGCTTAACACTCTTAAATCCAATCGGCTGAGAATCGTCCTTAATCTGCTCAATCTCAAAATTAACATCAACTTCTTCAGTCATCGTTCGCTGTTTTGATCGCTCAATCTTCATTACCAGACCCACACCGTTCACCAAAAGATCGTCGGAATTCGTAAAATGCGTCTTATCTTCGCGATATAAAGTCAGCCCAGCAGCCTTCGCAATCAAAGCTGGCGTCTGCTCGGCAGTAGTCACCTTTAGGCGTTTATTTCCATCGACAATTGTTATTGGACGAGCACGGAAAATATTGACCTGGTATTTTGCGCCGGTCAGTTCCATATCAATATTTGGTTCAACCGCGTCAATCTTTTCGTCAATCGTAACCTTAGCCGCACGCAAGGCCTGCCGAACGGTCAATGCGTTTGTGATAATCGTCTTTTCCTCGCCGCGATCATAAATACGAACCAAATGCTCACCAGAAGTCTTTCCGTCAGCAAACGAAATCATTGGAGTCGCAATCGCAACCAACACAGCCAATCCAATAATTTTTCCAAAAAATAAACCTTTTGCGCGCATAATAATTTGACAATTCACACAATGTGTTAGAAAAATTATATCAGATTTTGAAACTATTATCTATAGATGTCCTGAAGTCCCATTTTAACCTTACAGGTCGGCCACGGTTGCCATCCACGAGCCTTATAAGTTTGCCATGCCTTTTCGTCCTGCACGGCAGCTGGAGCGTCAGAAGCCAGTTCGTATCCGCCATAATTTCCCCAAGTTCGTTTGTCAAACTGATATGCACCGTAATATCCATTTCCAGTATTCGACGTATAACTACCCTCGCAACTTCTCAACCTAGCGAGCGCTTCAGAAAAACTGCCAGAAAATGACGTAGAGCTTTTCGTCCCCACAATCTCAATCTGCTTCTTTGGCTCTTTTGTTACAACACTAGCAATTTCCTTACGACTCACCTCCACACCGTTCTTCATCTCGATTTCATAAGTGACATTTTTCTTACCATTCTCGCCCGCCTGTTTTACTTCGCGATATCCCGAATCTCGATTCGCGTCTTGAACTTTTTCAACCTCAAATTTCACATCTTCTTCTGCGGTTATAGTTTGCTTGCCGTTACGCCAAAGTTCAATTTTCATCCCAGAAATAATTTTTACCGAACGATCCACGGATAGCGTATCATCTTTCTTTGGATCAATATTCTTCTCTTTCAATAGCTCACCAACCGTCTTAGCGTGCGTGCGAATGACAGATTCTTTACCATAAAGCACAAAATTAACCATCGAGGCTCTGTCAATTTTCATCACCATGTTTGCGCCATCAACCGCCATATTATCGGAATTGGATAAAGTAGTTTTATCCTCTTCAAAAACTTCGATTCCAGCGGCCTTCGCAATCAAAGCCGGCGTCTGCTCGGCGGTAGTTACCTTTAGACGCTTATTTCCATCGACAATTGTTATTGGACGAGCGCGGAAAATATTAATGCTGTACTTCTCCGCCACCATCTCCGAATCAAGACTCGGCTCGACTACGTCTTGGCGTTCATCAATAGAAAACTTAGCCAATTTCAAAGCCTCGCGAATCGTCCTCGCTTTTGTGACAATCGTCTTTTCTGCGCCCCTGTCATAAATCGTCACTAATTTTTCACCAGCCTTGGTCGCTGGCTTAGTAGCGTCAGCCAATGCTTGATTAACAAAAAATAAACCGCCAACCAGCATCAATATCGCGCCAGAAACGAACGTAATTTTCTTAGAATAGTGTTTTGCTTGTAATCTTATACCCATAAGTTCACACCCACAACGCAGGTATTCTTATTATATCAAATTTTCTCCAAGCGCGCGAACTCGACGTTCAATTTCTTAATATTTCCATTGTCAAACTGAACCGTCACGCTCAGCCCTTCGCTATCAATAATTTCCCCCGAACCAAAACTCGGACTGCGAACTCGATCACCAACCTCCAAACCAATATCTTCCGAATAAAAATCAGGTTCTATCATCGGCTGAGCTGGTCTATCAACCCCACCAGCCATCAAACCCATCTCGTCCAAAAACCTCGATGGCATATTATAGCCAATCTGACCAAATTGCGTCCGAGAACTAGCACAACTAACGAACAATTCTTCCCTCGCCCGAGTTACACCAACGTAGCACAATCGGCGCTCCTCTTCGACGTCATCAGCGTTGCCGCTATCAAACACTCTTGCGTGCGGCAAAATCCCCTCTTCCAGTCCCGCCAGAAAAACCACCGGAAACTCCAAGCCTTTAGCCGCATGAAGCGTCATGAGCGTTACTTGCTGATCGGCAGTCGTATCCGTCGAAGACATCAAAGCCATCTCTTCCAAAAACGTCGCCACGTCAACGTAAGCCTTCGCCTCCGACAAAAGCACGCCGATATTTTCCATTCGCTCCTCAGCTTGCGGCGTTCCGTCGTTTATAAAATCTTCATATCCAGTACTTTTCATAATTTTTTCAATCAATTCGGCCGGAGATCCGTCAATTTCCTGCTGCAAATCATACAATTTTTGACCAAACTCTAGCAACGGACGTTTTGCGCGTACTGTCAAAGTATCCGCCTCCTCAACTGCCAGCAGCCCGCTAATTATATCCTTCCCTGACGCGTCATTCCAGTCCAAAAACTTAGAGATACTCACCGCGCCAACACCGCGTTTTGGCGTATTCACGATTCGCAAAAAACTAACTCGATCACTCGGCTGATACAACAATCGCAGATATGCCAATAGATCCTTAACGACCGCTCGGTCCAAAAATCGCAGACCGCCGACGATTTTATACGGAATATAACTCTGGCGCAAGGCTCGCTCAATTGCGTAACTTTGCGCATTCGTTCGATATAACACCGCCACATCGCCGTATTGACGGCCGTTCGCAATTTGTGCCTGAATCTCATTCGCAATCGCCAAGGCCTCCTCAGACTCATTGTATAATTGCCATAATTTCGGCTCAACACCGTCGCCATTCGCTGTCCATAAATTTTTATCAGTTCTATGAATATTATGACTAATCAGCGCATTTGCCATATTCAAAATCGCGCCAGTCGAACGATAATTTTGCTCCAGCTTGACCACCGTCGTGCCCGGAAAATCACGCTCAAAATTGAGAATATTAGTATAATCAGCCCCGCGAAAACTATAAATCGACTGAGCGTCATCACCAACCACGCATAAATTGCGACGCGAATTCACCAGCAACTTAATTAGCGCATACTGCACCGCATTCGTGTCCTGATACTCGTCAATCAAAATATGCTCGAATTGCTGCTGCCATTTATGGCGAATATCCGGCTTGTTTCGTAACAATTCAACAGTTTTTATCAATAAATCGTCAAAATCCAACGCCGAAGCATATTTCAAAGCTTTTTCATAAGCAAAAAACAATTCAGCTATTTTCTGCTCTCTTGGACCGCGAGCTGAAGCAGAAAAATCCTCAGCATTTCGCATTTCATTTTTAGCGTTTGAAATAGCCGAAAGTACAGCTCGAGGTTTAATATCTTTATCCGTCAAGCCGCGAGACTTCATAATTTGCTTCATCAAGCTTATTTGATCGTCGGTATCGTAAATTAAGAATCGCTTGTTCAGGCCAATATTTTCACCATCCATCCGCAACATTCGCACGCAAATACTGTGAAAAGTTCCCATCCACGGCATAAATTGCCGATTTTCAGAATCTTCACCCAATATTTGCGCCAATCGCTGACGCATTTCCTTCGCGGCTTTATTAGTAAATGTAACCGCCAATATTCGACTAGGAAATATTTTCAACTCGCCAATCAAATAGGCAATTCTATGGGTCAGAGTTTTGGTCTTTCCAGATCCGGCTCCAGCCAAAATCAACAGTGGCCCATCAGCGTGCGTCACCGCTCGAGCCTGCTCGCTATTTAATCCGTCAGTAAAATTAGACATATATCTATTTTATCAGCAAAAAGTACGAAACAGCGCCGCCAGCCATACCAATTGCCAAAAATAGAACAATAAGCAACGCTATTAATAATCCAGATTTTTTCTTTTCTTTGTCGGCTGAAGGTTTGACCTCTGTAGACACGGCTGCAAACATCGGTGCCGGCTCAGAATCCATAGTTTCTTTTTCGGATAATTCGGAAGACTCAATCAAAGAACTATCAATGTCAGTGGACATTTTATCGTCTGAACCTTCAGGAACGCCAGCCTCCTCAATTGCTATAATTTCTGGACTCAAATCCATTGGCGAGTCAGACACGTCGCCCAAAGAATTTTCGCTCATGCTGTAATTAGATAAATTGGTATTATATTGATGTTCCAATTTTACATCCTCAGAATCAGCAGACATAGACACATCTTCATCGCTATTCATCTCAGAATTAGCCATAGTTTGGCTAACAGAACCAAGCGGTCGCTTCTCCACTTCAACATTAGCAATAAACGGAGACTCCAGCGGCGTAGTCATCGGTGTAGCAGGAGCTTCGCTATTACTTACGGCTAATGATTGCGCTATCTTATCAGTCAATGACAATTCCTCAGCAGGCGCATCTTCAATCTCCGCAAAAGTAGATTCATTATGCACGTCTTTAAGATCAGGTGTATCACTAGGACTATCTGATTGAGCAACTATGTCAGACATTTCTTTCCCTACCGCAGAATGTCTATTATTTGTGCTAATCACGTCCACCAAATCAGGCGAAGGTTGAATCGTTGTGCCAGTTCGGGATGGAGCGGGAGCAGCAGGTTTTTGGACAGCACTAACAGATGAAGGTCTAACAACATCCATGAAACGACCAGTCGAGCGTCTCGCGATTACTGGCGCAGCTTTGACTTCGCTAGCAGCCACGCCAGGAGTCCTGCTAGCTATTGAATCATTAGCAACTTTCTCGTTTGTAGGACTATCAACCTCTTTAGGAATCGTATTGTCGTTAGAAGAGTCTTTTTTTGCTTCAGGCTGAGAGATCGATGATAAAGGAGTAGAAGCAACAGACGAAGGCGTAAATGGAGTTACTGGAGGTGCAAAACTAGTACCAATAGAGTTCTCTGATGCAGGTTTTTCCTCTACGGGCACAGACGCAGAAACCTCGCTATTATTTTCATTAGCCACCGCTGGAGCTTCCTTTTCTCGCTGCTTATCCATAAGAGAGCTTACCGCTCTATCCAACTCATCAAAATCAATATCTGTCATATGTCCCCTATTTTTTAACCTTTATGTGCTTTCGAGATTATCTCCTTAAATTGATATGCATCCAAACTGGCTGCGCCAACCAATAAACCATCAAGTTCATCAATTGCTAAATAATCTGCGGCGTTTATTGAAGTAATACTTCCACCATAGATAACTCGCACTGATTCCGCCGCTTTTTTACCGTACAAATGAGAAATATGTCGTCGAATCATCTGTGTAGCTTTTTTTACATCAGACGCTTTAGCGCTGTCGCCAGTACCGATCGCCCAAACTGGCTCATACGCAATAACTACTTCATCCAGCTCGTCCGCTGTCACGTTAGCCAGACCGCTAGTCAATTGATCAGCCAGAACATCCTTCGTTTCGCCAAGAGTTTTTTCTTGAATCGTTTCACCAACACACAGAATCGGATGAATACGATTTCGAATTGCCGCCTGAACTTTCAGCCGAATGTCTTTTTCGCTTTCAATGAAAATATAGCGACGTTCCGAATGCCCAATTATCACATAGTCAGCAATTCCACGAAGATGCGCCGCTGGAATTTCTCCCGTATACGCCCCCGAATCTCGCCAATAGCAGTTCTGAGCCGCCAACTTAGCGATTCGACGATTAATTTGCAAACTCAAACTCTGCAGCGTCAAAATAGTAGGCGCCAGCACCACTTCAACATCTCTATGCGACGGCAGCGTGTTCATCAGCTTATGCAAATATAAGCTAGCCTCCTGCATATTGAAGTTCATTTTCCAGTTACCAATGATTAACTTTTTTCTCATGAGATAATCCTTATGTTTAGTTTATCACCTCAAACCGTATGCGTCTAGTAAGCTTTCAATTCCAGGCAATTTTTTACCAGCCATCAAGGCCATACTAGCTCCACCACCAGTGGAAACATGAGTAAAATTGGCGCCGTCATGTCCGTCCCATTTCAATATAAAATCAGCCGTATCTCCGCCGCCGACTATTGAAACAACCTCTTTATTTTGAGCGATAGCTAACGCCACTCGCGCTGAACCGATTGCAAAATTATCAATTTCAGCATAGCCCAGCGGACCATTCCAAATAACCATCTTCGCACCGGCCAGTATTTTCGTGAATTTCTCAATTGTCTGACTTCCAATATCCAGCGCCATATCTGAGTTCTTTATTTTATCAATATTAACTTCTTGACGAGGAAAATCCTTAGAAATCTCTGGCGCAACCGCCACATCAATCGGCAATACCAAAAAATCGTCAACATTCTCTACGCCAACCTTAGCCGCTGCCAAATCATAAATTTCCGCGACAACCTTTTCCATTCCTGACTCAAACACACTCTTGCCGACATTAAATCCACGGCAATGTAAAAACGTGTTTGACATAGCGCCGCCAATTAAAATCCGATCCGCCTTTTTAATCAGACGCTTAATCAGTAATATTTTATCGCTAACTTTCGTGCCGCCAATAACCGCAACCAACGGACGTTTTGGCTTGTTCATCGCGTCGGTGATAGTTACATATTCTTTTTCTAATAATAATCCCGCTAGCCCTGGAACACACAACGTAATTGCATGAGTGCTGGCGTGCGCCCTGTGTGCGACCGCAAATCCGTCCTGCACAAAATAATCCGCTCGGACAGCGCGCTGAATTGACTTGGCAAATGTTAAATCATCAGCCTCCTCCTCATCATAAAAGCGTAAATTCTCCAACATAAGAATACTGCCTCGTGGCGCGCGGCGAACAGCCTGATGAACGGCTTCACCCACGCAATCATCCAGCAATTCTACCGGACGGTTCAACAACTTGGATAGGTGATCTGCGACAACTTTCAGACTAAACTTAAGATCCTTACCCTTTGGTCGCCCCAGATGAGACATGATAACAATCTTGCAATTCTGCTCCAGCAAATATCGGAGCGTGGGCAGCGAAGCGCGAATTCTTAGATCATCAGAAATCTGACCGCGCTTTGTTAGCGGCACATTATAATCTGCTCGCAGAAGAATAGTTTTTCCACGTAGATCAACGTCGCGAATTGTTTGCTTCGGAAATTTTCTGCCCACCCAAACTCTCCTTATGACAATGTCTTGACTTGGATATTGTCAGTTTTTCCTGGCTCTGGATTGTGACCGCTAACAAGCACAACCGTGACTGGGTCTGTGCCGAAATAGCCTTCTTGCTTCAGCTCATCAGCTAACTTAGTTGCTGCATTTGGGTCGTTTGGTCGAACATATGGACGAGAAGCGTACCTTAGTGCCAATTTTTGCGCAGTCTTCACATCTTCGGTTACACAAACAATTGGTAGGTTCGGACGATATGCGGCAACGTTAATTGCAGTAGCGCCAGTGTGTGTTTCCGCAATAATAGCTCGAGCCTTAATTCTCCTTGCTAATTGAGCTGCTGTGTAGCTTAAAATCGCGTCAGTTTTTTCACGCATTTCAGCCTTTTCTACCAACATTACTTCGCTGTGTTCTTGAGTGTAGATAATAGTCTTGCGCATCGCACGAACGGTTTCAACAGGATATTTACCATTGGCAGTTTCATCAGACAGCATAACCACGTCAGCGCCTTGGATTACAGCATTAGCAACGTCGCTTACTTCAGCGCGACTTGGCTCTGGATTGTCAACCATACTGCCCATCATTTGTGTTGCAACGATCACCAGCTTGCAATATTTACGACACAAGGCAATAATTCGACGCTGTACAACTGGGACAATTTCCGCACCAGCTTCCACTGCCAAGTCACCGCGAGCAACCATAATACCGTCACTAGCCTTAACGATTTCCTCCAAATTCTCTGGATCAACGGCAGACTTAGTCTCAATCTTGGCAATAATATTGGCTGTCGAGCCCAGGTCTGTCAATCGACGACGCAAATCAATAATGTCATCAGCTTTTTGGATAAAGCTCAATGCAACGTAATCAAAATCTTGGCTTGCGCCCCATTCCAAATCGTTAATATCTTTCTGAGTAAGAATGTCACCGCCAAAATCTGTGTCTGGCAAATTCAAGCCCTTGCGGCTCATCAAAAAACCGTCGTTCTGAACTTCTACGCGAATTGCAGTTGGGCTAACAATTTCTCGCACAACCGTCCTAATCTTGCCGTCAAACATGTAAAGTGGCTCGCCGACTTTCATCTTCTCTGCCAAATTATACTGCACCGGCAAATTGAAGCTGCCATCATGTTCAGCAATTTCTGAGTCCAAGACCAACATATCGCCAACCTTAACATTCAGCATATTGTCCTTCAAAACGCCCAAGCGAATCTTTGGACCTTGCAAATCTTGTAGAATTGCGACAGGCTTGCCCAACTGTTTACTAGCTGTGCGCACCCAATTGATCTGCTCAATTCTCTCCTCATTAGCGCCGTGGCTAAAGTTCATACGGATGCCGTTAACGCCGGCCTCCAACAATTGGTAAA
>ERZ773050.2359-NODE-2359-length-10021-cov-5.137066_pt1 | contig 10021 bp, 10 predicted proteins | sample MGYA00580632_ERZ773050 | MGnify/ENA primary metagenome ERZ773050 (study PRJEB29015, sample SAMEA2738123) | human oral metagenome | biome: human oral; feature: human-associated habitat; material: saliva | place: China | collected 2166 ... | reverse complement strand
TAGAAAGCAAGCTCCCTCCTTTATGCCGATAAAGGAGGGAGCTTGCTTTCTATCGATCATGGAACTTCTTTTCCAGTAGACTTATTCGTTCCAGCAAAGCACCAAAGGGCAAGGATGCTCCATAGATCATAGACTGCTGCATATCCGAATAATCCCGTTCCCAAACCGACCGAACCTCTTCGGGTGGACATAAGACGATACGATCTCGAATGTCAGGAGTATAGTCTACTCCCGAAAGGCTAGTAAACACTTCACGATGGTGGGCAATCGTATCCCATAAATGATCGTCCTCTATGGCTTGGATAGCAAAAGGAGCATCCATCATCTTCTCCAGGTCATATAGATGACGGGACTTACGCTCGGCACTTCCCCCTCTTTGGCTCGTGAATAGCTCGTGGAGAAGAAAAGCCTTTTCCAAGAAGGTTTTCTGCGGAGCTGCCGTGGCTATGCTATGCGCAGAAATGAGCCCAGTATCAATCTGAGGGAATTGAGTAGTGACAAGACTCTGAATCGAGGTATTCACCGTTGGCTCAAACAAAGACCGGGCTCCGATCTCCAGCATCACTCTAGGTTGGAGATACTCATTGAGAGGGAAGAGAGTTCGATAGTATACGTCGATCTTTCTAGGCTCCGGATAGGTATGATCGCCTTCTCCATCATCCTCGGGAACAACAGTGCAGTATTCATCTAAGCCATACGATACCATTGCTGCCTTCAGATGACTTGTCAAGTCATCGCGAACGAAAAGAGAGGACTTCTTGCGTAAGCCCTTGATCTGCTTCTTTGTTAAATCGCCATGAAGATCAAAAAAACTCCGATCAACGACAAGATCAATATCTTCCGAAAACCGCTCGATCAGTCCAAATGACTTGCTTAGAGAGGTTCCTCCCTTAAACACAAACTTATCAGAAAAAGGAAGTGTGAAAACAAGTTGTAGGATGATGGATACCCACAAATCCTTTTCTACCGCTTGCTCAGGAAGACCTAGGCGAACGGCCGTCTGTGTGATAAGAGTACGCTGCTGTGAAGGGCTAAGAGAAAAGTAACTATTCATAGGAGCCTTTGACGAGTGTCCTTATCCAAGCTGGCATCAGTGGATAATCTCCCGAGATTTGCTCTTCTCTAAGAGGGGAGAGTATCTTCTTCAGATGTTGCTTATGAGCGTCGGTTATATGGTCTTGGCCAATCTCTTGAAGAGCAACAGTAATCAACTGGGCTATCTTATTCTGGAAGGATAGTTTCTTCGGAACAGTCTGCTTGAATATGATTCTATGACCATTAAAGAGTTGTACGCTCCGAGGACTCCCATCGGTTAAGAACACGAGGTTCATGGGAACCTGTGTTGTGAAGCCAAGCACGTTCATAGCATATGCTCCTGCTGGAGCAATACGAGCCTTGTCTCTTTGAGCGATACTCTGAGCAATCTCTTCATAGGAAGGATAAACAACCCCAAGACCTAAGACCTTGTCCTCCTTTGGGTAACAATAGATCCCTCGAGCAAGACGAATGAGCGTGCCTTTGCTGGCCAACCGCTCCAAGGCTTTTAAGACGCTAGTGTTTTCCCCGAGGGAGACAAAGTTCGCTGGAAAGACGATTGTACCCCTTCCGCGCTTTGACACACTCTTAACGATCTTGTCATCAATACTCTCCATGCATATATGAGCTTTATTCTGTCGCAAAACTACACGTTTTTTACGACAAAACAGCCCTTGCAAGAGATTCCCATTCACCGAACACCTCATCGCTACTACTCCTCGCGTCGCTTCAGCATCTCATCGACCTCTGCTCTCAAAAAGAGCAAACGACCATTAGCCTTGAGGTAGGGGATCTTCCCTAAGGAGACCCAGTTGTAGATGGTCTTCTGCTCCACCTTGAGGAGCTTAGACACGTCAATAATGTCGAGGTACTCTGCCCGAAGGGGAGGATGAACCCTGAGCTCTTGTTCTTGCCTTTGTAGGCAGAGTAGCTCATCAAGCTTAGCTTCCATCAGCATAAGCTTCTTGAAAAGGCTCTGGAAGCGAGCCTCACTCTGAGGTGATTCTAGATGGGGCATGACTTATTCTCTTGATAGTTTCCTTGGGCATCCTGCCTAAGGATGCCTTGCTCTTTCATGTAGGCAATGTACTTCTTTGCGGTACGATCTTTGATCTCGAGCTCACGCATCAAGACCTCGCAGAGCTCCTGGTAGGAGAGGAGATTCGTCGTACGGAAAAGCTCCCGAACTACAGCAAGCAGCTCGCTACTCTTACGCCGATCTTTGTCCTCCTTCGACTTCTCCCCTCGGTAGACGTGCATATCAAGAGCCTTATCCCAACCGAAGAGCATCATCGGCACATCCAATGGACTACCATCTCTGACTTTTAAAGCCTTGACGACCGAGTATTCAGGGTGATCATCTTTCTCAATGGAGAGGATACCTGCCGCCTTACGCTGTAGCTCAGAGCCAATATGCCCTCTGAGCTTTATCCCACTAGGTACAAAGTGAAGGACGCAGATAAGGCAGGTGTTATAGATACCGGCCAAGCGATAGAGCTCATCGACGATAGCAATGCTCTCCGTCTCATCATTAGCTGAGCGAATGAGGTCGGCAATACCATCAATAACCACGAGGTGAATACCCCCATGCTTATGATGAAAGATGTCCATACTCTCTTGGATAAGCTTCAAGCGATCTTTACGTGAGAGCGAGGCTAGGTAGAGCGAATGGTAGAAATCAGGGACAGCCGTGAGCGATGCCCGGCGGAGCGTCTTACCCAGGTTCTTGTGTAGCTGAGCCTCTGACTACTCCGTATCGTAGTGTAGAACCGCCAGCCCCCTTGGATTCGGCGTAACTTCAAGCCCTAGGGTCAGCTCGGCATCCAGGCGTTGCTGAGCAAGGGCTCCAGCAAGAATCGCTGAAACACAGTTACTCTTACCCGTACCCTCACCTCCCGTGATGCAGAAGAGGTTGTCCTGCGTCCCAAGAGGTACCCCGTTAACTGCTACGAGCGATTTAGAGGCATCAGGAGGGTTATCATAGTCGATTTCACACGAGCGTAGGAGCATCATCGTTTGCGTGTACATTTGAGAGAGGAGCGTATTCAGTAGCCCTCGGAAGTCGGCCTCCTCATTCCCCAGAGCAAAGTAGTCTGAAATATCCTTCTCAGCCTTCGTCCCTTTGAGTGGAAGCTGGAGCTGCTTCACATGATAAGCCGACAAGCGACCTACCTGCCGCTGAGCCTCACGAAGCCCGGTAGCATCCGAATCATAGAGGAGGATAATATGCCGGAAACGTAGCTGTAAACTCTCAATGATACGCTCGGGAATCTGCGCAGTTTCGCTATTGAAGCAAATCGCATGGAAATGCCGAGCAGAAAGCGAGAGAACGTCTTTCTCTCCTCCCGTAATGAAGAGCATATCGCCTTTACTGGGAAGTTGCTCCATGCCGAAACAATAGGGACTGGGCATTCGCCCTCCATAGAGAAAGCGCATCTTCGAGCTGTTGGGGCGATAAATCTTAATGTAGCCATTACCGATATAAGCATAGATAGGCTCCGTAGGACTAGCTTTCAACTCAAAAGGCTTACCCTCCTTCGTCTGGCTCCTATAGCTCTTCAGCGAGCGCACTCGAAAGCGTCTAAGGGTATCTTCATAGATACCATAATGCGCCCAATAAGCTAAGAGCCCATCATCAAAAGGCTGAATCTCGAAGCTATAGGGGAGCTCATCCTGGACGGGCTCACTCAGCGTAGAAGCACGCTGCCCCTCGGGAGCAATAGGTTTCTTGATCTGCTCTCCGGCAAGGATACGAAGCCCCAGCTCCCCAACAATCAGCTCTAGGAGATCACGAAAGCCCGTTCTCAGATCGATACCCCGTAACTGTGCTACAAACCAAAAGCAATCCCCCGCATAGGAGGGATCGCCATGGTCGTAGTACTTATAGGTCGACGATTTCTTGTCATAGTAGATATGACAAGAAGCTCGCCTATCATCATAGAACGGACTCCGGAAATTACGATGCAGATTGACCTCAAATCCCAGATAGTGACTGAAGATAGTGAGGCCTTGATCCGTCAAGGCTAGTACCTGCTCTTTCTCTATCATGATGGGGATCATCGTTCTGAAGCGAGACAGCTCGAGAGGATAAGCTTATCCTTATAGCGCAAAAGACGATCCAGAAGCTCGTCATTACGCATACCCGAGATACGCAAGCGGTTACAGCGAGCGCAGATAAGCAGAGACTTATAGAAGTAGCGTACATCCCCGCTCTCCGTATAGCGGAAGCGAACCAGGTTCTTCTTACGCCAACGATACAGGGTCGACTCAGAGACATTCAAAGTCTCTATGAGATCCTTCGTAGACATCTCGAGCTCATCATCGATGTCTTGTAGAAGGTGTGTGGTACGCTCTACATACTGCTCAATTCGATTAAGCCGGTCTATCAAGTCCTGATAGGCACTGCTCTCCATAGAGATTACTTCCATTACTGCAGTTGCGTTGTGACAAATTTAATGTGGCCATCCTCCTCTTCAAGCAGTTGCTCAACAAGACGCTTGAAGCTCGCTTTATCGTAGGCTGAGATCTCAATCTTGCCCACCGGCTTGGAAACTTCAGCTGGCTCATTTGCGCTGAATGCAAGAACCTCCTGGACAGTGAAGTCCAAGAGTGAGGCATACTCGAAGAGCTTGTCTATACTGGGGAACTTCCCCTTAGACTCCCAGCGTGAAATGGTGCTGGAGGAAACGCCCAGTTTGACAGCAAGATAGTCTTGCGAAATCCCTTTGTCCTGGCGAGTGGATCTTAGGTGCTCGAGTAACTTTTTCATATACTCAAAGTTATAAACGCATCCGAGCTCAACCAACCCGTTTCGTGCAAGTTTGTGCGCCCAATGCAAGAGGTCTTGCATCAGATGCAACGTGATGCTATGTCGGGCTGCAATGGGACCAACATAAGATAGGGACTGGGCAGGTCTTTTCATCATAAGTGCACGTGAATTTTCCCTAGCTACCCAGGAGACACTGGTGCACGGTGCAAGCCCCCTATATATAGGGCTTGCACCGTGCACCAGACTGTGTAGCAGGGATCTGAGTAAATACTTATTATAGAGGAGCTTTGCTTATCGTTCGTTTTTCTGTACCTTTGTAACTAGGAAAAGAGAGCTGTTGCGCTTTCAATAGTCCGTCAGAATGGTAGTCAAGAGTCGGTCAAAAAACTGCTACATTTTTGCTACACTACCGATTGACTGGATTAGATAGGCATCTGTGATACAACGAGATAAAGGGGAATGGTACATTTCCCTCTCTCTCCGCAATAAAGGGTGTAAATCAGCGAGTTATGCGATTTACACCCTTTTCTACACCCGGAAATATCGATAGCCTATAAGACGATAAACGAGCCCTTGGAGCTTCTTGATGGAGCCCAAAGGGCTCGGCTTGTTTTCCCACATTCTCCTAATACATCCTCCCCTTTCCTGGGCTATTCGGGCGTGCTCATTTCGCCTATACATTTGCAGTGTCAGAGCTATTCAAGACCATGCTTGAAGACTCTCGAAGACTCATAAAGACACATTCAAGTGGATGGACACCGCAACGTATAAGCAACTATGACACTACACGAACTCCTCGAGAAGCCCGTATGGCAGATGACGGGTGAAGAACTACTCTTCCTCACCCAACAGAAAGTAATGCAACCAGAGGGAGCAGAATCCGAGATGTCTTCCGCCAAAGAAGAAAGACACTTCGTTTATGGACTATCTGGGCTTGCCCGACTTTTTGGGTGTAGCCTCCCCACGGCCAATCGCATCAAGCAGAGTGGAAAGATCGATCGGGCTATCACGCAGGTCGGTCGAAAGATTATCGTCGATGCAGACCTCGCCCTTGAGCTAGCAGGACGCAAATCAGGAGGACGCAGATGAATGCTTTCACCCATTCCTGCGATCCATCACCCGATATGGAGGAGGTATGGAAACGCTCACTCATACGAGTTACTGACGAATTCACCCTCCCTCCCGTAGTGCTCCGTGTGGAGGATGCAATCATTGGCACGCTAGGCAACTTCAGCGTCTCAACGGGGAAGGCAAAAGCCAAGAAGACCTTCAACGTCTGTGCCCTAGTGGCGGCAGCCCTCATCAATGGGCAGGTGCTAGAATATCGAGCGAGCTTTCCTGAGACCAAGCGCAACATTCTCTACTTCGACACCGAACAAAGCCCCTATCATTGCCAGCTCGTCATGCAGCGCATCTTACACTTGGCTGGACTTCCTCTTGACCGTGAGCCCCAGCATTTACACTTCAGCCACTTGAGAGCCATCGCTGAGCCCGAGATCCGCAGGGCCATCATTCGCTACGCCATCTACCACACCCCTGATGTAGGGCTCGTCATCATTGATGGCATCCGTGATCTTATGCATGACATCAACCGCTCCACTGAAGCTACCAAGCTCGTCGGAGACCTAATGCGATGGACAGGCGAGCAGAACATCCATATCCAGACGGTCCTTCATCTCAACAAAGGCGACGACAATGCACGTGGGCACATTGGCACTGAGCTAAACAACAAAGCCGAAAGCGTGCTACTTATTGCCAGAGATAATGCTGACGCTGGCTGATAGAAGCATCGTATCCCCTGCGATCATTCGCTCGAAGGCTTTTCAGCCATTCGCTTTCAGGCTATCAGAAGACGAAGGTATCTGCTTACCAAAGCTGGACAGCGACTATACCGTCCTACATACGCAAGTAGTCGCTTACCAAGAACTCACCTATGAGGAGCACAGCAAAGCCTTACGAGAGGTGTTCGGTCAGGATACAGAATTAGGATATGGCGATCTACTTGTCAGACTTAGCAGTGCCTACTCTGCTACGACTGGTCATCCATACCGACAGACAAAGCTCAAAGAGCTCCTTCGCTTCCTTCTCAAGAAAGGCATCATCGTCAAAGAGGGGCGAGGACGCTATCGTTTCAACTCAGACCAGCACCACTAAGTTCTTCAATTGGTCGGTCGGACGCAGGCTATATATACCTGACCATCCGACCAACCATAAATATAGAATGGTCGGACGGAAGGAGTGCCTATAGTAAACGTCCGACCGACCAAAGAAGAACCGCCAAAGAAAAAACAGCATGCAGCTACACGACATCAAGCAAGTCTCCATTGTGGACTACTTAGCACAAACTGGCTTTGAAGCAAAGCTCATCAAGGGCGTGAACTATTGGTACTGCTCCCCGCTACGCGCAGAGCTCACGCCTTCGTTTAAAGTCAATGCAGAGCGCAACCAATGGTATGACTTCGCCACAGGAGACCACGGAGACATCATTGACCTCGTTTGCGCCCTCCAGCACTGCTCCACAGCAGAAGCTATGAGAAGCCTATCGAGACTAAAGGGAACACGGTCTGCTGAGTCTTTTTCTTTTGGAGGAACAACTCCCGTAAGGTCACAAGCGCCCTCAATGGAACTCATCGGCGTACAAGCCGTGAAGCATCCCAAGCTCTTACTGTATCTCTCGGAGCGAGGGCTACAGCCCTCTGATGTCTCCCCCTTCTTATCTGAAGTCTATTACAAGGTCTCCGAGAAGTGTTTCTTTGCCCTGGGATTCCCCAATGAAGCTGGAGGATGGGAGCTACGCAATCCCTACTTTAAGGGCTGTTTTGCACCCAAGGCCATAACGACAATCAAAGGAACTGATAGTCACAAGCTCCAGCTCTTCGAGGGCTTCATGGACTTTCTCTCTTGGCGGAAACTTCACCCCGAGGTACAAGATGACAGCATTTCTTCTACTATCTTTTGTTTCGTCGCATCATCTTGTGCTGCATCAATTTTAGCTTGAGTTTCTTGTTGTAATTGACTTTGATAACTCATGAACTCTTGTGCTGCAGACACAAATAATGGATTATCTTGAGACATCATACGAGATGTATCGATAACACCAATTGTACTAGCCCCACCATTACCACTAGGTGCAGCCATTTGAGTGTATGCTAATGCACCAATACCGATAATAAACACGGTAGCAATGACGATGGAAAAAATCTTCACATTCGCCTTGTTATTCATCATTCGCATCATAATAGAGTGCCCTCATTTCTATAAATTTTTCTGTAAATTATTGCATCAAAGGATGCCATATAGAGATATTGGTGAAAGCCTCTTCGAAAAGAGGCCTCCACCATATACTTTTACTATATTAGAATTGTGTACCGAAGCTGAAGTGGAATTTATTTTTGTGTTTACCCACGCCATAGTCAAGTTTAACAGGACCGATAGGTGTTGTAACACGAATACCAGCACCAACACCATAGTTAAAGGTTTTCTTGCTGTTGTACCATGTAACATTTGGTGCATCCCATGCGTCACCAATATCAGTGAACAATACGCCACTAACCTTTTTAACGATTGGGAAGCGGAATTCCAATGTAGCATTGTACATGTACTTACCACGGAATTGATCATCTTCGTAACCACGCAAGGAGTCAGCACCACCCAATGTAAACAATTGGCTGTAAGGTGCATCACCTTGGATAAAACCACCACGTGCGCGGAATGCCAATACATTTTTAGCACCTAGTTTTTTATACATACGAGTTTCAGCTGTGAATTTATAGAAGTCGAAATCACCGCCTAAGCCATGACCAGCCCATTGTGCTGTATAGGAAATACGACGACCACGTGTCGGATCATAGATGTTATCACGGGAATCGTATACTTTTTGCCATGTAATGGAGTTAATGCGGCCGAAGTTGTTTTTTACATAATTGTTAGATGCAAAGTTCCAACTATTCCCAGTACTTGGATTTGTATTATTCCAATCGTTACCACTACCAGATGTATTGCGAATAGCATCTGTATCATAACGATAACCAGAGCTATCATCACTATCCCATTTATAGGAATCTTTACGGGATTCTAATGTCAAGTAGTCACGTGTATATTCCCCAGTTTGACGACCGAAGGAGATATTGAAACCACGAGATTTCTTGTTGTATTCTGCTACTTCATTGCCATCTTCGTTGTAATCTGTATATTCATCTTCACGGTTGAAGAAGGAGAAGCCTAGGGATGTACCTTTGCTATCGATCCAAGGTTTCAAGTAAGAGATTTGGTAGTTTTTGTATTTTTTCTTACCACCGATTTCCCAGTGAACTTTAAATTTATCACCAGTACCGCGGAAGTTTTCTTCACCAAACTCAATGATACCCATTAAACCATCAGATTTGGAGTAGCCAGCACCTAATGTAATAGTACCAGTTTTATGTTCCAATACGTCAATTTCAATGATTACATTGTTAGGATCTTGTTCGCCAGGTAACATACGAACATTTACATCGTCAAAGAAGCCCAAATTGTATACGCGTTCTACGGAACGACGTACCAAGAATTTGTTGAAAGGTTTACCTTTCTTTTGAACAAATTCACGGGTAATAACTTTATCGCGAGTTTTCTTGTTACCAGCAGGAATGATATCTTCTACAATACCTTCTACGATATGTACATGAAGCACGCCTTGGTCATCTACACGGATGCCATCAACGTGAGCTAACATGTAGCCATCACGAGCGTATGCAGCGTTGATACCTTGAACTTTTTGACCTACGTATACAGAGTTAAGAACTTGACCAGGTTGGATGTCCATGAACTTAGTCAATACTTCGGATGTGTAAACAGTATTACCTTCGAAGGACACGCCTGTAGTAATTGGATTTACTGTAACAGCAAAGTCCAATTTAACGCCTTCAGGTACTGTAGTGAACACAGGGTTAACTTCAGAGAAATAACCTGTATTACCAAGATTAGTTACGTCTCTAAATACGCCATCAACGGATACAGCATCGCCCACTCTTTCAGTCAAAATAGGCAATAAGTCCGCTTGTTGCTGGGCTGTAACACCAGAAATAGATAAACCGGTAATCAATTTACCTACATATGGATTTACAGTTTCTGCAGTAGCAGAAGAAACATATTGCGCCTCTACTGTTGTAACAGCTTGAGTTTGGCCATTTTCAGCAGCCTTATCAAGGTCAGTACCACCAGTAGTTTTAGATACCATTT
>ERZ773050.2357-NODE-2357-length-10024-cov-8.889156_pt1 | contig 10024 bp, 9 predicted proteins | sample MGYA00580632_ERZ773050 | MGnify/ENA primary metagenome ERZ773050 (study PRJEB29015, sample SAMEA2738123) | human oral metagenome | biome: human oral; feature: human-associated habitat; material: saliva | place: China | collected 2166 ... | reverse complement strand
AGCAAACCCTGTCTGATTTTGAAATCCGCGATTTGAAGATGGTGGATACGGATATCGAGGATATTATCCGTCGCTTCTACCGAAAGGAGCTCTAAGATGGTCAAATTTTGGAGACGTTATAAACCCTTTATCAATGCAGGGATTCAGGAGTTGATCACTTATCGAGTCAACTTTATTCTCTATCGGATTGGCGATGTGATGGGAGCTTTTGTGGCCTTTTATCTCTGGAAGGCGGTTTTTGATTCCTCGCAGGAGGCCTTGATTCAGGGCTTTAGCATGGCAGATATCACCCTCTACATCATCATGAGTTTTGTGACTAATCTTTTGACTAGGTCTGATAGCTCTTTTATGATTGGGGAGGAGGTAAAGGATGGCTCCATTATCATGCGCTTGTTGAGACCAGTTCATTTTGCAGCCTCTTACCTCTTCACCGAGCTTGGCTCCAAGTGGTTGATTTTTATCTCTGTTGGACTGCCATTTTTAAGTGTCATTGTTTTGATGAAAATCTTATCTGGGCAAGGGATTGTAGAAGTGCTGGGATTAACTGTCCTTTATCTTTTTAGCTTAACGCTGGCCTATCTGATTAACTTTTTCTTTAATATCTGCTTTGGATTTTCAGCCTTTGTATTTAAAAATCTATGGGGTTCCAATCTACTCAAGACTTCCATAGTGGCCTTTATGTCTGGAAGTTTAATTCCCTTGGCTTTCTTTCCTAAGGTGGTTTCAGATATTCTGTCCTTCTTGCCTTTTTCATCTTTGATCTATACTCCGGTCATGATCATTGTTGGAAAATACGATGCCAGTCAGATTCTTCAGGCGCTTTTGCTACAATTTTTCTGGCTCTTAGTGATGGTGGGCTTGTCTCAGTTGATTTGGAAACGAGTCCAGTCATTTATCACCATTCAAGGAGGTTAGTATGAAAAAATATCAACGCATGCATCTGATTTTTATCAGACAATACATCAAGCAAATCATGGAATACAAGGTGGATTTTGTGGTTGGTGTCTTGGGAGTCTTTCTGACTCAAGGTCTGAACCTCTTGTTTCTCAATGTACTCTTTCAACACATTCCATCGCTAGAAGGATGGACCTTTCAAGAAATTGCCTTTATTTATGGTTTTTCCTTGATTCCCAAGGGATTGGACCATCTCTTTTTTGACAATCTCTGGGCTCTGGGACAACGTTTAGTGCGAAAAGGAGAGTTTGACAAGTACCTGACTCGCCCCATCAATCCTCTCTTCCATATTCTGGTTGAGACCTTTCAGATTGATGCCTTGGGCGAACTTTTGGTCGGTTGCATTCTATTGGGAACAACAGTATCAAGCATTGCTTGGACGCTTCCAAAATTCCTGCTTTTTCTAGTCTGTATTCCTTTTGCGACCTTGATTTATACTTCCTTGAAAATCGCGACAGCCAGTATTGCTTTTTGGACCAAGCAGTCAGGCGCCATGATTTACATTTTCTATATGTTCAATGATTTTGCCAAGTATCCTATTTCTATTTACAATTCGCTCCTTCGTTGGTTGATCAGTTTTATCGTGCCATTTGCCTTTACGGCTTACTATCCTGCCAGTTATTTCTTGCAAGGCAAGAATGGGCTCTTTAACATCGGTGGTTTGATGTTGATTTCCCTTGTCTTCTTTGGCATTTCTCTCAAACTCTGGGATAGGGGCTTGGATGCCTACGAAAGTGCTGGTTCGTAAATAATAGAACACCAAAGCCTTGTCTAGTGACAGGCTTTTTTAATGGTGATGAAAATTTCTTGTTAATAAAATTCTGACCACATAGTCTGCCAAGTCTACTACATAAGCAAAACCGATTGTTTGGGCTTTTTATTTCGGATATAGTAATCATTGTCAAGGGGGGTGAAGCTTCCTAGAAAAATAGAAAACGAGGTAGAATCATGAAAAAAGTATTAGGTATCGGATTTTTGGTAGTTGCGATTGCAGTCTTGTATGTTTGGATTGTTGGAAGGCCAGGATTTAATGTCAACATCTGGGCGCTCTTTCCAGTAGCTCTATTTCTATTTTTCACCCTTGAAAATTTGGTGAAAAAAGATTACAAGGCCAGTCTCATGTGCTTGATGATTGCTTTTATCATTGCAAATGCCATTCTTGACCTCTTGCCGCTTTCTAGTGGTTTGGTAATCGGTGCTGGCGTTCTAGCATGTGTAGGAATTGGTTTGCTCTTTCCAGAAGCGAACCAGAACGAAGACTAACGTCATTTTTGATATTTGTCTTCGCCCTGAACACCCATGAGGGTGTTTTCTTTTTGGAATAAATCACTAGTTAAAAAGGAAGTTGCGGTTAGATGGAAAATTCGGTATGATGGGAGATAAGCTGTTTGGTTGGAAAATGGACGAATTCCTTCAAAAAATCGAATCATGAATGGGAGGTTACAAATTGGATTATCAAGCACTACGCAAAAACTATAGACTTTATACTAGATCTGCTGGCCTTTTGGCAATGCTTCTGATTTTTTGCATTGGGTTAATGGTCAGAGATACTCTTCCTCAGACGGCTGGCGTACTATTGGTCCTTGCCGCCTTGTTTTTATTCTTCCAATTGCTCAAGAAGAGCTATACCAACAAGTGCAACACCTTACTGCATGTAGACTTAGATTTAGACGCTTGGCAGCAATACCTTCAGTTGAACAAGAATGTGAAAAAAGCCATTTTACAGATAGATGTGAGGCTGACATCGGTTGCTTATTCTTTTATGATGGGGGATTTTGATACTGTCATCAAAGAATCTAGAGAAGCAATCAGTCAGAAGGAACTACCGCAGAAATATAAGAATTTTTTTGAGAGTTATCTGCTTCGCTCAATCGTCCTGACAGATCCTACTTTATCCAAAGAAGAGCTGGAGGCTCAGTTAAATGAATTGACCATCACAGATCCTACACTAGCTGAGAAAACGAAGAAGGTCTGTCTCGCTCTTTATGATTTAACCATTGCGCACCAAAGCAATGATTATTTCGAAGGCTTAAGCAATGACTTCAAGTACCAACAGTTGGAAATTATCTACTACCAAGCCTTGAATGCTAGTCTTAAAGGAGATACAGATAGAGCAAGTGAGCTCTTTCGCAAGTTAGTCTCAGAAGATGAGTCGCTCTATATCGTTCGAAAGGCTAAACAATACTTGGAGGATGAAGAAAATCATCTGTAAATTCTATAATCGAAATTAGAACTACCTGAAAAAACACAAGGAGTTTTTAGAAAATGAATAAGAATTTTAACGAGATGTCGTTTGATGAATTGAAATGTTAGCGTCGAGAAGGTCTATGGAGATCTTTGGGCTTTTTACTGGTCATTGTTTTGGTGATTACGGGCATGGTCCTGATGGAAGTGAACCACGTTTCTCCGTCCAATCAGAATCGTTTTCGGGTTATTGGGTTGACAACGGTGATTGCACTCTTTGGCTACCTGATGCCTCTGATGGCAGCAAATCGTGTGATGCGAGACCATCCGGATTGGGTCAAGAAATCAGGTATTGGAGCGAAAATTCCTTTGCCAATGGCTTGGCATGTCAAAAGACTGTGTGTCCTTGGAGCGAGTCTCTTGGTGATTGGAGGAGGATTTGCCTCGTCATACAAACCACAAGTCCAGCAGACGAATGCACAAGATCAAATCGATATCATTCAAAAGGATCATGAATCGGAAATAGAGCAGAAAGCCGATCAAGTTCTAGATACAATTACACCGGAGGAGAAAAAATCTGAGTAAGATCCATTTTGAAATTTGAGCGTCATTGCACCTCTTCCTAAAAAGCTCTAAAGAGAGAGTGGGACAGAAATCAGTCATTCGTTAGAATTCGATTTTGTCGTCTCACCTCCGCACAGTTGAGTAGGACTGTAAAAGCTGATGAAATAAGCGTAGTAGAACCCACTCAACCACTGCGTCTTGCTCGATAATCCAAAGACAATTGAGAGGCTAGGACTTTTGTCCCAGCCTCTTTTTGTTGTTTATTTGGCACAGGAGAGAAAAGGATTTTACTAGAGAACTAGCTTAGAAATGTGGTATAATAAAGGTTATGGCAAACAATAATCAATCAAAAAAAACACGGTCGACGAGACGACTGTCTAAAGCAGAAATAGAAAGAAAAAAAGCAATTCATCGCATGATTGTGACCATTCTCATCAGTCTGGTCTTAGTCTTTGCGGCCTTGAAATTGGGAGCTGTGGGAGTTTTAGCTTACAACCTGATCCGTCTTTTTGTCGGAAGTTTGGCTTACTTGGCTATTTTAGCGACCTTTTTCTACCTCTATGCCTTTAAATGGCTAGATAAACACGAAGGGGTTATTTCGGGATTCCTAAGCTTCTTTGCGGGGCTTCTCTTGATGTTTCAGGCCTTCTTTGTATCCTCCCTTCATTTAGACAATAATGGGATCAAGGTCACCTTTTCAAGAATCATGGCAGACTTGCTTCATCTGCGGGTGGAGAGTTTTGCCGGTGGTGGTATGTTCGGTGCCCTTCTTTATGCTCCGATTTCCTTCCTGTTTTCAAATATTGGATCTTATTTTATCGGCCTTCTCTTTATTGGCTTGGGGATCCTTTTGATGAGTCCATACTCTATCTATGATTTATTTGAAAAGGGTGCAGAAGCCTTCCATGCCTCTATGGAAAAACGTAAAGAGCGTCGCGAGCAGAAATTCCTAGAAAAAGAAGCGAGAGCTGCTGAAGAAGCGGCTGCAGCTGATAGAGAGCAAGAAGAGGCAAGAGCTGATCTTCCAACTCCCCTTTCCATGGAAGGTCATCCTGTAGATCCTGAGACGGGAGAGGTATTGGCGGAAGGCCCGTTCACAGAGTCCTTCCCAGAAGCTGAAATCGTCGCACCAGCAACACCAGAGATCTATCTGCCAGATGAAGAATGGCCTGAAGAGCCTGAAGCATACGAGGAGCTTCCAGTAGCTGAAGAATTCGAAGACGATGGGGAGGAAGTTCAAGTGGACTTCACGCCTAAGGAACTCCTTCAGTACAAACTTCCAACCATTGATCTCTTCGCACCTGACAAGCCTAAAAATCAATCCAAAGAGAAAAACATCGTTCGGCAGAATATCCGCATTCTGGAAGAAACCTTTGCAAGCTTTAACATCAAGGCGACAGTGGAGCGGGCGGAAATTGGTCCATCTGTTACCAAGTATGAAGTCAAGCCAGCTGTCGGTGTGCGGGTCAACCGCATCTCCAACCTAGCAGATGATTTGGCCTTAGCCCTAGCAGCCAAGGATGTGCGGATCGAAGCACCGATTCCAGGGAAGTCTCTGGTCGGGATTGAAGTGCCCAACTCTGAGATCGCGACCGTTTCCTTCCGTGAATTGTGGGAGCAATCCAAGACAGACCCAGCTAAACTCCTTGAGATTCCACTTGGGAAGGCTGTAGATGGTTCAGCTCGGACCTTTGATTTGGCCCGGATGCCCCATCTCTTGGTAGCGGGTTCTACCGGATCTGGTAAGTCGGTTGCGGTCAATGGGATCATTTCGAGTATTTTGATGAAGGCCCGTCCGGACGAAGTCAAATTTATGATGGTCGATCCGAAGATGGTGGAGCTTTCTGTCTACAATGATATTCCTCACCTCTTGATTCCAGTTGTGACCAACCCACGCAAGGCCAGCAGGGCCCTACAAAAGGTCGTCGATGAGATGGAAAATCGCTATGAGCTCTTCTCGAAAGTAGGGGCTCGGAATATTGCTGGTTTTAATGCCAAGGTTGCTGAGTACAATGCCCAGTCTGAGATGAAACAAGTGCCCCTCCCATTGATTGTGGTCATTGTCGATGAGTTGGCAGACTTGATGATGGTCGCAAGTAAAGAAGTGGAAGATGCGATTATTCGTCTTGGACAGAAGGCGCGTGCAGCAGGGATCCACATGATCCTTGCGACCCAACGGCCATCGGTTGATGTTATTTCAGGTTTGATCAAGGCCAATGTACCTTCCCGTGTCGCTTTTGCGGTATCATCTGGGACCGACTCACGGACCATTTTGGATGAAAATGGGGCGGAGAAATTGCTCGGTCGTGGGGACATGCTCTTTAAACCGATCGATGAAAATCATCCGATTCGTCTACAAGGATCCTTTATCTCAGATGACGATGTCGAGCGGATTGTGAACTTTGTCAAGGAGCAGGCAGAAGCAGATTATGATGATGCCTTTGATCCAGGTGAAGTGTCCGAGTCGGACTTTGACGGAGGCATGGGGGGCTCCGATGAGGGGGATCCTCTCTTTGAAGAGGCTAAGGCTCTCGTAATCGAGACCCAAAAAGCCAGTGCTTCCATGATCCAACGCCGCTTATCGGTTGGCTTTAACCGGGCGACTCGCCTCATGGAAGAGTTAGAGGCAGCTGGTGTCATTGGCCCTGCAGAGGGAACCAAGCCTCGGAAAGTATTGCAACAATCCTAAGGATAGGGGGAAAGGGCGCTTGTCCCACTCCCTTTTCTTTTTAAAGAAAATAGAAAGTAGGACCAAATGAAGTTAGATACGATTCATCATATTGCCATCATTGGACGTGATCGCGATGCCATGTTGCACTTTTATGTGGATCAGTTGGGCTTTGCGATTGTCAGTGAGTATGACCGTCCTGAACGCGGGGACATCTTGATCAATCTCCGCCAGGGGCATCTGACCTTAGAACTCTTTATCAAACCGACGGCACCGGAACGTCCTAAGTTGCCTTTTCCAGAACATGCGGGGCTTCGTCATCTGGCTTTTAAAGTGGAAGATGTAGAGGCCTATCTAGCTAGATTGAATCAGCTAGGTATTGCAAATACAGGTCTTCGCTATGATGACTTTGATGGCAAGAAAATGGCATTTTTCTTTGATCCAGAAGGACTGCCTTTGGAAATACATGAGTGAGGAAAGCAATGGACAGATTAGAAGGACTCAGTCAGGAAGAAGTAGCGAAGAAGATCCAAGAGGGCAAGCAAAATAAGGTCACCATCAAGACAGAAAAAAGCCTAGGACAGATCATTCGAGACAATCTCTTTACTTACTTTAATCTGATATTTTTAATATTGGCTATTTTGCTGATAGCAGTGAAGTCTTGGAACAATCTCTTGTTTGTACCGATTGTAGTGGTCAACTCCTTGGTAGGGATCGTGCAGGAAGTTCGCTCCAGACGGATCTTGCGTCAGATGCAATTTCTACACATGAGTGAAGCCATCGCTATTCGCGAGGGTCAAGAAATTGCCCTACCTATCGATCAACTAGTAGAGGGCGATCTGGTTCGCTTTCGAGCTGGAGACCAGATCTATGCGGATGGGGTCTTGCTGGAGGGCGAGCTAAAAGTCGATGAATCGCAATTGACTGGTGAAGCTGATGAGGTGAAAAAAGGAGCGCAAGATGCGCTCATGTCAGGCAGTTTTGTGATTGCTGGTCAAGGGCTAGCCCGATTGAAAAAAGTTGGAAATGACTCCTACATTAACCAATTGAGCCTGGAAGCTAAGCAAGTCAAAGCTCATGAGGAATCGGATATGGTTCATGCGGTTAACCGCATCGTGGGGATCATTGGTCTCCTTATCATTCCGCTAGGTTCACTGCTTTTTCTTCGCAGCTATTTGAGTCTAGGAGATAGCCTCAAGCTCAGTGTGACCTCAACGGTCGGAGCCTTGATCGGGATGATTCCAGAAGGTTTGTATCTCTTGATGACCTTGGCCCTGGCGCTGGGTGCTGTCAGATTGGCCAAGGGAAAGGTCCTGCTCAATAGCATGAAGGGGATTGAGACCTTATCGCGAGTAGATATCCTTTGTGTCGATAAGACAGGGACTATTACAGAGCCGGGTATGGAAGTGACAGAGATTCGTCCGGCAAAAGACGCTCAACATTTGGAAGCCCTGTCCCAGTATGTAGAGGCTAGTTTGGATCAAAACGATACCATGGATGCCATTCGTAAATTCCACAAGACTCCTGTCAGCCAGCCATGGAAGGCTCTCGATATTCATCCTTTTACGTCCAAGAAAAAGTATGGAGCCATTACCTTTGAAGCTGGGACCTATGTATTAGGGGCACCAGAATTTGTGTTACGAGAGAGCTTCTCTGAGCTTGAAAAAGAGATCGCCCCTGCTACTCAGGCAGGCAATCGGGTCTTGGCCTTTGGGAAATATAAGGGAGAGCAGCTTGGAGAGACTTTAGAGGCTCCTGTAGATTTGGTAGCCTGGATTATCCTCTCCAACCCTTTGAGAAAAAATGCCAAAGAAACCTTCGCCTACTTTAAACAACAAGGAGTGACCATCAAGGTTATTTCAGGAGACAACCCAGCTACCGTCTCTGCTATTGCACAAAAAGCAGGCATTGAAGGAGCAGAAGACTTGATCGATGCTAGAACCTTGCAGACGGAAGAAGACCTGCACCGAGCGGCAAGCCAATATACGGTCTTTGGTCGGGTGACTCCAGAGCAAAAGAAAAGCCTTGTAGAAGGCTTGCAGGCAAAGGGGCATAAAGTGGCCATGACCGGAGATGGGGTCAACGATATTTTGGCCTTGAAAACAGCGGATTGTAGTATTGCGATGGAATCTGGCAATGATGCGACCAAAAAGATGGCGCAAGTGGTTTTACTGGATTCCGACTTTGGGAAAATGCCGTCTATCGTGGCAGAAGGTCGGCGGGTGGTCAATAATATTCAACGATCGGCCAGTCTCTTTTTGATCAAGAATATCTTTTCTATTTTGTTAGCCATCTCAGTGACCCTCTTAGCCTTTACCTATCCCATCATGCCCTCGCAGATGTCCTTGATCAGTGGCTTTACGATCGGGATTCCAGGATTCTTCCTAGCGCTTGAGCCCAATAGCGAGCGCATCAAAGGACGCTTTATTGAAACGGTCTTTAAAAATGCGCTACCTGCTGCCTTGACGGATTTTATACTGATCTTTAGTCTGGTTTTGCTCTCTTCAGCATTTGGTATGAAGTCAGAAGAGCTCGCGACTGCAGCCATCTGCTTGATGGCTTTCGTTGGCTTTACCATCATATATCAAGAATCCCAGCCTCTTAACCACTACAAGAGAGTGGTTCTTCTAGGAAATATCTTGGCTTTCCTGATTTCAAGCAGTATCCTAGGGAGATTCTTTAACATGAGCCCCTTGAGGCTTCAAACGCTGGTAATTTGTGCCATCATGGCAGTTCTTGCTCTCATCTTGATTCAAGTCTTTAAGAAGTTGGTGGGCTGGCTCTTTCATCGGAAAAAATAAAAGAAAAGGCAACAAAGATAGAGTTGCCTCAGATTGAAGAAAAAGATAATTTGAAAACTTTCCTTAGGTGAGTACGGACGTCAGCGAACTTCTAGGAAGTTCCATGACTTAGTTTTGAACCTAAGGTTTCAAAACTCCCGAGTGCTAGAAACAATCGTGTTTCTAGCACTTTTCTCACGGCGGAAAGGTTCAGTAAATATTTGGAGAATTTAAAATTGAAATGATTTCAGTCTATGTAGTATCATCTAGGTTATTTATAAAAAAACAACTCCGAAGATAGAGTTGCCTTTTGGTATTAGATAAACAAACTAGCGGTTAGAATTAGATAGAGCAAGAAGGTAACTAGAAATCCAGCACGCCAGAAGTATTTGATAAATTTAGGATAATAAAAACACTTTTTCTTTTTTAAGAAATAAATCGTTAGCCCCAAGGCTAAAAGCGAAAGGCTTAAAGCTAGCAGCGGTAAGAGGCTGTGATAAAAGGCGCTGTCTGAGATCAGGTAGTACTCCAAGGCAAATAAAGGAAAGGCAATATCGGTGGATCGCCATCCTCTTTTTTGGAGTTTAAAGAGGTGAACAATGATGCCGCTCAGAATCAGCGTTAAAAAAATAAATAATACAGAAGCAACTTTGATTAACATAGCTTCATTCTATCATAAAACGAAAAAAAAGTTTACTATATTTTAATTTTTTCTTGCAAAAAATGAGAAATCGTGTATAATAGAAAGGTATGCACAAAGCATACTTGTGGGAGGTAAAAATCTGTAATTACCGCCAAAACCACAAAGGAGGATTTAAGAAATGGCTAAAAAAGTCGAAAAACTTGTAAAATTGCAAATCCCTGCTGGTAAAGC
>ERZ773050.2351-NODE-2351-length-10036-cov-3.596433_pt1 | contig 10036 bp, 10 predicted proteins | sample MGYA00580632_ERZ773050 | MGnify/ENA primary metagenome ERZ773050 (study PRJEB29015, sample SAMEA2738123) | human oral metagenome | biome: human oral; feature: human-associated habitat; material: saliva | place: China | collected 2166 ... | reverse complement strand
CCGATGTTGTTGACGCACTTGGTTTGGATAACGTCACTATTCATCAAGCACGTGCTGAAGAACTCCGAGGTAAGGGCAAGGCAGACGTCGTGACCTCGCGAGCCCTAGCGAATATGACCAAGCTTGTCCGTATGACATCTAAGTTAATTGCCCCCGGTGGTTCACTGGTTGCACTTAAAGGTCGTCGCGCGAGTGAAGAGGTCGAGGCTGCGCAAGTTGAGCTCAAGCGTCACCATTTGGCGGCCTCGATTCACGAGGTGCCTTCCGTGATGGAGGATGACTCGACCTTCGTTGTCGTCGCAAAGAGAGTTCGCTCGTAGCTTGCCGGGATAGCTCTGGTAGCGCGTGTCCTCAGCTATCAGGGTGCGTCCTTCTTGCCTACACTTGTGTCATTGACGTGCGAGAAAGGCTCAACTTCTATGGCCGGTCAGACTCCGCTTTCGGATCAGATCACCCAAAACTTCCAAGACCGCGCCTTCTTGGAGAAGGCAAAGTTTGGTGTGCCTTCATCCACTCGCGTGATCGCCGTTGCCAATCAAAAGGGCGGGGTTGGCAAGACTACGTCGGTTGTCAATCTTGCTGCGGCGTGTGCCTTGGGTGGGTTGAAGGTCGTCGTGATCGACGCCGACGCTCAGGGCAATGCCTCGAGTGCGCTGGGCATCGCGCATACCCCCGGTACTCCTTCGACCTACGAGGTCATCACTGGTCAGGCTTCAATTGGGGAGGTCCTCCAGGCCTGCCCTGATTTAGATAATCTCTGGGTTTGTCCGGCGACGATTGACTTGTCTGGAGCCGAGATTGAGCTTGTTGATCTTGCGCGGCGCGAGTTTCGCCTTGCCGACGCAGTTTCGCATTTCGTCGAGGCCTATCAGCAAATTGATTTAGTTTTCATCGATTGCCCGCCTTCCTTGGGTTTGGTCACTTTGAATGTCATGGTCGCAGCTGATGAGGTTTTGATTCCGATTCAGACCGAATACTACGCGCTTGAGGGCCTGAGCCAGCTATGGTCCACCATTGATCGCATCAGTGGTGACCTGAACCCGAAACTGCATGTTTCAACTATGTTGTTGACCATGGCCGATAAGCGAACGAAACTTTCCGAAGAGGTTGAGTCGGAAGTTCGTTCACACTTCCCAACCCAAACACTCCAGACAGTGATTCCTCGTTCGGTGCGCGTCTCTGAAGCTCCGAGCTATGGGCAGAGCGTCATTACCTACGATCCAAATGGCGCGGGCAGCCTCGCATACCGGAAAGCTGCACTCGAGTTGAGTCTGCGTCTGGCCAAGTAGGTCTATTTCGTTTTCTGGAAGGAACTTTTTCGGGATTTAGTGGTCTTGCGAATCTCAGGAGAAGGACGCTCTGAAAATCGTTTTTTGATTGTTCAGTCCACATTTTCGTGTTTCACGTGAAACAATGGATTCATCATCACGAGTACGCGAGATTGGTAAATGAGCATGGCGGAGCACTCCGAATCACAGCATAAGGCTCAACGGCGAGCAGGTTTGGGCAGAGGGCTCGGTGCCCTTATCCCCCAGGCACAGAGTGAGAATCCTGAGGAGGTAGCAAAGCGTCCTCTTGACGTTCTCTTCCCCGGTCAGCGCTCAAGCACGACGGCACGCGGTGGTTCAGCGCGCGAACTGCTTGAACCTAAGAGTCGAAAATCGGCGAGCGGGCGTGGTTCTACTTCCCCTCAGTCTACGAGGGCACGTAAGAGCCCGGACTCCAAGGTGCAACAACCCTCGCAAACCGATGGGAAGAAGGAAGCGGCTTCCGCTTCGCAGTCGAGTGCGGTCGAGTCTTTAACAGATACTCGCATTGATAGAAGCGATGTTTCACGTGAAACATCAGAACTTCTGAACGTTCCTGGTGCGACCTTCGCAGAGATTCCTTTGGAGCAGATTGTTCCCAATACCCGTCAACCGCGCCAGGTGTTTGACGAAGATGATCTTAATGAACTCGCTGCCTCTATTCGCGAGGTAGGTGTCCTGCAGCCGATTGTTGTTCGTAGGATTGCGCTCGATCAGGTACCGTCAGAAACGCTCAAGCAGTTCCTTGAGGAGAAACCTGAGGCACGCTACGAGCTCATTATGGGTGAGCGCAGATTGCGTGCAAGTGAATTGGCTGGACTATCAAGCATTCCTGCAATTGTCCGCCATACCGAGGACGAGGATCTTCTGCGTGACGCTCTGCTTGAAAACCTGCACCGCGCACAGCTCAATCCCCTTGAAGAAGCCTTCGCCTATCAGCAACTTATGGCAGATTTTGGTGCAACGCAGGAAGAACTTTCGAAGAAGATTGCGCGTTCACGGCCGCAGATTGCAAACACACTTCGACTTCTTAAGCTACCTGCATCCGTACAGAAGAAGGTATCAGCGCAGGTTCTGTCGGCAGGCCATGCACGTGCACTTCTCGGGCTGAGTACGCCGGAAGAAATGGAGATTCTCGCTAACCGCATCATTGCAGAAGGACTTTCTGTACGTACGACAGAAGAGCTTGTTCGCCTGGGTTCAATCCAACGCCCGGCGCATCACTCGGTGAAGCGGATGAAGGTTGCCTCTCCACTTGGTGAACATATGAGCCAGGTCCTCGCAGACGCCTGGGACACCCGCGTGACGATCTCTGAGGGTAAGCGCAAGGGTAAGATCATCATCGAATTCGCGGGTAGTGAGGATCTTCAACGTCTTGCGGATCTTCTCCTTCCAAAGGCGAACCGCGAAGACTAATCCTTAGCTGTTGCAAGTGGTGCACCTGCTGCATTTGATGGGATGCGCGCTTGGTAAGCATTCACTTGAGCTGGAGGAAAATGTTGCAGCCAAAGATGAGGCTTCGGCGAGGTAGGTAGCAAGACCCGAAAGAGAAAGAACATGTGTGGGTGATGTTTCACGTGAAACATCACCCACACATGTATGAGAAGGCGGTTTGTTGTCGGGGCAGTAATGCGAGACAATAGAACCGGAGGTTCACAGCACTTATGGATAGACCACAACCTGATCTCATCTACTTCGACATTGGTGGAGTTCTGGTCACACAGCGGCCTGATCCTGGGCAATTTGCCTCGATCCTGAACCTAGGGAACGAGCCTCATGTGCTGACACTCGTCGACCATGCGATCTGGGCCCATCGAGACTCATATGACGAAGGTATGACAGACAAGGAATTCTGGAACGCTGTCAGCGGTGACTGCGGGCTACCGGAGCCAAGCGAATCCCAACTCGATGAACTTGTTACTGCTGACTCTCGCCGAATGTACGGCATTGATGAGTGTGCCGCGTACCTTCTTGAAGAACTGAAGTCTAAGGGCTACATCATGGGGGTCCTGACGAATATGCCAGCGCCTCACGCGTCAATCGTGATGGAAAGTCCGTGGGCACATAAGTACTTCAATGGACCAATGATCTTCTCATCCTATGTTGGAGTCGCAAAACCGAATCGTGGAATCTATCGCGAGGCGATTGAAGCCGCGCGGCTCGAGGCAGAGAAAATTTTGTTCATCGACGATCGCGAACAAAATACGAAGGCGGCGGAGTACTTGGGTATTTCGACCTTGAGCTGGGCAAACGCGCATGAAACCAGGGAAGAGCTCATTCAGCTCGGGCTTCTCTAAAACATGAAAGTTGGGGGCGGGCACCTTCATGGTGCCCGCCCCCAACTATGCGAAACAATGAGCGCTAAGCGGCTAGGTCAATCCCGGCTTGCAACGTAGCGAACGATAGCCGCGCAGATCTCGTCAAAGGAACCTGTGGCCTCGGCAGCCTGCGGGAAAAGCGAAGTATCGGTCATTCCGGGCGAAACATTCGCGTCAATGAACCAAAAGCTCCCGTTATCGTCAACAATAAAGTCAATACGTGACAGGTCACGAAGACCAAGCAACTCGTGGATCTGGATAGCGGCAGCCTGGACATCCGTCATCTCATCGTTGCTCAGGCGGGCGGGTACAAAGTATTCGCTCTCATCAGTTGTGTAGCGAGCCTCGTAATCGTAGTGACCGTCGTCGGTGGAGACCTCGACGGGTGGCAGGGCAATAGGCCCTTCCTCTAGATCGACAACCGAAACAGCGATATCGCGGCCTTCAACGAAACGTTCGAGCATGACATGCTCCTCGTAGGAGAAAGCATCAACCATCGCAGAACGAAGATCACTTGAATCCTGAGCACGGGACATTCCAAGAGCCGAACCACCCGAAGAAGGTTTGACGACAAGCGGGAAAGTCAAAGAGGAGTTGATCATCCCAAGAACATTGTGCGCGCCGAGCTGGCGGAACAAAAGCTGGGGAAGGGCAATCCACCCGGGGGTATCAAGTCCGGCTGCGCCAACGAGCGCCTTAGCAGTGGGCTTGTTGGAAGCCAGCATCGCCTGCGCAGGTGTCGACCCCACGTAAGGAACTCCCACACCCTCAAGAAGGGATTGGAGAGAACCATCCTCGCCCAAAGATCCGTGAACAAGCGGCCACACAACATCGGGGCCGAAAGCGGAAATCTCAGCGGGAAGATTCTGATCAAAATCGACAACCTTAGCGTCGAAACCCTGGTTGATCAGGGAGTTTGCGACGCGACGTCCGGAGCGAACAGAAACATCACGCTCATGGGTGAGGCCGCCAGCGATAATAAGGACCTTTAATGAATCAGTGGACATGACGATTTCTCCTCGGAATTAGTCTTCGGTATGAACGGAACCATCATGACGGTTCGTTAAAAATTCAGCTTCTTCTTCGGGTGCAACGCCGAACATATCGACGAGCTGCTTCTCAGCATTAACAACGCCAGCAAGGCGACGAATACCTTCACGGATACGATCGGGTTCGGGATAGCAGAAGGACAAGCGCATGTGATCAGCACCCCGGCCGTCGTAGTAGAAAGCGGTACCGGAAACGTAGGCGACCTGTGCCTTTACAGCGCGAGGAAGCATGCTGCGCGCATTCAAACCCTCGGGCAGGGTCACCCATGTGTAGAAACCGCCATCCGGAGTCGTCCACGAGCACTCGGGCATGTACTCCGCCAAAGCATCCAACATGGCCTTGCAACGTTCGGCGTACATTGCGCGATAGACCTTGACTTGGCTGTACCAGTCATAACCGGCCAGGTAGCTCGAGAGGAACATCTGACCGAACATACCTGGGGACAAAATTGCGGCCTCAGAAGCCAGTATCAGCTTCGCGCGAATGGCGTGGGGAGCAAGGGCCCAACCGATACGCATACCGGGCGCAAACATCTTCGAAACCGAACCCAAGTAGACAACGCCCTCGGGAGACCACGAACGAAGTGCGGGAAGCGGATCGGAATCAAAACCAAGCAAGCCGTACGGGTTATCTTCCAAAATCAACACGTGTTCACGCATGCAGATTTCAGCGATCAGGGGGCGACGCTCCAAAGAAAGCGTGACGCCCGCAGGATTGTGGAAGTTTGGGATCGTGTAGAGGAACTTAATGGCGCGACCGGCGGACTTCAGGCGACGGATCGTCTCTTCTAAGGCCTCGGGAATGATGCCGTTGTCATCCATATCAACGTGAATGACATCGGCTTGGCGGGCACGGAAACAGCCAAGGGCGCCAACGTAGGAAGGAGACTCGGCCAAAACAACGTCACCGGAATCGATAAAGAGCTCGGCCATCAAGTCGAGTGCCTGTTGCGAACCCGTCGTAATGACGACGTCGTCAGGGTCAGCGCCGATGATGCCGTCATAGGTCATGACGTTGACAAGTTGCTCACGCAAGGGTTCCCAGCCCTGGCCCGAACCGTATTGCAGTGCCTGGGCGCCGGAGGAAAGGATCAGCTCCTTCGCAGTTTCGGCCAAGCTCTCCAGAGGAAGATCCTTCAGGTTCGGCATACCGCCCGCAAGTGAAACAACCTCGGGCCGCGAGACGACAGAAAAAAGCGCGCGAATCTCAGAAGCTCGCAGGTTGTGAGCTCGATCGGCGTAGGCATCAAACCACGGGTCGAGTCGAGTTCCCTGCAACTGAGAATCCTGAGTCATAATCGCGAACCTTTCTGAGTCACTATGTCAAAAGACACACGTCCAAGTGTGCCACTATTCGCCCACTATTGGATACCGTCAACGAGGCCGTGGATACCTTTAATCCATGCCGTGCGGATCCGCTTCCTCAACGGAGTAGATGCCGGGAAGATCGGAGATCGTTGCAATCAGTGCAGGGAGTGCAACGCGGTCGGCGGTCGTCGTTTCGATGTACGCATGGCCACGCTTGCCTTCGGTATCGCTGCGAACCTGGGAAATACGCCACTTCGACTCCGTCATCACGTTCATCACGCGACGCATCACCCCTTGACCGGAGTCGAAGACGACTTCAAGCACAACGGTATTTGGCCGGCGCGAAGAATGCGGACCGATGTGGCGGGCAAGCGGCGTAAGGGCAAAAACAATGATGAAGTGCATGAGCGTCACTGCAACACCAGCAACCCACAAGCCCGCGCCACACGCCATACCAATCCCGGCGGTTTCCCACACCGTGGCGGCGGTGGTCAGGCCTCGTACCGCACCAGAACGCGTCAAAATGATGCCGGCACCGAGGAAGCCAATACCGGAAACAATCTGTGCGGCGACACGCGAGGGATCTACGCGGACCAAATCTGCGGCGAGCACATCGTTGAAGCCATACTTGGAGACCACCATGAGGAGAGCAGAGGTCATGCCAACGATTGCGTCCGTGCGTAAGCCCGCGCTCTTTCCGCGCGCTTGACGCTCCAAACCGATCAGGGATGACAAGAACAGTGCAAGGAGAATCCCCGCGATCTGCTCAAAGTGTTGGGTGAGGGTGAGCATGGCTTTCCTTGGTAATAACAATGATGTGCACGTAATTGTTTCCTAGGGTACATCCCCATCGTCACGACCAGGGGTAAATCAGGGCAATACCCAATAGTGAACGCGGGTAGCTCACGAGCACACTAAAACTATGACTACTCCACTGCAGCAGGGCGCAAGCGCGCCAGACGCACCCAACGTATCCACGGCCTCGGGAATGATCGTTCGCGGGCTGACAAGAACCTACCAGCGAGGCGGAAACACGGTCCTTGCACTGGCGGGAGTAAGCCTCTCGATCCCTCAGGGGAGTCAACTGGCCATCATGGGACCCTCAGGATGCGGTAAAACGACCTTGCTGCACTGCCTCGCGGGGGTTCTTCGCCCGACTTCGGGAAGCATCATGCTCGATGGCACCGAATTGACGGCGATGAGCGAGGGAGCGATCTCGCAACTGCGGCTGCGCAATTTTGGTTTTGTCTTCCAAGACGGTCAGCTCCTCCCCGAGCTGCCATGTCAAGAGAATGTTGCGATGCCGCTCATGCTGGCGGGAGTTGCGCGCAAGAACGCGGTCTCTCAAGCGCAGCAGATCCTGGTGAATCTGGGGCTGGATGGTGCAGGCCCCTACCGTCCGGGGCAACTTTCCGGCGGGCAAGCACAACGTGTGGCGATCGGGCGCGCGCTCATCACCAACCCCAAAGTTGTCTTTGCTGACGAACCGACGGGCGCGCTTGACCAGGGGACGGGCGCTGAAGTCATGAGTGTCCTGACCGGAGCGTGCTCGGCGACGGGTGCCAGCCTGATCTTGGTGACCCACGATCCTTCAGTTGCCGCCCGCCTCCCGCACGAAATTCACATGCGCGACGGCTTGATCGATCAGCAGGTGTCGCGATGAGCGCAACACTGACCGCCGCCAAGGCAACACTGCGCTCGCGTGACCGCGCGACAACAATCCTGACGGTTCTTGCCTTCGCTTTCCCGCACGCGATTTTACTGAGCGTTACGGGAGGAGTGTGCGCATTTGTCTCTCGTGCAAGTAACCCGCCTGCCGGTTTCAGCGATGTCGCGACCTTCTACGTCGTGATGGCGTGTTTTGCCGCAACGCTGATGATTGTTCCGATCCTTTCGATGGGTGGTGCGGCAGCGCGCCTGGGGCTGAGTCGCAGAGCGCGTGACCTTGCTGTACTGCGACTCATTGGCTTAAAACCAGGGCAAACGCGACTGGCCTGCGTCATTGAGACCTCGGTTTACGCCCTGGTCGGTGTTGTTGTGGGTTCGATGCTCTATGCGGTGTGCTTACCCGGGTGGACTTTGATTTCATTCCAGGGAATTGCCGTGAGTGTCGGCGAGATGTGGGTCGGTCCCCTGATCCTCATTGCCGAGGCCGCGCTGATGATGGTCCTTGCAGCTGCCTCCGCGATGCTTGCGATGCGTCGCCGTGACGCCCCTAGGAGTGAGCCGAAGAAGCGATGTGTCGAAGGTGTCTCCGGTGGGGCTGGGCATCATGGTCGCCCTCATGGTCGTCTGGCTCTTTATTGGTGGAACCATCTGGAATGCAGGAATTGCTATCGGCTTGTCGGTGCTATTGGGATTCATGGGCGTGATCTTTGCCTTGGTCAACGTCGTCGGTGCCTTGAGTGTCTCGGTCTTGGGACGAATCATGTCCGCATGCGCGCGTACGCCGCAGATGATGCTCGCTGGAAGACGCATTACTGATGATCCCAAGAGCGTGTGGAGGTCTTTCGGCGCGATTGCCCTAGTTGCCTTCCTCGTGGGAGTACTTATGCCGCTCTTTGAGGCAACAAGCGTGTCGAGTAGCCCCGATATGGAAGAGACCAGTGTGATCCTGCTCGGTGATATCCGTACGGGGATGCTGCTGACTTTCGGAATCACACTGGTTTTGGGAGCGATCTCTACGGCGATCAACCAGGGGATTCGCGTCATTGATTCGATCGATCAGATTAAGGCCCTGGAGTACATGGGGTCTCCGGCAAAATTCCTGGACCGCTCGCGCAGGCTTGAAATAATGCTTCCTGCCGTGCTCATGATCGGCGGTGCACTGGTGCTGGGACTGTGCTTCATGTCCCCGGTACTGACCATGGGAGTGTCCTTCAGCAGTATGGGAATCTTTATCGGGATGACAGCGGGAGGAGTCGCGCTGATTCTCCTTGCCTCAGAAAGCACCGGTCCACTGCGCCGCAGGCTGCTCAGTGACATGCGTGAAGGAATGAAATAGAAAGTCTGGTAACGACAGGCGTGCTGAAAAATGTCAGATGTCTGCCTGAGCTGGGAAAACGTGCACCTAGGGTTGCACGTTTTCCCTGCTTTTAACGTTTTAGACGGATTAAAATTAAGCGTATTAGATCGAGAGGTCAGGGGCTCGAACTGGTGAGCTTCCACCTGCAATGGCGCCGGTGGAATGACGGGCCGGTGTCTTTGCCCCTACAAAGGCACCGGCACGTCAGCCCCTCAATCACGCGGGCAATTAACTCAATCCACCTAGTGGCACACGAGCCTTGCCACGAACAGATTCACTGAATCGGATAACCCGTCACCGGACCCTGATCGGCTGGAATCCACCCCAGTTCAGGAGCAACATACTTCGCAAAGTTGCTAATAATCGACAGATTCTCTTCAAACCCCAGCTGGTTGGGAATTGTCAGCAACAAAGTATCCGCTGCAGCAATAGCCGGATCGGCCTGAAGCTGCTCGATCAAAACATCGGGCGTAGCGGCATAGGAACGGCCAAAAGTCGCTGTTCCCATATCCAAACGTCCGACCTGATCGCTTGAGTATGCTTCCAAGCCATACATTCCGCGATCCTTCGCGCTGAGCAATGGAAAGATCGAACGCGAAACGGAAACCCTAGGTGTCCACGAGTGTCCCGCTTCTTTCCATGCCGCCCGGTAGAGTGCAATCTGTTCGCCCTGGATCTCGCCAAAGCTGCGATCATCGCTTTCAAAGACCAGGGTCGAGCTCATCATATTGACACCATCGCGAGCACTGAGCTCAGCCGAATAGTTCGAACCTGCACCCCACCAGATTCGCTGACGCAGGCCCTCAGAGTGAGGGAAAATCGGCAGAGGCGAACCGGGTTGGACCATCAGTGGATACTGCTGGTCCTCAGGCGCGGCAGTTGCCATCCCCTTGCCGTCAATAGCGTCAAGGAAGCGGTAGAACTACTCGCGAGCCATATCGCCACCGCGGCCATCAGCGATCTGGTCCAGTGCAGCAGCCCCTGCAACTGGACTATTGGTCAGCTATCACTGTATAGTTCAGTGCATGC
>ERZ773050.2348-NODE-2348-length-10040-cov-8.152829_pt1 | contig 10040 bp, 8 predicted proteins | sample MGYA00580632_ERZ773050 | MGnify/ENA primary metagenome ERZ773050 (study PRJEB29015, sample SAMEA2738123) | human oral metagenome | biome: human oral; feature: human-associated habitat; material: saliva | place: China | collected 2166 ... | reverse complement strand
AGCACGTCACTTAACCCGCGAGCACGTACCTCTAGCAGACGTTCTCGCGGGTTAACCTCGATCTTTCATCGTCTGGTTGGGTGGGGGTTGGGCGGCGTCGTTGCCGGTGCTGCGGGGTTGATTGTGGCATGGGGGTGTGGTGGTTCGCCGCGCGTGGTGGGGCGCGGTGGTCGGTGTCGGGGGCGGGGCGGCCTCCGGGGGTCAGGGGGCGTTCTCAGGGGCGGGGCCGGGCTATGGGGCGGGCAGGGTCTGGAGGCGGCCGATGCCCTGGAGCAGGAGGCGGGTCCAGGGGTGGTCGGCCCTGTAGCGGATGAGGGTGCGGCGGGCGTGGCGGGCGATGGTGGCGGGGATGTGCATCAGCCGCAATCGGATCGTCCTGGGCTCCCACTTGCGGGCGGTGTGGCCGGTCAGGGCGAGCAGCTGGGACCAGACCAGGATGTCGTGGGCCAGGGCCACGATCTGGCACCAGATGCGGTTGGGCGCGAAGCCCTGCAGGGGGAGGCGGTCGAGGCCGGTGTCCTTGGCGCAGCGGATGCGGTCCTCGCACCTGGCCCGCAGCCGGTGCCTGACTTCCAGGTCGGCGAGCCGCCCGGTGCGCGTGTTGGTGGCCAGGGCGGTGAGCCGGTATCCGTCGACGTCGTCGAAGCGCAGCCGCGCGCCGGGGTGGGGTCGTTCTCGGCGCATGATGACCCGCATGCCGTCGGGCCATCCGGTCAGGTCCAGCAGGTCGGTGATCTCGGCCACGTCCGCCCCCTCCCTGGGGTCTCCGTCGGCGTTGTACGCGGGTGACCACGCCTCGGCGGGGATGGTGCGGTAGATCTGCGGCGTGCGGTCGGGGAGCTTGAAGCCCACGCTGTAGGAGACCCGGCGGCGGGCGAGGAACCCCACGGTCTCCTTCGTTCCCCCGGCCCCGTCGATGCGCACCAGCACTTTTCTGCCCGGGCGGGATCCCAGACCCGCCTGATCCAGGGCCCGCGAGATCACCTCGATGTGGTCGGCGGCGGTGTTCGCCCCGGCGTTGCCGGGGCGCAGCATGATCGCCGCGCACTCACCGGCCCCGTGAGGGCCGTGGTCGAACCAGGCGGTCAGGGGGTGGTAGCCGAAGCCCCCCTTGAAGGTGGGGGCAGCGCCCTCCTTGGCCCAGTGCGCCTCGACCAGGGTGGCGTCCACGTCGATCACCAGCGGGCAGGCGGCGCTGATCCCCGCGGTGGGGGCGTGCTCGCCGGCCAGGTCCCACACCCGCCGCCGCACCTCCCCGCGGACCACCTCGACGGCGGCCTCGACCGCCTCCACGTCCCCGGCCAGGGTCTTCATCAACCGGCAGACCGTGGGGTCGGACGCAACAGACCCGAAGAGCTCCCCCTGGCTGCGCAGCACGGCCAGGTCCGACAGGCACCGGCCCCCCAGGGCCGCGCACAGGGCCAGGTCCGCCATGATCTTGCCCGGGTCGTGCACCGCCAGGGGTTTGCGCCAGGGCGCCAGGGCCCCCGACAACCCGACATCCAGGCCCACGGCCCGGATCGTCCCGGTCAGCAGCCCCGCCCCGGCCGGCCCCACCGCCGGAACCTCCCCCGCCTCCACGCCCGCCTGCGGGTACAACCCGGTACCATTCACCACGAGGGTGCCCCTCCCCTGGTCGTGCACGGACATCAGCAATCCGCATTATCCCAGGACGAGGAGCACCCTCACCCCACACCCACCACCCCACGATGAAAGATCGAGGCTAGAGGTACGTTCTCGTGGGTTACCCGACGATCTCGCGGGTTAAGTGACGTCCTCGCGGGCCGGGCCGGGCCGACCCGCGCGGCGGCCTACTCGCCGCCCAGGAGCTCCCCGGCGAGCGCGGACAGGACCTCGCTGGTCCCGCCCCCGACGCGCACGTCCGCCAGCTCGTCGACCGCCGTCGGCCCCCGATTAATGACCAGGACCTCGGCGCCGTGGGCCATCGCCTGGCGCACGATCCACAGCCCGGTGAGAACCGCCAGGCTCGTGCCCGCCACGAGGACCGCGTCGCACTCGCCCGCCGCCCGCATCGCCGCGTCCATGGCGGGCGGCAGCGACTCGCCGAAGAAGACGATGTCCGGCTTGAGCAGCCCGTCGCAGGCCTCGCAGGTCACGGCCCGGAAGTCGCAGGCCTCGGCGGCGGCCCGGTCGGCCTCGGGGGTGATGGCGATGCGGGCGGGGTCGCTCTCGCGCGGGAAGCCGGGGTTGGCGGCCTCCAGCCGCGCGTCGATCTCGGCCCGACCCACCATGCGCCCGCAGGTCAGGCACACGACGCGGTCGTAGGCGCCGTGCAGCTCCCAGACGGTGGCCTGACCCGCCCGCGAATGGAGCCGGTCGACGTTCTGGGTGGCGACCCCGCTGAGCAGGCCCGCCTCCTCCAGGCGCGCCAGGGCCAGGTGGCCGGGGGTCGGGGAGAGCCCCTCCAGCAGGCGCCAGGTCGCCTGATTGCGGGCCCACACCCAGCGGTACCACACCGGGTCGGCGGTGAACTGCTGGAAGTCGACCGGTTCGATCGGCGTCGTGCCCACGCCGCGGTAGTCGGGGATGCCGGAGTCGGTGGATATGCCGGCTCCGGTCACGGCCAGGGTCCGGCGCCCCGCCATGACCTCGGCCAGGGCGGCGACGGCGCTGCTCACGGTGCTCATGACATCCGGTCTACACCACCGGGGCCGCCGCCGTGCGTCGGTCCGGCCGGTCGGTTCGACCCCGGCCAGCCCGGAAGCCCCGCCCCGACCGGCCCCCGACGGGCCCGACAGGCCCGACCGCCCCACACCTACTCGCTGCGGAAGTGCTCCACGAAGCGCCGGATGATGCGGCCCGCCTGGTGCTCGTTGGTGCTGGTGCGGGCGCCGATGAGGATGTCGTCGATCATGCCCGGATCGCCGTAACCGGCGTCGGAGTAGATGGAGACGCGCTGGAGGAAACGCTCGACGTCGAGCTCGGGGTTGAACTGGGTGCCGTAGACGCTGCGGCCCACCCGGATCATCTGCACGGGGCAGTCGGCCGAGCTGGCCAGCAGCGTCGCGTGCGCCGGGACGTCGACGGCGCCCTCGTGGTGGCCGACGAAGGCGGTGAAGGTCTGGGGCATGCCCTCCAGCAGCGGGTCCTCGCGGCCCTGCGCGGTCAGGAACACCTCGGTGGCGCCCAGCGCCTCGGCGAAGCGGGTCGACGTCGCCGTGCCGAGATAGTCGGCGAGCACCTCCAGGCCGAAGCCGGTGGCGAGCAGCGGCACCCCCTCCTTGAGGGCGACGGCCAGGAGCTCGCGCACCTGCTCCTCCACACGCAGCTGCGTGCGGGTCTTGGCGGGCTCGGGGGTCGACAGGTCGTAGGGGCTGCCGCCTATGAAGACGCCGGAGACGTCGCCGGCCGTGAAGGCGTCGAGGAAGTCGACCTCCTCGAGCCGGATGTGCTGGAGCTGGTCGCGCTCCAGGCCGCCTTGAAGGAGGAAGGACTCGTACTCCTGCTCCGCCGCCTCGATCTCCGGACGCGTGGATATCATGATAAAGGGTTTCACGGGGCTCACCTTATAGGGCGCGTTCGCGATCTGCTCGGCCCGGTCGCCCGGGCAGCGGGGGCGCCGGCGCTTGCGCGCGAGATGGTGATCCGCGCGGACGCGATCGCCCGCGCAGCGGGGGCCAGCGGGGGACCGCGGCCCCAGCGGGCCGGCGGACCCGCGCCCGCGGGCCTCACCCGAACAACAGGGTGGTGAGGCACCAGCTCCACAGCCAGGCCGCGGTCGCGGCGCTGCCGATAACGACGCCGAACCAGGCCTGCGTGAGCCCGGTGTCGTAGGACCCGCGCAGGCGCCGCAGGGCCCACAGGCCCAGGGACGCCGCAATGAGTCCGGCGCCGGGGATGAAGAAGAGCAGGCCCAGGACGAGCGCGGCGACGGCGGCCGGGTCGGTGCGCGTGCGCGGCGCCTGGTAGCCGGGCCCGGAGAAGACCTCGGCGGGGTCGATCTGCTCGGTGCCCGGGAAGGGCGGGCGCGCGGGCGGCGGCGTCGTGCTCACGCGCGCCATTATGCGTGCGCGTGTCGTGAAGGGCATCGTCCCCGGGGAGGAGGGCGCGGGCGCCTAGACTGGCCGCCCGGCAGGACCCTGCCGGGCCCTGCCGCCTCGACGCCGGCCGCGACCGCTCGCGCGCCGTCGTCCGCCCCGTTCCCACGCGACAGGAGCCCCCACGTGCCTTCCCCCTCCCGCCGACCCGACTTCCGCGGCTGGCGCCTCCACGGCGACGGCCGATCCATCGCCCCGGGCGAGGTCGTCGCCCCCGACGAGCGCCTGACCTGGCCGCGCACCATCGGCATCGGCGTCCAGCACGTCATCGCCATGTTCGGCGCGACCTTCCTGGTCCCGCTGCTCACGGGCTTCGACCCGGCGACGACGCTGTTCTTCACCGGCGCCGGCACCCTCCTGTTCCTGGCGATCACGGCCGGGCGCCTGCCCAGCTACCTGGGGAGCTCCTTCGCCCTCATCGCCCCCATCGGCGCGGTCCACCGGGTACATGGCCGGGGGCGGGGGCGCCATCGACGCCCACCGGGCCGCCCTGGCCCAGGGCGGGGTGGTGTCGGCCGGGGCCGCCCTGCTCCTGGTGGGCGTCGTCGTACACCTGGCCGGGGCCGGCTGGATCGACCGGCTCATGCCGCCGATCGTCACCGGGGCGATCGTGTCCCTCATCGGCTTCAACCTGGCGCCCAGCGCCTGGAACAACGTCAGGTCCGCGCCCGTCACCGCGCTGGTGACGATCGTGTCGATCCTGCTCATCACCGTCCTGTTCAAGGGCATGATCGGGCGCCTGGCCATTCTCATCGGCGTGCTCATCGGCTACGCCACCGCGGTGGCGCGCGGCGAGGTCGACTTCTCCGCGATCGCGCACGCCGGCTGGGTGGGGGCGCCGGCCTTCCGCGCGCCCGCCTTCGACGCGGGCCTGCTGGGCCTGTTCATCCCCGTGGTGCTCGTGCTGGTCGCCGAGAACATCGGGCACGTCAAGTCCGTGTCCGCCATGACGGGGGAGGACCTCGACGACGTGACCGGCCGCGCCCTGCTGGCCGACGGGCTGTCCACCGTGCTCGCCGGGGCGGGCGGCGGCTCGGGCACCACCACCTACGCCGAGAACATCGGCGTCATGGCCGCCACCCGCGTCTACTCCACGGCCGCCTACGTCGTCGCCGCCCTCACGGCGCTGGGCCTGTCCATGCTGCCCAAGTTCGGCCAGGTCATCGCCACCATCCCCGCCGGGGTGCTCGGCGGGGCGGCCACGATCCTCTACGGCATGATCGGCATGCTCGGCGTGCGCATCTGGGTGCAGAACCGCGTGGACTTCTCCGACCCGGTCAACCTCAACACCGCGGCCGTGGCCATGGTGGTCGCCATCGCCGACTACACCTGGCACTGGGGCGAGATGGTCTTCACCGGCATCGCCCTGGGGTCGGTGGCCGCCGTCGTCGTCTACCACCTCATGCGCCGGATCTCGACGCTGCGCGGCACGAACCTGGAGCAGGCCTCGCCGGCCTCGGCGCCCGCGGGCACCGAGCTGGAGGGGCCGGCCTACTCCGGGCGCGTCCGCCGCCCCGGGGCGGCGTCCTGAACCGGGCGGGGGCGCGACGCGGCGGGGGAGTGCCGTTGGGGCTGGGCTGATGCGGAGTGTTCTGCTCCGGCGGCAGTGTTCCGCTCCGACGGCGGGGCGCCGCCGTACGGGACTCCCGTCCACGGACCGCCCGCCTATGGGCCGGGGCCGTCCGGCTACGGGTCGCCCCCTGACGCAGCCGCCGCCCAGGGGCTCTCCGCCGGGAGTCCTTCTTACGGAATCGTTGTCGACGGGGCTCCCACTTACGGGCGGCCGCCTTGCGCCCCCGCTCAAGAACCTTCCACGCGCATCGGGTCCCGGCCTCCGAGGAGGAAGCGCACGGCGCTCGTGGTCTCACTGGTCGTGGCGGCGCTCGTCCTCAGCGCCGGCATCGGCGCCGCCGTCCTGATGCTGCGAGGCAGGGGCGGCGGGGTCAATGCGGATCCCACTGGTCCCACCGGTCCTAATAGTCCCTCTAGTTCTACTAGCCCCACTGTCGGCTACAGTGCCGCGTCGACGTCCAGCAGGTGGTCGAGCGCCTGGTTGGACGGATTCGAGGAGGCGTGGACTCTGGACGCCCCTCCTGCGCACGGCGATCACGCTCGGGTCAGAATCGTGAGGGACAAGCTCATACGCACGGTCAACAACGGGGGGACCGTCATCGTGGATGTGTTCTCCCTGGAGAAGGGGGCGCCCGAACTCCTCTGGAATGGGGAAGTCGATGGAACGGCCCTCTGGATTTCCATATGGCAGAATGGCATTGTCATCGGGAATACCCTGATCGATATCGACTCCTTTGAGAAGACCACTGCTCCGTGGGATGCGAACGCCCTGGTGAGCGTTGTCAATAAGACCGCGATCGCCTGCGTCGGGACGACGTGCGCGGCATGGGCCTCCATGTCCGAGAAAAAATGGGAGAGCACAATCCCGGTGACTGGGCGCACGCGCGTACTGGGAAGCACCGTGGTGAACAATTATGCTCTGGCGAGTAATAGCGACAGGGATGTCCAGTACGCGGTGGTCGACGTCACCACGGGGGAGGCGAAGTCGATCGATGTGGTCAAGGGAATGGTGTCGCCTCAGCCGCTCGCCGACGGATGGCTCGTTTATGTGAGCAATCACCGCGGCCCTGCGACCATCAGTCTTTATGAGGCCGACGGCACCCTCAGGGAGACGTTCACCTCCGGTGTCGGCGATGATTTCACGGTCTACCCCTGGTCCCCCACCCGTTTCACCCTCGACCAGGCGGGCCTGTGGCTGAAGAACGCGGATGCGTCCTGGGCTCCGGGCGCGTTCTCGGTCTCAGACGCGGATCCCTTATGCGAGTCCGTTGTTGTTTCCGGTCAAGAGATCAGCCTCGGTGAGGAGAACTCGGTGACCCAGTTCAAGAAAGGCCGGTGCAGCGGAACCGTCGAGATACAGGCCTTCTACCATTCGGGAGACGGCCAGATCGCCGTGTTCTACGGGCGCGAGGGCGACGATCGATTCTTATGTCTCGTTGATATGACCACGGGCCGATCGTCTGAGCGGATACCTCTGAAAAAGCGCGCCGGGTACGTCGTCGCGGACGACTTGCTGGTCGTCTACGAGGAGGACGGGCACATGACCGCCTACCGGCCGGCGTGACGCCCGGTCCGCGGCTGGCGGGCGGCGCTCCGGCCGGTGTCGAGCCCGACGGCGCCGGGATGGTCCCGGGATGTTGGAAAGCGCCCATGTGTCGCGCATCTGGGAGACCATATGCCTATGAGTAGCGACCCTCAGCCCTCATCACAGCCCTCGTCGCGGAATCCGGTCTTCATCGGGCCTCCCGGCCCCGCCGCGCAGGCTGGGTTTCACGGGTGGTTCGCCCCCGCCGCCGGTTCCGCGAGCCCCACCGACCCCACCGACCCCGGCGCGCAGGCCGGCCCCGCGGATCCCGGCGCTCAGTCCGGCCCCACCGGCCCCACCGCCCAGGCCGGGTCTCCCGGGCGGCCCATCCCCGACGCGCCCGGCCCCGCCGACCCCGGGCGTGGACGCCGGTCCCCCGCCCGGCGCGTCGTGCGCCGCGCCATCGGCTGGGCGGTGGTGGCGCTCATCGGCGTCCTCGCGCTGCTCACCCTCTTCCCCGACCTTCTCGGCTTCGCCTCCGACTCGGCCCGGCTCTCCGTGGTCTACCCCTTCGCCCAGCTCATCGCCCTGCGCAGCGGGCTCGTCGTCGGCTTCGGCCTCATGGCCCTCGTCACCGGGGCCTCCGCCCTCATCCGGATCCTGCGCCGCGAGGGCGGGCGCCGCACCGCCGCCGCCGCCCTCGTCCTGCTGATTGCCGCCGTCGGCCACGCCTGGGTCCTGTGCTCGCGCGGACTGGGCAACGACGAGAGCTCCCCGGCGGCGCTCGCCCCCGCCGGCTCCATCTCCGCCGACCCCGCCGACTGGGACGGGGGCCTCACCACGTTCAGCTTCAACACCCACTACTCCGAGGCCCACAAGGTCGAGCTCGCCGTCGCGATCCGCCGGGCCGCCGCCGAGGTGGTGGTCCTGCCCGAGACGAGCGCCGAGTACGGCCAGGCGATCGCCGATCTCCTGGCCCAGGACGGCCTGCGCTACACCGTCTTCTCCGCCGGCGACCAGAAGGACGCCGCCGATCCCACGACGGTCCTGGTCAGCGCCGTCATCGGGGACTACGAGCAGGCGCAGGCCCCCGCGGGCGCGGGGCACGGCACCGTCCTGCTGCGCCCGGCGGGCGAGGCCGAGCTCAACGGCCACAGGCGGCCCACGATCCTGGGCGTCCACACGCACGCCCCCGTGCCCGGGAGCATGGAGGAGTGGCTCGCCTCCGTCGAGGCCGTCGTCGGCCAGTGCCGCGGCGACGGGTCCGACGGCGATGGGTCCGACGGCGCCGGGCCGGCCCCCGAGCCCGGCCTCGTCGTCGCCGGGGACTTCAACGCCACGCTCGACCACGCCCCCATGAAGGACCTGGGCGGGTGCGCCGACGCCGCGCTGGAGGCGGGCATCGGGGGCGTGTCCACCTGGCCGACGTCGTCGCACACGACCCTGCTGGGCTCGCCCATCGACCACGTCCTGGCCGATTCGGCCACCTGGCGCGCCCGGTCCGCCTCCGTCCTCACCCTCTCCGGCTCGGACCACCGGGCCCTGGTCGTCGAGCTCGCCGCCGCCTGAGGCCGGGCCGCCCGGCGCCTTCGCGGGCCCGGGGCCGTTTCGCGCGGAGGGCTTCGCCCGCCGGTGGTTCGGCGGGCCCGGGCCCGCCTCCGGTCTCAGCGCAGACGGCGGGCGAACCACTCGGTCCCCAGCCGGGCCACCTGCTCCTCGGCGCTCCCGTCGGCGTCGGCGCCGGTGCGGATCTGGACGAGCCGGCTGCCGTCGGGCAGCATGGGGAACCCCTCGGTCGCCCCGGCCTCGGAGTCCGGGAACTCGTCCGTCAGCGCCCCGTGCACCATGAGGACCGGCCAGGACAGGTCCGCCATGGTGGTCTCGGGGCTCTGCAGCGACACGTCCGCGAGGGTCTGCTTGGACAGGACGTTCCACCTGCGGGGGTTGGGGTTGTCGTCCACGAGCCGGGTCAGGCCGTGGCGGTCGAGCTGATCGAGCTGGTCGGGGGAGAAGACGTGCTCCCACAGGATCGACTGCGGGCCCACGATGGCGCCCACGAGCACCGCCGTGCGCACGGACTCGGGCCGGGCCAGGAGGGCGGCGGTCGCCCCGAGGCCGTTGGCGTGCACGCCCAGGCGCGCGTAGCCGAGGCCGGCGAGCCAGCCGGCGGCGGCCTGGAGGTCCTCGACCTCCCCGGCGAGGGTGATGACGTCGTCGTCCGAGCAGCCCAGGCCGGAGAAGTCGAATTGCAGGGTGGCGAAGCCCTGGCCGCGGTAATGCTCGGCCAGGCGGTCGAGTCGCCCGGCCACGCCGTGGCGGTCGGTGAGGAAGCTGTGGGCCAGGAGGATCGCCGCCTCGCTGCGCACGGGGACGGCGGCGCCGCGGGTCACGCGCTCCTGCAGGGTCTCGACGTCGAGGGGCGCGGCGCCCTCGGGCAGCATGAGCGTTCCGGCCAGGCGGATGCCCCGGGCTGTATCGATGCGGACCTCGGTCATGGCCCCAACCTAGGTCAGGCTCCCGGACGCGATCGAGGGGTCGGCGGGGCCGCAGTCCCGATTGCGCTGCCAGCGTGATACGGGCGCTTCGGCACCGGTGGCGCCCGCGGATCCGGCTCCTCCCGGCGCCGGGCGCGCGGCCCGCGCGAGTGGCCCGGGCCCGGGCCCCGCAATCTTCCGCCCGGTCTGTTTCCCAGTGGGCAGACGCGCGCCCGGGACGCCGCCGGGACCGGTACCCTTACCCTTGGTTCCATCCAGAGCGGCCCAGAGACCTGGCTCGACGACGCCGCAGCAACCCCCCGGGGTGCTACCGCCAGGACCGATGGAGAGTCATGAGCACGTTTCCCGCCGCCCCCGGCGCCCCCACCAGCCCCGCCGCGGGCGCCGGCC
>ERZ773050.2344-NODE-2344-length-10049-cov-22.199119_pt1 | contig 10049 bp, 9 predicted proteins | sample MGYA00580632_ERZ773050 | MGnify/ENA primary metagenome ERZ773050 (study PRJEB29015, sample SAMEA2738123) | human oral metagenome | biome: human oral; feature: human-associated habitat; material: saliva | place: China | collected 2166 ... | reverse complement strand
CTGCAAAAGAACAAGTAATGAACTCTTACTACTATGCATACCGTGACCGTCGTCAAAAGAAACGTGACTTCCGCAAATTGTGGATCACACGTATCAATGCGGCAGCTCGTATGAACGGACTTTCATACTCACAATTGATGCATGGTTTGAAATTGGCTGAGATCGAAGTTAACCGTAAAATGCTTGCTGACTTGGCTGTTAACGATGCAGCAGCTTTCACAGCTCTTGCAGATGCAGCTAAAGCAAAACTTGGTAAATAAGAATTAAGGTGGGTCTTACCCATCTTTTTTTTGTGGAGGTAATCATGATTCGTTTAGCAAAATCTGAAGATATTCCAAGATTACAGGAGTTATTGGAGCAGATTCTTATTGTTCATCATCAAGCGCGCCCTGATGTTTTTAAGTCAAAAGGCAGTAAGTTTACAGATGCAGAGTTAGAAGCAGTAATTAATGATTCAAAAAAACCTGTTTTTGTGTACGAGAATGACGAAGGGCGTATCTTGGGCCATCTTTTCTTAATGATTAAAGAAGAAACTGAAAATGATGGTCCACAAAAGGCTGTTAAGACTCTTTTTATTGATGATTTATGTGTTGATAAGGAAGCTCGAGGTCAAAAATTAGGAGAGAAGCTTTACCAATTTGCCTTGGACTATGCTAAGGAGCTAGGGTGTTATAATCTGACACTTCACGTATGGAATGATAATGCGGGTGCTGTACGTTTTTACGAACGTTTAGGTATGAAACCGAGATATACAGAAATGGAAACCATCCTAAAATAATACGTTTTCATGAGAGAAATTTAACTTACGAGGAATAAAAAATTTTGATATGCTGAAAGAGAACTTTTAGAAATGGAGAATTTTAATGCCTCGTAATTTTAAAGAAGCTTTGCTTTTTACGATTTTAATGTGTGGAATGATGGTCTGTGGGATGAGTCTCTGGAATCTTCTCATCCTTGATTGGTCTGGAGTTGTTCCCTTTGCTTGGGGTCACTTTTTCCAAGGTTATCTTCCTGGATTTGTGGTTGCTTTCTTACTGGATATGCTTTTGGTAGGACCACTAGCCAAGACAATTGCATTTGCTATTTTACATAAAGTAAAAGCCCATGATAAACGATGGGTGAAGATTTTGGTGATTTCTGGAACCATGGCGCTATTCATGGTAACCTTTATGTCGCTCTATGGATTAGTGTACAACGGTCAGTCGGTGACGCTTTCATCCTATGGTCGTGCTTGGTTGACAAATGTTATCATGGCCTTACCACTTAATTTTCTAGTAGTTGGTCCCATCTCACGCTTTATCTTGGGAAAACTACAAAAACCATTACCTGGTGAAGAAGTCGTAGAGAATTTTGAAGACGATGACGAATTACCAACAATAATTTAAGTATAGAACTGGAGTTTCTCTCCAGTTTTTTTATATTAAAAGCAGCCACGGATGTGACTGCTTAATGATGATTAGTTTTTCTTTTTCATTTCACCATGTGGGTAGTAAGTTCCCTCTGGCATATCGTTAATGAAAACATGAATAGCTTCTTTAGGTGCTTTTGCAACACGTGATACAACCTCAGTAACTTCGCGAGCAAGTTCGATTTTTTGTTCTTCAGTACGACCTTCAAAGAGATCAATTTTTACAAATGGCATAATGCATCTCCTTAGTTTTGATAGTCCTATTATAGCATTAATTAAGAGAATATTCTAAAGTTTTTGGAAATTCTTGAAATGATAATATTGCAATGCTACAATATGAGTGATTTCAATAGTAGAGCCTAAAGTAAAAAGAGGCCGGTAGCTAAGAGAAAGCGTTTCTAGTTGAAAGCAATAGTATTACTTTTGATTCGATTATTACTGATTTAAGAAATGTTTCACATGCTATTCAAAATGGTAAGGCGTCTTGTGATGATGAGTAAGTGATTGTATTTTCTTTATAAAGGATGAAAACTCTTACTAAAAATGGTAAAATAATGCTAACTAGAGACAGTAAGGAGTAAATTATGACAATTGATTTTCGTGCCGAAGTTGATAAGCGCAAAGATGCTTTGATGGAGGACCTTTTTGGTCTTTTGCGTATTAACTCAGAACGTGATGATAGTAAGGTTGATGATAAGCACCCATTTGGTCCTGGACCAGTAAAAGCTTTGGAACATTTTCTTGCTTTAGCAGAACGTGACGGCTATAAAACTCGTAATATCGATAATTATGCTGGTGACTTTGAATTTGGTCAAGGTGATGAAGTTTTGGGTATCTTTGCACACTTGGATGTGGTTCCAGCTGGTAGCGGTTGGGATACAGATCCTTATGAACCTGTAATCAAAGATGGCAAACTTTATGCCCGTGGGTCATCAGATGATAAAGGCCCAACAATGGCTTGTTACTATGCCTTGAAAATTATTAAAGAACTCGAGCTTCCAGTATCTAAGCGTGTGCGCTTCATTGTTGGTACTGATGAAGAATCTGGTTGGGGCGATATGGAATATTACTTCGCTCATAATGGATTAAAAGATCCTGATTTTGGTTTTTCACCTGATGCAGAATTCCCAATTATCAATGGTGAAAAAGGTAATATTACAGCCTATCTCCATTTTGAAGGTCAAAATGATGGGGACTTTAGTCTTGTGTCCTTTAATGGTGGTTTGCGTGAAAATATGGTTCCTGAATCAGCAAGTGCAGATTTTACTGGACCTATCACTTTGAAAGAACTCGAGGCCAAATTAGCAGACTTTGTTGTGGAACAAGAAGTAACTGGTCAAGTGACCGAAGAAGCTGGTGTTTTCCATGTGACTATTCATGGGAAATCAGCTCATGGTATGATGCCTCAAAATGGTATTAATGGGGCAACCTACTTGGCACTCTTCCTTAGCCAATTTGATTTCCAAGGCAATGCTAAAACGTATTTGGATTTAATTGCTGAAACACTTCATAAGGATTTCTTTGCTGAAAAGACAGGTCTTGCATTTACAGATCCTAAGATGGGTGAATTGACCATGAATGCAGGTGTATTTAACTTCGCTAAGGAATCAGAAGATAATACGATTGCTCTGAATTTCCGCTATCCTCAAGGGGTTGATACGGATGCTATTAAGTCTGATCTTGAAAAACTCGAAGGTCCTAAGGCGGTTAGTCTCTCAGAACACGGTCATGTGCCACACTATGTACCAGTTGATGATCCTATGGTAGAGACTCTTCTTTCAGTCTATGAGAAACAAACAGGGCTTAAAGGTCATGAACAAATTATTGGTGGCGGAACATTTGGACGTCTCCTCAAACGTGGTGTTGCCTATGGAGCTATGTTCCCTGGTTATGTTAACACGATGCACCAAGCAAATGAGTTTACTGAGGTCGAAGACTTGTACCGTGCAGCTGCCATTTATGCAGAAGCTATCTATGAGTTAATCAAATAAAAAAGAGAGACAGTTTTGTCTCTTTTTTGAGGAGGAAAATATGGAAACACTTGAAGAATTAACGCAAGCAATCATGTCCGATGAACAAAATAAAGCTTTTACGGAACAAGGTATAAAACCCTTGTTTACCATTCCAAAAACGGCACGAATTAATATCGTAGGACAAGCTCCTGGTATTCGTGCCCAAGAGTCCGGCCTTTACTGGAATGATCCTAGCGGTGATAATCTCAGGGATTGGATGGGTGTTTCACGCGAAGAATTTTATGAATCTGGCATGTTTGCTATTGTGCCAATGGATTTTTATTTCCCAGGTCATGGTAAATCAGGTGATTTACCTCCTCGCAAAGGATTTGCAGACAAGTGGCATGAGAAAGTTCTTGCTTTAGCTCCTGATATTCAATTGACGATTTTAGTAGGTAACTATGCACAACGTTACTATTTGCATCAAAAATCATCGGCAAAATTAACGGATACAGTTAAGCATTACAAAGATTACCTTCCAGAGTTTTTTCCTCTCGTTCATCCCTCTCCTCGAAATAATATTTGGCAAGCCAAAAATCCATGGTTTATGGAAGAAGTAGTTCCTGATTTGAAGTCCTTAGTCAAAAACATCTTAAGTCAATGATTTCTGATATCTGCACTTGGATTGTCTTTAGGTATTGTTATCAAATCAATGAAGCAAGTAACAGAGCTATCCAAATGATATAAAAATTTGAGCCCCTTGGGGCTTTTTTGATTCTATAACAAAAATAGTTGCAAAAATAATTAACGAAATTTTAATACTTAGCTTATATAATGCAATTTAATTCTAATTTTCAGAAGAAGTAACATATAAAATTAAGGTAGCCGTCCTTTTAAACTAAAGAATCAATTAAATTACACTTACAAATTGAAAAATAGTATAAATTTTGAAAATATTAAGACAATTCTATTGACAGAAAGTTTAAAAGTGATAGACTTTAGGTGTTAAGAAAATATAGAAGGAAATTTGTGATATGGGAAGAAAAGATTCACAACGTTTTTCAATCAGGAAGTATAGCTTTGGAGTTGCTTCTGTTCTTTTGGGGACAACCATTCTTGCGATGGGGGCAACTGGTGTACATGCAGATGAGGTTTCAACTTCAGCTGCTACTGATACACCACTTAGTGCTTCTGTGCTAACAGATACTGCTGCCAATCCGGCAACGACTGTTGATTATTCAGAGAAGCAAGTTGTTTCTGTCAAAGAAGAAGGAAATACCACTGTAACAACAAGTGTTGTTACAACTGATAGTCTTGAGGATGCTAAAGCTTCTGCGGTAAAAGAAGGGGTAGAAGTCGAAGAAACTGCACCTCAAACACATACAACCCTAGAGGGTGCTATTGCTGACAATCAAGCTCAATCAAAAGAGATTAATACGGTTGTTTCTGATTATCAGAAAGCAAAAGAAAGCCACAAAAAAGATGTAGCTGAGTATGATAAGGCTAAGGCTGAGTACGATGCTAAAGTGGCCGAAAAAGCAGCAGCTGATAAAGCAAACGCTGCTTCTAAAGCACAGTATGATACTGATCAAGCTGCTTATGAAAAAGGGTTAGCTAAGTACCAAGCTGATAAAAAAGCCTATGATGCAGCATTGGAAGAGTATAATACTCAAAAATTAACTTATGATTCTAAAGTCGCAGAAAAAGCAGCTGCCGATGCAGCTAATGCTAAGTCAGAAGCTGATTATAAGGTACAGTTGGCTGTTTATGAAACTGCTAAGAAGAACTATGAAGCTGCTATGGCTCAGTATACCAAAGACAAGGCAAAATATGATGCTGAGAAGGAAGCTTATGATGCTAAAGTAGCTGAAAAAGTTCGTACAGAAATCGAAAACAAGGCTGCTCAAGAGCAGTATGAGAAAGAATTAGCTACTTATAATGCCGCTTACGAAAAATATCAAACCGATTTAGCTGCCTACAAGACTGCCAAAGCCGCCTACGATGTTAAAGTAGCCGAAAAAGCAGCAGCTGATGCAGCTAATGCAGAAGCTAAAGCTAAGTATGATGCGGAAATGGTCACTTACGAAGCAGCCTTGTCTAAATATAAGACAAATAAGGCTTCATATGATGCCGCTCTAGCTGAATACAATACGAAAAAAGCAGCCTATGATGCTAAAGTAGCTGAGAAAACACAAGCAGAAATTACTGATAAGGCTGCTCAAGAGCAATATGAGAAAGATCTTACTGCTTACAATACGGCTTACGAAAAATATCAAACTGATTTAGCTGCCTACAAGACTGCTAAAGTAGCCTACGATGCCAAAGTAGCCGAAAAAGCAGCAGCTGATAAGGCAAATACGGAAGCTAAAGCCAAGTATGACGCAGAAATGGCTGTTTACAATACAGCTAAAGCGCAATACGATAAAGATTTACAAGAATATCAAGCTAAGAAAGCGCAATACGATAAAGATAAAGCAGCCTATGATCAACTTGTTGCTATTAAAGCAGAAGAAGATGCTGCAAAAGCTAAGTATGAGGTTGAGCTTGCAAAATACAATGTAGATTTAGAGCAATACGGCAAAGATTTTGCTACCTACCAAACAAAACTTGCTGAATATCAAACAGCTTTGGCACAGTACAAAGATGCTAAAGCAGCCTATGATAAGTACATGAATGATAATGGTTTCCAAAATCTAAAAGATGTAGAAATTGTTCAAGATTTGACCTTCCAACGTGAAGGTGGAGCCATTCATACCATCAATGGCATCAGTGCTTATCTCACTCGAGATGCTCAATCTCGTTTGAATACTAGCAATGTACATCAGTATGATTCCAATAAATTGGAAGCTTCAGATATTGTAGCAACTAGTCCTTGGGCCAATAATGAAACTGAGTATATTCAAGTTAAGGAAGGCGATAAATTTGTTGTTACTTATGATAACTTGAATCAGTCCAGCATGCGTGAAAATACGGATATGCATCCAATTAAGCGCGTGATTTACCGCTATGAGATTTTGAGTCTCCCATCAAATGACGGTAAAGGAATTGCAGCTGTTAGCTCGGATCCAACTGTAACACTAACAGTCGGTGCTTCAACAGACCAAAATAAACCAGTTAAAGTTGCTGTAGATGTTGAATTCTATGATGGTAATGGCAATAAGTTTGATTTGACGAAACGCAATGCCATTGTCGCTTTGAACTCTCTCAACCACTGGACAGGTGCTTCTTATGTAGATAGTGGGGATAAACCTCGTGCCCTTACAGTAGAAGCCAAGGATAAAGATGGTAAGACTGTTCGTGGAACTTGGGATCCGTATGCAGATGGTTCATCAATGAGCATTGAAAACAATGCGGTTGTTGTTAAAAATGGAACAGCTGACTTTGGTACTGCTGATGTCACTATCTCTGCTGAAAATCCAATCAAGATTGTGGCGCAAAAAGCAACGTGGAATGGTAGTGAATTTACAGTTAGTGAAGAAACTGTGATTGATGCAACTGCAGTCAATGCTTCAGGTGCTGGGAACGGTCACTCTATTGGAACAGCTGAGTTCACTTTAGATGGTAAAGATGATGTTATCGGTTCTTATATAATTGATCCAACTTCAGGACGTATCATCTTTACTCCTAAGAAGAAATTTGAAAATGTAGAGCACCAAGAATCTGTAAATATTGGAAACAATAAATACATTCCAATTCCAAATTCAAGTGTTTCTTATGACTCTGCTACAAAAGAGGTGACATCATTTAAAGATAACCAATACATTGAACATGGTTCTGTCTTTAACGGGGAAACATCTTCAACTCTTGAAGGTTGGGACAATCCATCTTCCCCATACCTCTATTATGGAGGAGCAGGCTTAAAGATGTCTGATGGTCACTTGGTATTTACGGCTAATGGAGCCAATGCTGCTGGTCAACCAACGGTTTACTGGTTTGCCATTAACTCAAATGTTAGTATTCCAAAAAATCCAGGTGAAGAACCGAAAGAGCCAACAAAACCAACAGAACCGAAGGCTCCAACTCCACCAACGATTACAATTGAAAAACTACCAGCAATTCCGACGGAACCAACTCCGCCAACAGCTCCTACAGCACCAACCCAACCAACCTACACTGTCATTACGGTCGATGTGAAGGAACCAAAGGCTCCAACTCCACCAACCCAACCAACCCCACCGACTCCTGAAGTCGTTCCAAATACTAAACCGGTGAAACCGGAAGCTGAAGTGAAATGGCATAAGAATAAAGTGGTAACGGAAACAGACATTCCAACCCCACCAACACCAGTTCCTCCAACTCCACCAACTCCGTACAACCCACCAACACCAATTGTTCCACCAACTCCAGAGGTTCCAACAAAACCAACTCCTGAACTTCCGGAACAACCTGTAGAATCTGCGCAACGCCAAACACCTGCGCTTCCAAATACAGGTACAGAAAGCTCAGCTGCAGCTGTTCTTGCAGGTGCGATGGCTGGATTGCTTGGATTGGGTCTTGCTCGCAAGAAAAAAGAGGATTAATTCTTATTTCTTTCGTTCATTCATCTAAATAAAGAAAGTCAGAAGGCAAGTCCTTCTGGCTTTTTTGATGGAGTGATGACCAAATAGTTGTGAAAAATGACAGAATAGTTCTTGGACAAGGAAAGAACATGGCTTTTAAAGACCAAATGGTGTTGAAATGAAGCAGAATAGAAATAAATGACTGAAATATAGGAAAATCAGCTATACTAGTCCTGTTCGAATGAAAGTTTATAGGACTCCGTTAGATCTCTAATCATTCCAATTGTACAGTTGCGATGTCTTTTTCATCTTTTGCACACATTATTTTCCAAATGAATTTCATTTGAACGTATCAGTGATCAGGCAAGTGCTTCCACGGTTTTGAGGCGCTTGCCTTTCTATCTGTATCGCGATATAATAGTGTGTAAGAAATGAAAAGGAGTGTGTATGAAAAAGAAACCCATCTATCTGTATATCCTGTTATTTTTCTCAACGGTTGGAACCCTAACTTCAGCTGTCTCTACCTTCGGAGCTTCAAAGAGCTTTGAATTGACAGATGACTTTGCAAAACAACTTGGCTTAACGACAGCTCAAGACAAGGCGGACTACTTAGCCTATTATGGCAAATCAGCGCAAGCCAATCAGTCTCCGCTTGCATTTTTATTTGTTTCGCTGATTCTTATTGCTTTGCTTGCAACTTTCTATTTCCTCTTTATGAAGGAGGATCTGCTAACAGCCCATTATACTTATTTGGGGCAGATTTTGCTAAACCAAGTATTCTCTTGCTATAATTATTTTGCAGGACGTCCACTATTAGCTAGTTTTTCAAACTCAGCGCTTCGTCAACGATATCTAGCATCTTCATTCCTTGCTTTGTTACTCTTGACTGCTTTGAACCTTCTCTTTTTTGGGATTATCTTATATAAAACCTTGCGCTTGAGAAAAGCTCAAGCTAAGGCATCATAAAGAGTGTGAATGGAGCTCTCTTAGAGGTTAAGAGAGCTTCTTGATTGGAGAAAAAAGATGAAAGTATCCTTTGTTTATATTAGCTTGAGTGGGAATACAGAGAGTTTTGTTCGCCGTTTAAGTGACTATTTGATGGAAGCCCATCCAGGGCTTGAAATCGAGAAAGTTCATGTGAAAGACCTGGTCAAAGAGGGCCAGCCCTTCTTTGAAATGACCAATCCTTTTATCACTTTTTTGCCTACCTATCTAGAAGGAGGAAATGGTGTTGATAATGGGGATGTGGAGATTTTAACAACCGATGTAGCAGACTTTATTGCCTACGGAGACAATGCCACTAAATGCTTGGGTGTTGTAGGATCTGGAAACCGCAACTTCAATAATCAATATTGCCTAACGGCCAAGCAGTACAGTCAACGCTTTGGTTTCCCTATGCTAGCAGACTTTGAGATGCGAGGGATGCTAGGGGATATCAAAAAAGTAGCTGCGATTGTAGAAGATCTGTATCATCTATAAAATAAAGAGAGGCTGGGACAAAAGTCCTAGCCTCTTAATTGTTTTTGGATTGTCGAGCAAGACGCAGTGGTTGAGTGGGCTCTACTACGCTGATTTCATCAGCTTTTACAGCCCTACTCAACTGTGCGGAGGTGGGACGACGAAATCGAATTCTAACGAATTACTGATTTCTGTCCCACTCTCTTTTTTACGGTTTATTTTAATTTCTCTATAATTTCTTTGGCAAGTAAAAGACCTAATCGATAGTCCTTGTTGATGGCATGGATGACATCGTTGACATTGTCGGTCTCTTGGATTTTTTCCTTGATGCTATCTTTGAAAGCTTGATCTTTCAAGAGTTGCTCTTGTAAGAGCCGTTGTAGTTTTTCTCTTTCGTATTTGTTATATAAAAAGAGGATCACTAAACTGATAAGGATCAGAATGTATACTGTTTGATTCATAGGGTTCTCCCAGATAAAAATTGATGTGTGAAATGATGTCTCTTCGAAAATCCGAGTATGGGCATGAGAAAAGGAGTGAGAAAGAACTAAATTGAATCGCATTTAGTTTCTTCTCTCACTCCCATAAGAGATGTTCTACTTATCAACAATTAGATAAGAAATTACATTTTCTCAGGTGCATCGACACCAAGTAAGCGAAGGGCTTCTTTTAAGACTACTGCTGTTGAGTAGCTAAGAGCAAGACGGCTTTCGCGTTCTGGGCTTTCATCCA
>ERZ773050.2341-NODE-2341-length-10056-cov-16.123788_pt1 | contig 10056 bp, 6 predicted proteins | sample MGYA00580632_ERZ773050 | MGnify/ENA primary metagenome ERZ773050 (study PRJEB29015, sample SAMEA2738123) | human oral metagenome | biome: human oral; feature: human-associated habitat; material: saliva | place: China | collected 2166 ... | reverse complement strand
TGCAGCAGAAGCACGCCGATAAGCACAAACATCCAGTGCGAGACAGGCTTGGAGGCGCGACGATGCCACGTACCGCGACCGGATGCGCGGCGTGCAATCTCTTCGGGGGTGAGGTTCGCGCCGGGCACATCAGCCGGACGCGCGCCAATGCTCAGGCCGGAGGAGCCGCCTCCGGAGACGTTTGCGGGCTTGCCGCTCGTGTTCTCACCTTCGGGTGGGGTGCCGAGATGTTCACTCACGTGATCACTGCTTTCACTGCTGGTTGTTCGTGGACGTCGGTGTGCGGGTTGGCATCGCCTGCCCCTGTGTTGGGGGCCCCTGTGTTGGGGTGAGCCCTGCATTGGGGTAGGCGGAGCGCCAATAAGCCCATTATATTGCCCCGGTAGTACCAATTTTGAAGACATTACGTGCATATGAAGGCGGCTCATACCGTGACAGTTGTGCTTGTGCACTGGAGCGAATTTGCCCCTGTAAATCTTCTCTCCTGATTCTTCTCCCCGATGCACCCTTCACAGGTGCGCGCGATAAACTATTAGGATTCCAAAATCAGATGCCCGCCCATCCTACGCGCGCATCCGCCGGCACCAAGGTAAGGACAAACACCTCGTGACAAGGACTGACTCCACCACCCCCATCTGGGGAAAAATCGCTATTGTGGCACTCATCCTCATTGTTGGCGGTGGATACGTCATCAAAATGCTCACCAACCCCTTCTCCGGTATGGACTTCTCCATCTACCGTCTGGGCGCGATGACCATTTTCGATAACGAGGGCTTCACCCAGGACCTGTATTCTCCGACCCTGAACGATCACGGCGTTATCAAGCCGCCGTTCACGTACCCGCCGTTTGCGGCAATGCTGTTCTTGCCGTTCGCTTTTATTCCGCTGGAAGTCGGCAAAGTCATTATGGTGGTCGGTTCGGCTGTGGTGGCGTGGTGGATTTCCACGATCATTTATAACTATGTGAATGCGCGCGGCCGTGAACTGCCGCTGCAACAGTACTTTGGTCGTGCCGGCACGATTGCGGTGCTGACTATTCTGGTGGTTTCGGCGGGCCCGTGGCAGCGCACCCTGGACCTGATTCAGATTAACCCGTTCATTACGGCCCTGATTCTTGCCGATTTTGTGCGCCCGGCAACCCGCGTGCCGCGCGGCGTGCTGATTGGTATTGCGGGCGGCGTGAAGCTGACCCCGCTCGTGTTCGGTCTGATTCTGCTGGTCCGCCGCGACTGGAAGGGCATTGCGACCCTGGGTGCGACGTTCTTTGGCACCATTGCGCTGGGTTTCATTCTGATGCCTAAGGACGCGCCGGAGTTCTGGTTCTCCGCGCTGACGAACCCCTCGCGTGTGGGCGGCCTGAACTTTGTGGATAACGTCTCGATTCAGGGCTGGCTGCTGCACTTTGGCCTCTCCGAGAGCGCCGCGAAGCCCGTCTACTACGTCCTGGCGCTGGTCACGATTGTGCTGACTGCCGCGCTGCTGTACCAGCTGGAACGCCGCGGTGCCGCGCTGGCGCAGGTGGCGGTGACCGCCTCCTTGATGGTGGCGCTGTCGCCGATTAGCTGGTCGCACCACAACGTGCTGCTGCCCCTGCTGGCGTTCATTTTGATTCTGGATGCGTTCCCCACCTATTTTGCGGTTCAGCCTGCGTGGTTGCGCGTGACGGCGACCGTGTTCGCGGTGGTTGCGGTGCTGGGCCTGTACATTTCGCCGATTAGGATTGCGTCGTGGTTCCACGGTAGCGCTGAAGGTTTGGAGCATTTGGCTCCGGGCGCGTTGGCGGTTTCGGCGGTTCCGGCGTTCTGCCTGTGGGTGACGATGACGCTCTGGGCGCTTGCCGCCCTGAGCGCGCCGGTGCGTGGCGCGAAGGTTGAGCCCGTGCAGTACGGTTCCGTGCGTAGCGATGCGCCCCTGGGCTGGTGGGGCGCTCGCACCTTGGTGGCCGAGAGCGCCGCGTCTGTGTGTGCCGCTGCTTCTCGTGAGGCAACTGCGTGAGCCGCGAAAAGGAGCTAGAAAAGACCCTCGTGAAGAATACTGGCAAGAACTCCGCTACGAACGCGGAGAATACTGCTGCGGCTGCGCCGAGGATTCCCTGGGCTTCTACCGCGGTTGCGGAACCGGCTGTAGAAAGCGCTACAGAAAGCGCGGAGCCTGCCGCTGAGCCCGCTTCTGAATCCGCGGCGGAAACTGTCGAACCCACCGAGGAAACCGCCAAGGAAACCGCTGCGGAACCCACAAAACCTGCGCGTCCCAGATTCTTCGACCGCATCCCCGGCATGCGTAGCGGCGCTCTCTGGGCGCACCTGCTGTTCATCCTGGTTGCCCTCTACGCCTTCGACTACGTGACGTACGCGGCGGCTGACGATATTTACGTGTACCGCCTGGGCGCTGTCTCCCTCGCGGATGGCCCGGACGGCTACCAGCTGTACACCTTCCGCACGCGCGGCCTGCCGTTCACGTACCCGCCGTTTGCGGCGCTGCTCTTCTACCCGCTCGCGTTCCTCACCGAACCGCAGAGCATGCTGCTGATTACCGCCATTATTTGCGCGCTCAGCTATTGGTGCGCGTACCTGCTGTACTCCTACGCGCGGAGCCGTTCGTGGCGTTTGCCGTTGCAGAAGCACCTGGGTCATTGGGGTATGGTGTCGCTGATTGCGGCGCTGATTTGGATGTGCGGCCCGTGGCGTTTGACCACGCATTTTGGGCAGATTAATGCCATCATTTTGGCGCTGATTCTTGCCGATTTTATGCGCCCGGCAACCCGCGTTCCGCGCGGTGTGCTGCTGGGTATTGCGGCGGGTATTAAGCTGACCCCGCTCGCGTTCGGTCTGTTGCTGCTCATGCGTAAGGACTGGAAGGGCATTGCGACCCTGGGTGCGAGCTTCGCCGCGACCGTGGGTATCGGCTTCCTGGTGATTCGTGAGGAGTCGCTGACGTTCTGGTTCCACGCGGTGCGTGATACTTCGCGTGTGGGTTGGTTCAGCTACTTCGATAACGTGTCGATTATGGGTGCGCTGACCCACGCGGGCCTGCAGCATCACCTGACGGCGACCGCCCTGTCCGTGGTGCAGGTGGCGTTGACCCTGCTGATTGTGCTGGTCACCGCGGTTCTGCTGATTCCGCTGATTCGTGCCCGCGCGCTCATGGCGCAGCTGGTGCTGACCGCGTTCATGATGCTGCAGATTTCGCCGATTAGCTGGTCGCACCACAACACCTGGTACCCGCTGATGCTCGCCGCCGTGGTTATGGAGATCTTCCCGCTCATGTACCAGCGGGTCAGCTCCTTTGTTTTCACACTGGCTGTTATCTTGGCGACCGCGGCGCTGGTGGGCATGTACATTTCGCCGTTCTGGATTGTGCTGGCGTTCTCCCCGCACTTCAGCTCGGATCAGATTCTGATGGTGCCCGAAGGCTCCCTGGGCCTGATGGCGGGCACCATGCCGTACCAGTTGATGTACCTGTTTATCCTGGTGACGTTCTTCGTGTACCTGGCGAATCGTCAGTTGGTAGGGCGTGCGGCACGTGCCGCGGGCGCTGAACTGGCGGAGGCGAAGTACTCCCGCTAAGGAAGCCCCGCTCACGGCGGTTGCTCGCTCAAGGTTGCTACCCGCTTACGGCGGCGGGCTCCTCCAGTAGGGGCGTAAGCCCACCCGGGCAGAGCCTCAGAGCATGCTTGAGAACACGCTCGCGTAACGCCCTAGAGTCTGCCGCGCGTTCAGCTCTACTACGGCGCAAGAAAGCCAAGCCATGCAGGTTATCACGGCCACGCGCCGCGCGTTCGCGCATGTTCTCAGAGTGGTCGCCTAGGAAGAGGTGCGATTCTGGACCGGTTTCGGCGCGCACGCATAGCGGGTTGTCGCACAAGTGAGTGACCATCTTGGCTGCTTCTACTTCGTCGCTGCCGAAGGTAAGGGTGGCGGCGTATCTGTGGGCTCGCCACATCTTCTCGCCTGCTTCCGATTCGGGGTCTTTGACCCAGAACCGCCCGTAGCCGTCGGCTCCGATAGCTCCAACCCACAGCCAACACGCGCCAGGTGCTGTTCCTTGCATCACTTTTGCCCAGAATCTACTACTAACATTGCTAATCATAACCATCTTTACATGATTATAATCACACGTTTAGGAATTCTGGGAAACGTGTGGTAGCGTCCAGCGCCCCGGCAGAACGGGGCCTAGCGCGCTCCGGGCATCCTCTGAAGACGCAACAATCATCTACCTATGGCCAAACGTGCAACTCATATCAGATAGTAAACGTATTCCACCATCATCTATAATGGGAAGTACTGGTCGCACACCAAGCGATAAGGGTAAGGCTCCATTACAGCCAACGAAACCGGAATGGAGCCTCAATGTTAATTACAAACCTGTAGTCCTGAAATCTGAGCTAAATTACCACACCCAGCTTCAGATGATGGACTACCCTACCAGGAAAGGAACGCCTATGGCACCTGACCCCAACAACATCCTAAATACAGTGAAATCCATCGCCGACATCCTCGGCGATGTGAAGAGTCTCCTCGAGAGCATGAAGTGGTTCCTGCTTTGGTTGTCACCCTTCATGAATCAACTCTGGGTTTCCTTCTACATCCGCTGGGTACTCCTACCTGAGCTTGCCCCGCAGTCTTACCCTAAAACTGCGCGGGCCTACAAGATTGGAAGGTTGCTCTTCAAAGGTTACACGGTCTATCGCACTATTTGTACGATTATCCTCCTGCTCAGTTTCCTTCTTTAGGTGGTTATTCGCCTGCGCTGTACAGACTAACAAAGTTGTTATGGCACAACTTTATGGTCTAATACTCGCATAATTGAGCTTACAATGCAAGCCTCATGGAGTGCTGCCTGTCACATCCAGGTCTTTTATGAAGGGTTTTCAGGGTCCCTTTGAACCCTATTACGGGGCGCCCAGCTTAACAGCTGCGCGCCCCGTAACCATGCCTTGCAGGCTAACTAGAGGTATTCACTGTCTCCATATTTTCCTATACGATCAAGCACCGCATAGACTGTGTGGCGGCTACAGCCCATTTTGCGGGCGATAGCCATCTTGGGAACACCTATAGCCTCCGGGCATAAAGTATCCCCGCATAAAAGTATTTGGGCATAAAAGTATCCCCCGCACCTCTTCGGATGCGGGGGATACTTCTATGCTCAGCCTGCTGACCTACTCGGCCTGCTGACCTAGTCAGCCAAGCCGCTAGTTAGTGCCGATGCTCCAGGTCACGTTGGAGTCCGTACGAACCTGCAGGTAGCTCTTGTTGCTCTGAACCCACTGAATGCTGCTCTTCACCGGCGACAGGGTCGAGGAGAAGAACGGGTCGTTCTTCGTCGCGTTCAGAACGGTGAAACCGCGGGTGGTCGGGCCGTTGGTCTGGAACTCCATGGTCGCCTCAGTGCCTTCGTAGGTGAAAGCGTAGAAGTTCATGGTGCTCTGGAACTTCTCACCCTTCTTGTAGTGGGGTGCGGAGTCTGCATCGTAGACGCGGATGGTCCATTCGCCCTTACCGGTCAGCTCCAGCTTGCGGGTGGGGGTGGAGTGGCCGCTCGCGTCAATCCATGCGGTGCCCTTGAGCTCCTTGCCGTCGCGGGTCGAGTCGATAACGCTCACACCTGCGCTCATGTTGCCCTTCTCATCACGGCTGGAGATGAAGGCGTTAACCACACCCTCTGCGGGCTTGAACTCGTAGTAGAGCAGGCCTGCGGACACATCGCCCTTGATCTTCTCAATGTCGATGGTGTCCTTGTTGTCGGCGACGGTCTTCTTGTACTCCTTGAACTCACCCTCGGGCATCTTCGCTTCAGCAGCAGCAACCGGTGCAGCCGAAGAAGCCGAAGCCGCTGCCGCGCTCTCAGATGCGGGTGCTGCGGAAGAAGCCTCAGAGGATGCTGCCGCCGCGGAGGACGCCTCAGCGGAAGTAGCCGCCGCGCTCGCAGACTCGGAAGAACCGGAGGTGGGGGTCGAGCCGCCACGCGGAATCAGCATGACAATCGCCAGGATGAGAACAATCAGCAGAGCCAGCGCACCACCGATAACACCCCAAATCTTGGTGCCGGAGAACAGACCCTTCTTCTCGGAGCCGTCCTCGCCCTGATCTGCGGGCTCGGTGACGTAGGGGTTGCTCAGCGCCACGGTTGCCTGGTCCTGATCGGACACCTGACCCGCGTAGGGCTGCTGAGCGTTGTACGGCTGACCCTGGTAGGGGTTGTTCTGGTACTGACCGCCCTGGACGTTCTGGCCGCCCTGCGCGTTCTGGTCGCCCTGGAAGCCCTGGCCCTGGAAATTCTGACCCTGGTACTGGCCACCCTGGAAGCCCTGGCCCTGGAAACCATCAGCCTGGTTCGGCTGGAAGCCGTTCGGTGCCTGACCCGCCGGAATGAACTGAGCGTTCTGGCCGCCCTGCACGTTCTGACCGGGCTGTTCAGACAGGTTCACAGTGCGCTCGGACAGGTTGACGGTGCGCTCGGTTTCCGGAGTGTGGAACTCAACGAACGGGGAGCTCTCGATGGTGTGCGGAGCCCCTTCGGTGGAGGCGGGAACCTCAGCTGCGGGAGCTTCAGCAACGGGAGCCTCAGCGACCGGTTCAGCTGCCGCCGGTGCCTCGGGCGCAACCTCAGCGACGGGCTCAACTGCGGGCTCTGCAACAGGTTCGGAAGCAACCGGCGCAGAAACAGCGGGCTCGGAAACTACCGGCTCAGAGAGTGCGGGCTCAGCAACCGGAGCCTCAACAACGTGTGCCTCAACGGGCTGCTCGGAAGCAGCCTGCTCAGCAACAACAGGCTCAGCAACAACGGGCTCGACAACCGGCGCTACGGGAGCTTCAACAGCCTCAGCGGAGGGCTCTGCAACTGCAGGCTCTTCAGCGGAAGACTGGGATGCGAGAACCTGCTCGGGCAGAGTGGTGCCGGTCAGCGGAACCTGAGTCAGGTGACGCATCGGCTTGGGCTCGGAGGATTCCTCAGCGGACTCAGCCGCGGGTGCCTCTACCTGCTGCGCCTCAGCGTGGGATGCCTCAGCCTGGGGTGCTGCCACCTCCGGGACCTCGACGATCTGCTCACCTTCGAGCTCAGCGGCGAGCTGTTCCAGGTCAACGTCCTCAACGGTCAGCGGTGCGGCAACCTCGGCGGGCTGCTCAGCCTCAACAGATTCAGCCGCGGGCGCCTCAACAACCTGCTCAGCAACCTGTTCAGCGGGAGCCGCCTCAGCAATGGGCTCCTCGGGAATCAGCGGCTCAATAGTGGCCTCTTCAACCTGAATGGGTTCGGGCTCGGGCTCTTCGACCCACAGCTGCCAACCTTCAGGAACGGGACCCCACGCGGGGTCAGGACGCCACGTAGGAGTGGGGGCCCATCCGGCAGGAGGAGCGGGCCAGTTGGGCGGCGGATTGAAGACGAGTGCCATAAGAAAGCAGCCTTTCTGGTGCTGAAAAAACACCCCGGAAGAGCGGTCATCAGCGACTATGTATATGAGCGTATTATCGCTACAAATTATGGCATAGGTTCAGAAAATGAACCCCGTGAATGGTGGATTTTTGACCTTATTCACGGCTTTTTCAATGGTTTTGAAACATTCCGTATCAATCAGTACTTGAAGGTTTCCGCATGCCCGGTCACCACTGAACCCGCTGAGACTAGGAGTAAAGGCTGAGGCTAGGATTAAAGAATGAACACGACACCGCCCCCCGCACCTCCGCGCCTAGCCGCCGGAACCTCCGCGACTGCTACTGCGCCTGCCGGCCTTGCCTACCACCGTCTCTCCCACGCCGACCCGAAATCCCGCTGGTTCTCACCCCTGCTGGAAGGTCTGCTCGGCGTCGCCGTATTTCTTGGCCTTAACCTGATCATTTCAGTTGCCTTGGCTATGACGATTATGGGTTCGGGACTTTCCCTCCATGATGTAGCGACGAACCGCGCCGTCATTATGGAACACCCGGCGCTGTTCGCGCTGACCTTCCTCTCCCTGATCGCCATTGTGCCTTCGCTCTTTTTGGCGCGCCTGGTCGTGGGCCCGAAGCCCTGGGGTTTGATTCATTCGGTGGCGGGCCGTCTGCGCCGCTCGCTGCTGCTTCCGTATCTGGGTTTGAGTTTTGCGGTTTACGGCATCTACTACGCCGTGGCGTTGGCGTTGAGCGGTGAGAGCCTGCCCGAATACCGCTATTTTCAACCTCCACAGGTTGAATTTTGGGTTTATGTGGCGATGATGCTGCTCCTCGTGCCCGTGCAGTGCTACGCCGAAGAGCTCGCCTACCGCGGCTTCATGATGCAGATGCTTGGCCGCTGGCTCCGCACCCCCTGGCTGCCGATTGTGCTGCCCGCAGTGCTGTTCATGCTCTCCCACGCCTACGACCCCTGGGGTCAGAGCACGATTCTTGCGATGGGTATATACGCGGGTTTCCTCTGCTGGTACACCGGCGGCCTGGAAGCCTCCATCAGCCTGCACGTGGCAAATAACGTGATTCTGATGCTGCTGTCCATGGTGGCTGGCATGGATCCCTTCGCCTCCGAGGGTGTGACCCCCGTGGATGCGCTGCAGGGTATAGCGCTGGAAGGCCTGTACGTGGTGCTCGCCTGCCTGATCTTCAACGCACGCGCTCGCCGCGGCGAGGTTTCACGTGAAACACAACCGCTCAAGGTTGATAACTAAAGGGTGCGGTGGGCTGGGCTAGCTCGGCTAGCTCAACCCGCCCGTCCCGCTCCATGCGAGCCTCACCAGGGCTCATACTCCACGCCGCGTGGATTATCAGCCCGGGTCACCCCGTCAACACCCAAGAAAAGGTAGGGTTAAACCATGACTGTTGATGCTGTAAAGAATATTGAAGACCTCGCCGCATTCGTGGCGGATTCGCCGGTCTCGTACCTCGCCGCGCGCACGGTAGCGCGCCGCCTGCAAGCAGCAGGCTTTACCGAGCTCGTAGAGACCGAAGCATGGGGCCCGCAGGTGGCAACCGGCCGCCACTTCGTCGTTCGCGATGGTGCGATTATCGCCTGGGCTGGTGGTGCAAAGGCACAGAAGGCAAGCGGCTACCGCGTGCTGGGTGCACACACCGACTCGCCCTCCCTGAAGGTCAAGCCCTCCTCCTCCATCACCACGAAGGGCTGGCACCAGATTGCTGTCGAGAACTACGGTGGTGCACTGCTGAACTCCTTCCTGGACCGCGAGCTGTGCGTGGCGGGTCGCCTCACCGTCCTTGAGGGCGGGGAGCTGAAGGACCGCCTGGTGCGCACCGGCCCGATTGCGCGCATCCCGCAGCTGGCACCGCACCTGGACCACAAGCGCAACGAACTGGTGCTGGACAAGCAGTTCAACATGTACCCCGTGTGGGGTGTGGACCCGGCGGAGAATGACGTGCTCGGCTACATGGCGAAGCACGTGATTGACGGCGAGCCGGTCGACCCGGAAAGCATTGTGGGTTACGACCTGCTGTTCGCTGATTCGCAGCCGCCGCGCCGATTCGGTGCGGATCAGGAGCTGTTCGCTTCCGGCCGCTTGGATAACCTGTCTTCGGTGCATGCGGGTTTGACCGCGCTGGAGCGTTACGTCGCAGATAACGCGGACGAGCACGCTACCGAGACTGTGATGCTTGCGGCGTTTGACCACGAGGAGCTTGGCTCTGAGTCGCGTAGTGGTGCGGCTGGCCCGTTCCTGGAGGATATTCTGGTGCGCCTGTCCGCTGCGCGCGGTGAGAGCACGGAGGAGTACCGCCGTTCGGTGGCGGCGTCGTTCTGCCTGTCGGCTGATGCCGGTCACCTGGTGCACCCGAACTATCAGGGCCACCACGACCCGACCGTTCAGCCGCTGCCCGGTGGCGGCCCGCTGTTGAAGATTAACGCGAACCAGCGTTATGCGACGGATTCGGTGGGTGCTGGCGTGTTTGCTGCGGCGTGTGCAAAGGCTAGTGTGCCGTATCAGGAGTTCGTGTCGAATAATAATATGCCGTGTGGTTCGACGATTGGCCCGATTACGGCGACCCGTCTGGGTATGCGCACCGTTGATGTGGGTATTGGTTTGCTGTCGATGCATTCGATGCGCGAGATGTGCCATGTGGACGATATGGCGTACATGAC
>ERZ773050.2336-NODE-2336-length-10064-cov-3.989210_pt1 | contig 10064 bp, 7 predicted proteins | sample MGYA00580632_ERZ773050 | MGnify/ENA primary metagenome ERZ773050 (study PRJEB29015, sample SAMEA2738123) | human oral metagenome | biome: human oral; feature: human-associated habitat; material: saliva | place: China | collected 2166 ... | reverse complement strand
GCGGCGTCAAGGGCCTGTACCACGCCAACATCAACGTCCTGGACCGCAACACCCTTGAGGACGCGATGGAGCACCCGGAGAACTACCCGAACCTCACGGTCCGCGTCTCCGGCTACGCCGTCAACTTCGTCAAGCTGACGCGCGAGCAGCAGCTGGACGTCCTCAACCGCACCTTCCACGCCGGCGCCTGATCCGGCACGGGGCAGGGCTCAGATGACTGAGACCATGACCCCCGCGACCCAGGGCGGTCGGGACCAGGATTTTCTGGCCCCGGCCGCCCGTCTGCGCGGGGCGGGCATTGGCGGGCTCGAGGAGCTCACCGACATCCAGCGCTCAGAGCGACTGGCGCGTATGCGCGAGGGCACGATGGGGTCCATCCACTCCTGGGAGCTCGTCACCGCGGTTGACGGCCCCGGTACGCGCATGACCGTCTTCCTCAACGGCTGCCCACTGCGCTGCCTCTACTGCCACAACCCGGACACCTTCCTCATGAAGGACGGCGAGCCGGTCGAGGCCGACGAGCTCTTGCGGCGCATGAAGCGCTATCGGAATGTCTTCCGCGCCTCGGGCGGCGGCATCACCCTCTCCGGCGGAGAGGTTCTCATGCAGCCCGCGTTCGCGGCGCGCCTCCTCGCGGGCGCGAAGGCGATGGGGATCCACACCTGCATCGACACCTCTGGTTATCTCGGGCGCAATGCCACCGACGAGATGCTCGACAATGTCGACCTCGTCCTCCTGGACGTCAAGAGCGGGGATGAGGAGACCTACAAGAAGGTCACCGGCCGGGAGCTCGCCCCGACGATCGCCTTCGGCGACCGCCTGGCCGCCAAGGGCATCGAGATCTGGGCCCGCTTCGTCCTTGTTCCGGGACTCACGGACAGCCCTGAGAATGTGGAGAACGTCGCACGGATCATCGAGCGCTGGGGCTCCGTGGTCAGCCGTGTCGAGGTGCTCCCCTTCCACCAAATGGGCACCGACAAATGGGACGCCCTGAAGCTGGAGTACAAGCTGCGCGACACGCGCCCTCCTGAGCCCGAGCTCGTGGAATCCACGCGCGCGATCTTCCGCTCCCACGGATTCACGGTGCACTGAGATTCCGCGCCGAGAAGCAGCGCTGAGGAGGAGCGTCCCAGGTGCGGGGGAAGGCGCTCACAGGATCGGCCAAGGTATGGCACAGGACGTCATCATGTGGTGCTCTTACCGTTCTTCCCGGCGGCCGGAGGCCGTCCACGCGCGTATCGCGTGAGGACGGCATATCCCTTCTCGGATCATCGGCTGCCCCGACTCGTTCCGATCCCGATCCCCTGCTGGGGTGAGAAGAGGCCTCGCCATGCTCCCATCGTCCGCGAATCCGCCCGCGCTTGCCGGATCGCTGGAGCGGATCGACTGGGAGGCCTTCCGCCTTACCGCGAGCGAGGCGGGACAGACGCTCCCCATCGAGCAGACCGAGGCCTGGGACCGCTTCGACCTCGCGCAGGAGGGCAGGCAGCCTTGGGGCCGGCTCGTCTACCGCGACGCCGATGGGAGGGACCGGGCGCTCATCTCCCTGACACGAACGCAGGTGCGCGGCTTCCCCTACCTCTGGGCCCGTCACGCGCCCGTCTGGCTGGGCGCCGCCCCCACCGCGGCCGAGGAGGCCGACCTGCGCGCGCGGCTCGTGGAGCATATCCACCATGCGGATCCCACCGCCGTGTTCGTGCGACTCCACGCCCGCGTCGCGGGCGAGGACTGCCACGAGCTCCTTCAGACCATGACCTATGACCGCACCGTCGTCCTCGACCTCGATCACCCGAGCGATGAGGGTCTGTTGGCCAGCTTCAAGCCGCGTGGGCGCAGGGATGTGCGCAAGGCGCTGCGCAACGAGTCGATGCGCTTCGACGATGAGACACCCCGCGCGCAGGAGGTCTTCGCCGAGCTCTACGCGGTCCTCCTCGAGACCGGGGATCGCGACGGCTTCCGCCCGGCGACCGAGCAGACCTACCGGACGATGCTCGCCGCGCTCGGCCCCGAGCACGCCCGGCTCTATGTGGGCCGCGACGAGGAGGGGAGAGTGCTCGCATGGTCGATCGTCACGGTCTACGGCGACGCCGCCATGCGGTACTACGCCGCCTCGTCCTCGCAGGGCCGCCGCTTGAGGGCCGCGGACGCGCTTCTCTACCACGAGGCCTGCTGGTTGCGAGCCGAGGGCGTCGCCCGCTACGACCTCATGGGCGTCGACTCCGAGCGCGTGCCCGAGCTCTCCGGCGTGCGGGAGTTCAAGAACAAGTTCACCCAGAGCGGCCCCATCGAGGTGCCGGGGGCGTGGGATGTGCCGGTCAAGCCCGGCGTCTACAAGACCCTCACGGTGGCGCTGGGCGCCAAGAGGGCCGTCCGGTCGGCCATGGCGCCCGTGCGCCGTCGGATCACATCGGCGTCCATGCGGGGACTCCGGCGGCCCTCAGCCCGGCCAGGGCAGAGCCCGGCCGGGCGCGCCCTCGGCACTCGGCCCGTCCCGGCGCTCACGCGCGGCCGCGGCTGACAGGAGCGGCGAGCGGTCCTCCGCAGGCCGGCGACAACCACATGCTCAGTGGCGCCGATCCGTGGGCCTAGACAGCCCGGCGCAGCGCGCGGGCCAGGGGAGCGGCGCACTGCTCGACCTGCCAGGGCCGGGCATCGAGATCCTCCAGCCGGGCGGCCACGGCCTCCGCGTCGATCGCCGGGCGCCGCCCACGGGCTATCTCGTGGCCGAGGTCCCAGGCGAGATGGCGCTGCGACTCTGGCGCGAGGAGGAGCTCCTGGGGCACGCGAATGCCCTCCCCATGCGCTCGCACGCACGCGCGGACGACGTCGAGCAGCTGCGCGGCCTCGGGGTGGCGGCGCGCCCAGGACCGGGGCTGGGGGAGCTCGCCCGGGGCGAGTGGGGCGCGCAACGGCGGGAGCTCGTCGTCGGGAAGGCTGAGGGCACGTTCCACCGCGCGCCACCAGACCTCGGAGTGCTGGCGCGCCTGGCGGGAGGAGAAGTCCTTGAGCGCGAAGAGCTTGCGGCGGGAGGTCGGGCAGGCGATCGCCGCGGCGACGACGGCGCGGTGGGGAAGGATCTTCGACGGCGTCCTGTCGAGCTCGGCGGCCAGATCCTCGCGGGCGGTCCAGAGCTCCCGCAGCACGGCCAGCGAGCGCTGCGAGCGGACGGCGGTGCCCGCGCGCGGCGTCTTGCGCCAGGGATCGACCTTCGCTCGCCTCGGGCCGCGGGTGCGCACGGCCTCGAACTCCTGCAGGGCCCACTCGAGCTTCCCCGCATCGGTGAGCTCGGCGGACAGGGCGTCCCTCAGCTCGGCGAGGAACTCGACGTCGAGGGCGGCGTAGACGAGCCAGGAGTCCGGCAGGGGGCGGGTCGACCAGTCCGCGGCCGCGTGGTCCTTGGCCAGCCGCAGGCCCAGTGTCTCCTCGATGACAGCCCCGAGGCCCACATGCTCGCGGCCGAGCAGCCTGGCGGCGAGCTCGGTGTCGAAGACCTCCCGGGGGGCCAGGCCCACGTCCGCCAGGCAGGGCAGGTCCTGGTCGGCCGCGTGGAGGATCCACTCCGGTCCGTCGAGGGCCGCCGCGAGGGCGTCGAGGGGGCCGGCCGAGACAGGGTCGACCAGGAAGGTCCCGGCGCTGGCGCGCCGGAGCTGGATGAGGTAGGCGTCCTGGCCGTAGCGGAAGCCCGAGGCCCGCTCGGCGTCCACGGCGATGGGCCCGGTGCCCGCCGCGATCTCGGAGGCGGCCTGCGCGAGCGCCGCGGGGGAGTCGGTGAGCGGGGGGAGGCCATCGGCTGGCCGGGAGTAGCGGACGACCTCGTCAGCGGGCACTGGCTCCTCGGTCGTGCCGAATCGGCTGACCGGTACGGCCCGCCTCACCGGGCCCATCCCGCCAGGGCGAGCATGGGTAAGGCCATCTCCGGCTCGTGGCCGGCGGCGGCGTGCAGCGCCTGGTACCAGGCCGCCAGGTGCGGGGCGAGATCGGGGGTCGAGGGCGACCACGAGGCGCGGATCTCCGCGTGCGCGCAGGAGTCGGTGAGCTCCAGCCCGCCGAAGGTCTCGGAGACGACCCTCGTGACGGTGCCAACGAGGGCGCGGTGGCCGGCGCCCGCCTCATCGAGGGCATCGGACAGCCAGGTCCAGGCGGCATGGCCGAGGAAAGGGTCGGAGCTCACCTCGTCGTCGATCCGGGAGCGCACCATGACGACGACGCGCAGGTCACCGTCCCACGCGGGCTGCCCCGCGGGATCGTGCAGGACGATGAAGCGGCCCGAGGCCACGGGCGTGCCTGAGTCGGTCTCCTCCGTCTCAGCGGACAGGGCGGCGGCGTACGGGGCGAGGCGTCGGGGCGCGGGGACCTCCTCGAGGATGAGTCCGCGGGGCCGATCGGCCCCCTTCATCGACAGGAGCACCTCTTCGAATCGCTCAGGGATCTGGGCGGCCGCCTCCGGGGACGAGGCAGTGCCGTTCATAGCGTTCACAGCCTCAGGCTACCGGGACTGGGGCGCTGGGCCAGCACCCACGCCGCAGGCGGGCGCGGATTGAGGGATCAGCGCCGGGCGATGAGCGTCTGGCCCGCCGCCAGGACGCCGGGGCGGGGCGCTGCGGTGCCTCGCCCCCTGGGCTCCCACTGGGCCAGCGGCTCGTCATGATCCGGCGCGGGGCGCTCCTGGCCGGAGAGGTTGACCGCGATGACGAGATCGTCGTAGACCACCGTGATGACGCCGTCGGAGTCCTCCACCCGGGGCCACTGGCGGCGCTGCGACCACCCCAGCTCGCGGCGCAGCGCGATGAGGCACGCGAACCAGTCCAGCATCCGGGTGTGCCCCGCCTCGCCGGGCTCCTGCCAGTCGAGGCGCGAGGCGCTCACCGTGGACGGCGCCTGCGGGTCCGGGATGTCGTCGGCCGACCACCCGAAATCGGCGAACTCCCGCTTGCGGCCCTGGCTGACGCCCGCCGCCAGGGCGGGGTCGTCGTGATCGGTGAAGAACTGGAAGGGGCGCCGCGTGCCCCACTCCTCGCCCATGAACAGCATCGGTGTGTACGGGCCGAGCAGGATGAGGGCCGCCTGGCCTGCCAGCGCGTCATCGCCCAGGGACGCGGCGGGCCGGTCCCCGACGGCCCGATTGCCGACCTGGTCGTGGTTGGAGGAGAAGACCACGAAGCGCCGGGGGTCGGTGCCCTCCGGGACCGGCGCCCCCCACTCGCGCCCCCGGAAGCTCGACCACGACCCATCGTGGAGGAAGGCCCGGGAGTAGGCCTTCAGCCAGGCGCCCGGGGCGGCGAAGTCGGCGTAGTAGCCCTGGGACTCGCCGGTGAGGCGGGCGTGCAGGGCGTGGTGGACGTCATCGGCCCACTGGGCGGTCATGCCCAGCGAGGGCACGCGCGCGGGCGGCGCCTCATCGGTGGGCGTGATGACGCCGACGTCGTTGAGATCGGACTCGGCGATGAGGCCAAGGGGCCGGCCGAGCTCATGGGCCAGGGCGGCGACGGCGTCGGACAGCTCGGCCAGGACGTGGCGGGGGAGTCGTCGACGATCGCGTGGATCGCGTCGAGGCGCAGGGCGTCGATGTGGAAGTCCCTCAGCCAGCGCAGGGCCGCGTCGATGACGTAGGCCCGCACCTGCTCGCTGCCCTCCTGGTCGAAGTTGACCGCCTCGCCCCAGGGCGTGTGGTGCGCGCTGGTGAAATAGGGGCCGAAGGCGCTCAGGTAGTTCCCCGAGGGGCCCAGGTGGTTGTAGACGACGTCGAGGCAGACGGCGATCCCCTCGCGGTGCGCGGCGTCGACGAAGCGCGCCAGGGCCTCGGGGCCCCCATAGGGCTCGTGGACCGCCCACAGGCTCACGCCGTCGTAGCCCCACCCCGCCTCGCCGGGGAACGGCGCCAGCGGCATGAGCTCGACCATGTCGACCCCGAGCCGGGCCAGGTGCGCCAGGCGCTGCGCGGCCGCGTCGAGCGTCCCGTCGGGCGTGAAGGTGCCCACGTGCAGCTCGTAGATGACCGAGCCGCGCGCGTCCCTTCCGGCCCACTTATCGTCCGTCCACAGGCCCTCCCAGGCCGAGACGGGCGCGTAGCGGGACGGGCCGTGGACGCCGTGGGGCTGGCGGGCGCTGCGCGGGTCGGGGCGGTCGGGGGAGCCATCGACCCTGAAGGCGTAGTCCGTGCCGGGCTCGAGCGCGCGGGGGCTCACCCACCAGCCGTCGTCGGCGCGGTCCATGGCGAGTGCCTCGCCGGTGGCGGGCAGGCTCAGCTCGACGCGGGTGGCCCCTGGCGCCCACACGGGCACCCGCTCGCCGATGGGCGGGGCGGGACTCACCCAGGGGCGCGGCGCGGGGGCGGTCATGACCGGGCCCCCTGCCCCTCGTGGGCCGGCGCCCCCGGCGCGGGCCCGTCGGCCCCAGTCGCCTCGGCATCGCCGGGCCCGCCGGGCTCATCAGCCTCGTTCTGGGCGGCCGCGGGGGAGGCCTGGCGGGCGAGGACGACGACGGGCGCGTCCCCCATGAGATCGGCCAGGGGGAGCGTGCCCCCATCGGTCTCGGCGCCGGTGGTCACCGAGCGCCACGACCCCTCGGGCAGGACGATCGAGTGCTCGCGCCAGCCCCCGAGGGTCGCCAGCCGCCGGCCCAGGCGCCGCACAACGACGATGACGTCCTCCTCGCCGTCGAGCGTGCGGGCGAAGGCGAAGGCATGCGAGGTGGTCACGGGGATCGCCCGGTAGCCCGAGCGCGATCCGACGAAGGTCTCGGGGCGGCTCCTGCGCAGCCGCAGCAGCGCGGCGGTCAGGGCGAGTTTCTCCTCGTCGATGCCGCGCGCGGGAGCGCCGGAGCCCAGGTGGGCGAGCATCGGCTCCAGCCCGGCCTCGCCGTGGTAGTCCACCGGGCGGCGGTTGTCCGGGTCGACGAGACTCGTCCGGGTGGTCTCCGAGCCCTGGTAGACGTCGGCCACGCCGAGCCAGGTGAGGGCCAGGGCCTTATTCGCCAGGATGATCGCGTGGGTCTCGCGGGCGGTGAGCGCGGCGAAGGCCTCGATCTGCTCGGCGACGGCGGCATCGGTGAGCAGATGGGCGGCGTAGGCGGTCAGCGCCTCCTCGCGGGGCCCGTCCGGGCCGGTCCAACTCGTCCAGGTCTTCTGCTCCCGGGAGGCCTTGATGAGGTAAACCGTCAGGCGCTCGGGGGTCATCGGGTCCGCGCTGCCGGGGGCCCAGGTGCCCCACAGCGCCTGCCACAGGAGGATCTCGCTGCGCCCATCGAGGTCCATGGGACGGGCCTGGGCGGTGAGGCCGCGCAGGCGGTGGACGAGATCGGTCCACTCATCGGCGTAAGAGGCAAGCACGTCGAGTCGCGCGCGCACGTCCTCGCCGCGCTTGGTGTCATGGGTGGTGGAGGTGACCATGGTGGCGGGCCAGGTGGCCTGGACGCGCTCGGCCCAGGCGTGCGCCTCGTCCGGGTCGAGGGCGAAGCCGGAGGGGTTCCCGCCGACCTCGGTGAGGCTGGTCAGGTGCATCCAGCGGTAGAAGGCCGTGTCCTCGACTCCCTTGGCGGTGACGGCCCCGCAGACCTGCTGGAAGCGGACGATCGCCTCGGAGCGCAGCGGGGAGTCGGACATGCCCTCGCTGCCCACGGGCTCGCCGAGCAGGAGCGCGACGACGAGGTCGAGGGTCTCGGCCTGGTCCTCCTCCAGTCGCTCGCGGGCGCGCTCGGCCGAGGCGCGCAGGACGGCCGCCTGCTCGGGGTCGGCCGGGTGCCCGGGGACGATGTAGGCGCGGTAGCGGTCGGCGGCCACGAGCAGCTCGACGAGGCAGGCGTGCAGGTCGCGCAGGGTGTGGTCGCGCAGGCGCACGTCCAGGGAGGTGAGGCGGTCGAGGATGCCGGCCAGCCGGTAGACCTCGGCGGCCAGGGAGCCGCCGATGACCTCCCGCTTGGCGGTCTCGACGACGCGCAAGTAGTCGATGGGGCCCTCCCCGGCGAGCTCGTGCATGAGCATGCCCAGGGGAGCTGAGCCCGCGGGGTCGACCTGCAGCTGGTCGATGCGCCAGGCGGCGTCGTAGCCCGTCGTGCCGGCCACTGGCCAGGACGCCGGGAGGGACTCGTCGGGCGCGAGAATCTTCTCCGCGGCGATCCAGGCCTGGCCGGTCGCCTCGCTCAGGCGCGCCAGGTATCCGCCCGGGTCGGCCAGCCCGTCAGGGTGGTCGACCCGCAGCGCGTCGATCGTGCCGGCCTCGATGAGCTCGGTGATGAGCGCGTGCGAGCCCTCGAAGACGGCGGGGTCCTCCACCCGGATGGCCGCGAGGGTCCCGACGTCGAAGAAGCGCCGGTAGTTCGTCTCCTCGTTGCCGACCTTCCAGTAGGCCAGGCGGTAGAACTGCTGCTCGACGAGGACGGCCATGGGCAGCGACTCGGTGCCCTCGGCGACGGGGAAGACGTGGTCGAAGTAGCGCAGGACCCACTGCTCGCCCCGCTCGGGCTCGGTGGGGACGACGATCCGCTCCAGGCTCAGCTCGTCGTCGGCCAGGACGCGCCCGATGCGCGCCCCCAGGATCGGCATGAGGATCGGCTCATCGACCGACACGTCGAACCAGTGCGCGTAGGGGGACTTGGGGCCGTCGCGCAGCACTGACCACAGCGGCAGGTTGGACCATCCCGGGGTGGGCACCGCCATGTGGTTGGGGACGATATCGACGACGACGCCGAGACCGGCCTCATGGGCGGCCCCCGCCAGGCGCTCCAGGCCCTCGCGCCCTCCCATGGGCTCGGAGACGCGGGTGTGGTCGACGACGTCGTAGCCGTGGGTGGAGCCGGGGGCCGCCTGGAGGATGGGGGAGAGGTAGAGATCCGTGACCCCGAGGTCGACCAGGTAGGGCAGGAGCGCCCGGGCGGCGTCGAAGTCGAGGTCCGCGCCCAGCTGGAGGCGGTAGGTGCTCACGGGCTGGCGCCGCCCCTGGCCCGGGAGGTGGCCGGACCAGGGGGCGTAGGCGGCCGGGGCCGCCTGGGCGGGGGAGGCGGCGCCGACCGGCGCGGTGCCCGCCGAGGGCTCGCGCGGCCCGGCGTGATCCGGGGAGGCGGTCGAGGTGCGGTGATCGGTCATGCTCTCGGGTCTCCTGGGGCAGGGCTGCGTCGTGGGGCTGTCAGGGCGTTTGCTCGGACCGTATCAGGAACGCCTCAGGGCCGCGCGGGCAGTACTGCCCCGGCTGCCCCGACGGCCCCTGTCTGACGGCTGGCCGATGGGCGCGGGTCCTGGGTGGACACGAGGAAGAGCATCGAGTGCGCCTCGACGACGACCTGCTGCCCGGCGCGCAGGGCGCTGAGGTGGACCTCGTCCGTGGCGGGCGCCGTGTCGAGGGCGATCCGCCAGGCGGGGGCGTGGTCGGAGTCGGGGATCGTGAAGGTGATGTCCTCCCCGGCGGCGTTGATGAGGATGAGGACCGAGTCGTCGATGATCCTCTGACCGCGCTCATCGGGCTCGGCGATGGCGTCGCCGTTGAGGAAGACGGCCATGGCCCGGGCGTACCAGGTCGCCCAGTCCTCGTCGGTCATGCGCGCCCCGGAGGGGCCGAGCCACTCGATCTCGCCCATGTCGGACTCGCCGCCGTGGCCCGCCGCCCCGGAGAAGAAGCGGCGGCGGCGCAGCACGGGGTGCTCCTTGCGCAGCCGGATCATGTCCGAGGTGAAGCGCAGGAGCTCGCGGGCCTCGCCGTCGAGGTCCCAGTGGACCCAGGCGAGCTCGTTGTCCTGGCAGTAGGCGTTGTTGTTGCCGTTCTGGGTGCGGCCCATCTCATCGCCGTGGCAGATCATCGGCACGCCCTGGCTGAAGAGGATCGTGGCCAGGAAGTTGCGGGCCTGCCGGCTGCGCAGCTCCAGGACCACCGGGTCATCCGTGGGGCCCTCGGCGCCGCAGTTCCAGGAGCGGTTGGCGTTGTCGCCGTCTGCGCCGCCCTCGCCGTTGGCCTCGTTGTGCTTCTCGTTGTAGGAGACGAGGTCGCGCAGGGTGAAGCCGTCATGCGCGGTGACGAAGTTGACGCTCGCCACGGGGGTGCGGCCCGAGTTCTGGTAGAGGTCGGAGGAGCCAGTGA
>ERZ773050.2333-NODE-2333-length-10069-cov-3.083783_pt1 | contig 10069 bp, 7 predicted proteins | sample MGYA00580632_ERZ773050 | MGnify/ENA primary metagenome ERZ773050 (study PRJEB29015, sample SAMEA2738123) | human oral metagenome | biome: human oral; feature: human-associated habitat; material: saliva | place: China | collected 2166 ... | reverse complement strand
AATGTCGGGAATATAGGTCACAGTCTTCATGAATGTTGTCGTATAAAGTCGGTGCGACATCGACAATGTAGCGGACGGTTACCGCCAACTGGCCTTCCAAACAATCAGCCTTAACTCGTTCCTGGTCTTTCGCTATGCGTTCAACGCGTGCATATGCTTCTTCCTGAGTATCTGCATAAACAATATAAAAATCTTCGCGGAAAAAACTTGGCTGTGCCGCCATTGGGTTTGCTTCCAGCTCAAAGACCACGATGCCAATGTAGGGGTCCATATGCGACAGCATACATAGATGCCTGAGTATTATGGGTGATCGCTGATCATTTAATGTTCTTCAGGGAGAGAGTGATGAATGATGACCAGGGCTATAAACGAGATGATAACCATGAGGCAGGCTAAATCACGGAGGGTGCTCGCAATATCAAATCGGGGAACCAAAATCTGGTCGACAAAGGTCCACGATCCGGGAGAGATTATTTGTGATTCATGGACAATGGTAGGCGACGAGATGAGGAAGTCGATGGACATAGCTCGTCAAGAAATCTACGGAAAATAGACAACGCTGAAATTTTTGACTTAGATAGTTTTAGTCAGGCTCCATACGACGTCCTGCTTCAGTAATGATTTGCTGATTAGTAGCCTGTTGCAGCGCTGCGATCACTCCAGCTCCATCGAAGTCCGAGGGAACTATATATCCGGTTTCGACGAGGCCATCGACCGGAGATTTACCGAAGGCCTGGCACAATTTTATGACATTCCCTGCTGAGAGCTGGTTATGCTTCAGCTGCAGACTAATCGTTGTCTGGGAAATCCCAGAAGCATCTGAAGCCCACGTAATTGATGGGGAACCAGGAAGTTGTGTGAACCATTTTCGCGCATCCATGAAGAAAATTATGCTCTAGTCGACTTTGATGCGCCGAATAACCTCATCCCTGATTTGTTTATTGGTCGCTATTTCTAGAGCTTCGTCAATGCTCACACCCTCGATATCGGTGTGAAGGATGTATCCAGTTTCAGCTAAACCATCAAGGGGGGATTTCCCGAAACACCGGCAGAGGATAATCACGTTTTCTGCTGAGAGTCTGCCGCGTTTGAGTTGACGGCTGATAGTGCTGGGGTCGATTCCAGCGGCTTTCGCAGCGGGAGTAGGGCGTGGCGAACCAGGAAGACTTGCAATCCACTCCTTCATATCCATGGATTCATTATGCCTTTTTCTAGCCGCTCATTGTTCCGCTAAGCGTTCTCTTGTCTAATCCATTGTGTAACTGGCAGACCTGAAAATAACATAAAAGCGCATTTCAAAGCAGGTGAATCTTGGAATGTAACGGTGTTACATGATTGGTCCTAGAACCTAGAACCAATACCTAGAACCTAGTAAGAGGGGGATCCCATCGTTACGGGTTCGTTAATCGGTACCTAGCCGGCGGGTAAATTCATTAGCGATCTGTTGATTAGTAGCATTTTGCAGCGCATATGCAATGATGTCGCTCTTTTGGAAATTCTGCGGGGATATATACCCAGTCTCAATAAGACCAGTAATAGGGGATTTGCCATATGCTTGGCAGAGTTTGATTACGTTTTCTGCTGGAATCGTGCCACGGTTGAGTTGCCTAGCCAATGTTGTGACCTGAATTCCAGTCTTTTTTGAGGCAGCGCGGATTGAGGGACTGCTAGGGAGCTCACTAAACCAATCGGCATGCTTCATGGATGCATTATGCAGCACTAAAAGTAGTGCGTCAAAAGATTTTCCCGAAGCTTGTTGCAAAATGTGTACATATTGGGCTATATTGTAATCAATATGCAATGAAACCGATTTATTATTGCCTCTTTTGGAGTTCGCATGTTTACTCGTCTTGATGATCATTTTTGGGCTCACCCGAAAGTCTTAAACTGTAGTGATGGCGCTCTTGCTTTATGGGTGAGAGCCTTATCGTGGGTGGGGTTTCAGTTAACAGATGGTTTTGTACCCCACCAGTGTTTGCGGTTACTACGGGGTAGGAAACGAGATGCGGATAGGCTGGTGGCAGCTGGTTTGTGGGTAAGAGGTGAGTGTGATGGCCAATTAGGGTATTGGTTTCATGATTTCACCGATTGGAATAACGCCGCCACCCGGGAAGAGGTAGAAAAACGGCGGAAACGTGGCCATGATCGAGTCATCAAACACCGAGAGAAAACCACAGGCTGGACAGAACTACCACCCGAAAACACTAGTAACCCGAGTGGGTCTGACACACTGGATCTTTCTGATAACACGCTGGCACACTGCAACTCAGCAGCCCATGCTCCAGAGGCCGACACGTTACCCGTATTGGCAGCAGAACCTATGCCTTCCCCCACAACTTCCACTACGCCACTTCCTGCGTATTCCGCACCTCCCGACCCCAACCTAGAAACAATAACCGCTCTGGCAGCTGCGACTCCTCCAGCAGCCACACCTACAGTCCAACCAAAACTGAAGTCTCCAGTAGCCACAGCCCCGTCGAAGCCTGGTCCCCTACCTGCTGTAAGTGACCAGTCTCCGGCGGATTGGTCGACGATGGATGACCCACGGTGTCGTAAACATGCGGGCTTACCTAGGGGGCAGGTGCCGCCTTGTTGGGCATGTGGGCAGGTAAGGTTATGGTTCACCCAACAAGCCCTCACAGTAAAACAAGCACAGCGAAACAAGATTACTACCTGCGAATACTGTGATGAGCGAGGTCTTGCAGAAACCCGGGACGAGTCCGGCAAACACCTACTTATCCGATGTAGTCATGACGGGCCACCACCAATACTCCCAGCACCAGAGAAACCACAGCACCGGCCCCCACCACCAGAGATCCGGGAGAGAATCGCCAAACTAGGCCAACCCAAACCAACCAAACACCAACCACTGGCACTCGCTTACCCCGTCTAACCCTCCCTAAAATCGAAGGAGGAGCACAGAATGGGTACCACGCATTCCCAGCATGAGGATTCTTAGGAGTCTCATTGGCGTCCTGCCGATCCTACTCTGAATGCTCTTGACGGCCTTTACACCACGATCGCAGCACTCAGCACATGAAAATCAGTCACTTCATCAATCCATGAAGTCCATGATGTGGTCAGCATTGTGGGAACACACAATGACAACTCCGCAGATCACGAGGTCGCATTACGCGCCGATGGCCGTACTGCCACAGTTAAACGATGATATCTTCACCATGCCCGGTGACTATTGAAGCTTAACGCATACCAGTCTCGCCAAAATGTGGGAGAATTAGTGTTTATCGCTGTAAATACTGTTACGAGGATGGTGCGGATGTGATTACCGGTTCATTGAAAAACCAGGTAGATAGAGTATGGGACACATTCTGGTCGGGTGGGATTTCTAACCCGATGGATGTGATCGAGCAATTCACTTACCTGCTGTTCATCCGCCAACTGGACGAGCGCCAAAACGAGATAGACCAGAAGAAACTTCTCGGCGTGCCAGTCCATGACGAGGAAATCATTTTTACCACAGAACAGGAAGATTTGCGCTGGAAGAACCTCATGCAGATCGGTGACCCTACCGAACTGCACCACACCATGGCAGCCCGCGTGTTCCCGTTCCTGAAAACCATGGGCACCGGCACCCTAGCAGTCTTGTTCCGGGATGCTTCGTTCGGGATCAGCAGCCCATCAACCCTGCGGAAAACCATGGAGTTGATTAACGACCTAGACATCAAAAACCGGGATATTACCGGTGACCTGTATGAATACATGCTATCCAAGCTGGCGACCTCTGGTACGAACGGCCAGTTCCGCACACCCCAGCACATCATCGACCTGCTGGTCGAGCTCATGGCACCAAAGCTAGGTGAGCGGATCATTGACCCGGCCTGCGGTACCGCAGGGTTCCTCATTAACGCTTCCGAGTGGATGAAACGCACCTACCGGGAAGACCTTTACAACACTAATGAGCGGGAGCGATTCTACCGTGACACGTTCACCGGCTATGATTTCGACCGGTCCATGGTGCGCATTGCTGCCATGAACAGCTACATGCACGGGTTTGAAAAGCCCAACATTTCCTACCGGGACTCCCTAGGTGAGCTGCCTTTGGAGGAGCAAGCTGTTTACGATGTGATCCTAGCCAACCCGCCCTTCTCAGGCAGCCTGGACGCTGAGCGGGTTGATCCTGTCATCCGTAAGTTGGCGAACACGAAGAAAACCGAACTGTTATTCCTCGCCCGGTTCCTTACCCTGCTGAAAGTCGGCGGACGCGCCGCAGTAATCGTCCCCGAGGGCGTGCTATTTGGCTCCACCAAAGCCCATAAAGTCTTGCGGAAAGAGCTGGTAGAAAACCAGAAACTCGACGCCGTCATCAAACTCCCCTCAGGCGTATTCAAACCCTACTCCGGTGTGTCAACTGCGGTTCTGTGTTTCACGAAGACCGATTCCGGTGGTACCGACGAGGTATGGTTTTATGACATGCTTGCCGACGGCCGAAGCCTCGACGACAAACGCACCCCGCTGCTTCCCGAGAACCTATTGGGCCCAACACCCCACGAACCTATCACCGCTGAAAACCAGTTTGAGGACCCTGCCCCTGTCCAGCTCACTGATGAACAATTGGCGAAGAATAATCTTCCTGATTTGCTTGCTAGGTTCCGTAAACGAACTACCACGGAATCTGGCCGGGCCCGCACGGAGCAAAGCTTCACCGTGGGCATAGATGATATCCGCGCCACCGACTACGAACTGTCCATGAACCGGTACAAAGAAATCATATTCGAAGACGAAGACACCCGAGATCCCAAGGATATTCTTAACGAGATTATCCAGCTGGATGAAGAAATTGCTGATGCATTATCTACCGTTAGCGGACTGCTAGGGGGTGCATCATAATGAGTGAATGGCCAATGGTGAAACTGGGAGAGGTCGCAAGAGTCGTAGCAGGTGGAACTCCTAAAACGTCTGTCTGGGAATATTGGGATGGAGATATTCCCTGGGTGACGCCAAAAGATTTAGCATTAAGTGAAAGTCTTTGGATTAATGCTGGTGAACGCTTCATTACAGATTATGGGCTTGCTAAAAGTGCTGCGGCTTTGTTACCTAGAGGAACTGTATTATGGTCTAGCCGTGCCCCAATTGGTTTGGTAGCTATTGCTAATAACCAGATAGCAACTAATCAGGGTTTTAAGAGTTTCGTTCCTGGTGGAGAATTGGACTCTGAGTATTTAGCATATTTCTTGATACATCAACGACCAATATTGGAAATGATGGGAGTAGGTGCAACTTTTAAAGAAGTTTCTGCTAAACGTGCTGCTGAAATTATGGTTCCCCTCCCTCCTCTCGGGGAGCAGAAGCGTATTGCAGAGATTCTTGGTGGTGTGTCGAAAGCTATTCATGCTGTAGAACAACAGTTGCAACTTGTTGAATCTGCGTGTGTTAACTCATTTGAACGAAAGTTTAATTTGGAAATGCAAAATGGTGTTAGAGATGCCAGTAGCATTGCTGATTTTATTGCGAGTACACAATATGGGACAAGTAAAAAAGCTAAAGAAGATGGTGATATTCCCATTTTACGTATGGGTAATGTTACATATTCTGGTAAAATTAATATGACTGATTTGAAGTATATTGATTTAGATGAAAGGGAGCTTGAGAAGTTTTCCCTAAAAAATGGTGATCTTCTATTTAATCGGACGAATAGTGCTGAGCTTGTTGGGAAAACGGCGGTTTTTGAATCATTCTCAGACCAGATTATTTCTTATGCGGGTTATTTAGTAAGAGCACGTGTCAATGCCGATTCAAATCCATATTATGTGTCTGGGTACTTAAACTCCCCCAGTGGCAAGGCACAGCTTCGATTGCGCGCAAAAGCGATTGTAGGAATGGCGAATATTAATGCAAGAGAATTTTTGTCGTTGGAGATTCCGGCAGCAACAAAAGAAGAACAGGAAGAATTTGCCCATTTATTTGAAAAATGTGAAAAGATTCGCCACCTCCTCCACCGCAAGCTTTCCCTCCTCCAAGAACTCCAAAAATCGTTGACTACCCGGGCGTTTGCGGGTCTGCTTTAGGCCACTTTAGGCGTCGAAAAGCTTGGGTACAACTAGCGTGAAAGGAATACGATGATTACGCCGCAGCCATCCAACTTCGCATTCATTGGCCGGGTGTGGCCGGAGCTGCTCATTCATTGCCGCAATGCGGAACAGTCGGCAGTTAGTAATCCGCGGGTGGCAGGTATCGAAGCGCGCTTCACGCTCGAACGTCTAGTCGATCACATTGTCGAAGTATATGGGCTGCGTGACGCTAGTGGTTGGAACCTTAACGACAAGCTCAACCACCGATCCTTCAAGGATCGTGTCAACCAGCGAATTCACGACAAAATGAATGTGCTGCGGCGCTTCGGTAACGATGCCGCCCACAACCCGGATCACATTGACCCGGAGCGAGCCGTGCGGGCAATCGGACAACTGTTCGATATTCTTGTGTGGGCAGCAGTCAACGTTGCCCGACCGCCGCTGGAACGCACCAAGCTGCCCATCTTCGACCGCAGCATCGTCTACAACGCCCCCAAACAGCGACAACAAAGCCAACAGGAAATCGCTAAGCTCAACCAGCAACTCCAGCAGGCTGCCAAAGAAATTGAAACTACAAAACTCCTACTCACCGAGCGGGAAGCAACCTGGCGGCAGGAACGCAAGGCGCACCTTGACCAAATCGCCGCCTTCAAAGGGCAAGCCGAAGAACTCGCCCAGGCCCGCGACCAGCTGGAAGCCGAACTCACGCAGCTTCGGGCCGATATTGCCGCCAACACCCGCAGCATAGACACCAGCAGCAATTTTGCCATTAGTGAGGCCGAGACGCGTCGTGACCTCATCGACCCCGCCCTGGCCGAAGCCGGTTTCAGCGTGGCGCGCGGTAATCTCAAAAGGGAATTCTGTTTGGCCGATGGCAAGGGTTTTGTCGACTATGTGCTCTTCGGTGATGACGGTCGGCCCTACGCCATTGTGGAGGCCAAACGCGCAAGTAAAGCCATCGATGCCGGCCGGCAACAGGCGGAATATTATGCAGATGAACTAGAGAAGCAATTTGGATTGCGACCAATCATTTACTATACCAATGGGCACGAAATCCGGTTGTTGGATGATGCCGCAAACCTCCCCGGGATTGGTGCCGGTGCTGGGTATCCATCGCGCGCAGTCGAAGGGCATGCCACGAAGGATGAATTGTATGCGATGATTCGCCGGCGGACTCAGCGGCAGGACCTCAATACTGTGAGCGTCGACACGCAAATAGCTGGCAGGCCCTACCAAATCACCATGCTGCAAGCCGTCGCCGAACGATTCGGGGCGGGGCATCGGCGGGCGCTGCTGGTCATGGCGACCGGCACCGGTAAAACCCGCACCGCAATCGCCCTGGTCAAACAGCTTGCGCAGGCCGGCTGGGTGAAAAATGTCCTCTTCCTCGCTGACCGTAGAAGCCTGGTCAAGCAGGCTGCCGAGGCGTTCGGTGAGCACCTGCGTGACATGCCCGTCGTGGACCTCCTGCGCAACCAGCGCGGCACCGGCCAAGTTTATTGTTCTACCTATCAAACCATGATGAAGCTGCTCGGCAGCCGGTTTGGCCCCTACCAGTTTGATCTCATCATAGTTGACGAAGCCCACCGCTCCATTTATCGACGTTACAGCCGAATATTTGACTACTTCGACTCGCTACTGCTGGGGCTCACCGCCACGCCGCGCCGTGACGTCGACCACGACACGTACGCACTCTTCCAGCTTAACGATGGCCAACCCACAGCCAACTACTCTCTGGACGAAGCCGTCGACGAGGAATATCTGGTCCCCTTCAAAGCCTTTCAATGCTCCTCTGTCATCCTCCGCGACGGCGTGGCTTACAAAGACCTCAGCCCCGAAGAGCAGCAACAATGGGAAAACCAGGACTGGGGTATCGACGACGATGGTCTTCCACTCGACATTCCCCTGGAGGTCGAGTCCGAAGAAATCAACCTCAAACTGTACAACAAAGACACCATCCGAAAAGTTGTCGGCCAAGTCCTCCGCCACGGCATCAAGGTGGCCGGTGCTGACCGAATTGGAAAAACCATCTTCTTCACCCGCAGCAAGAAGCATGCCCAACTCGTTTGCGATATCATCCATGAGACAAACCCGCAGGTGCGGGCGGCTGTCATCACCCATGAAGTCTATGACAGCCTCGATCTCATCGACCGATTCAAAGCCTCCGGCAAAGGTTCCCTCGACGTTGCCATCAGCGTGGACATGCTCGACACTGGTGTGGATGTGCCCGCCGTGGTTAACCTGGTGTTTTTCAAGCCCGTGTACGCCAACACCAAATTCTGGCAAATGATCGGCCGCGGCACCCGATTGGCGCCCAACCTATTTGGCAAAGACCTAGACAAACAAGAATTCTATGTCTTTGACTACTGCGACAACCTTCGCCGTTTCGAAGATACCGACCACATCGTGCCCACCACTGGCAGTCAACAACGCCCCCTATCCGAACGTACGTTCCTGCGACGGATCGAGTTGGCCTCACTACTGCCCGCCGACGACCCAACCCGAGCTGACCTCGTGTCGGGGCTACGGAATCAACTCCAAACCGTTCCCACCAGTAGCGTGCTCGTGCGACCCGAAGATCGCGCCGACCTGGAACACTACCTGCGTGCCGATGCCTGGGGATCTGGCACGGATATAGAATCCGCAGGTAAACTGGCATATCTCCCCTTCGCTGACGATCCCGAAGACGAAGAGCAAGCCAAACGATTCGACTATCTCATGCTCACCCTGCAACTGTCCCTCGCCCGGGGCGAAGCCCTACCCACGCGCCACCGGGATCGAGTGACCAACATCGCGCGCCACCTATTGAGTAAAACCAATGTGCCCCGTGTTGCGGACGCCGCCAGCACACTCGAACACTATAGCGAAGGCCTGTGGTGGGAAGGCATCACCATTGCCGACCTGGAACTTGCCCGCCGAACCCTACGCGCCCTGGTGCAATTCATAGATCCCGGCTACCGCAGTGAGGTGGTTCTCGACATTGAAGACGAACTGGCCGAACCCGCAGAGTTCAACCTACCCACCGAAACCGCTAACCTGAGCCATAGCAGTGTTGAAGACCAACTCAGAGAAGTCCTCGAAAAACACCTAGACGACCTACCCATCCAGCGGCTACGCAAAATGAAGCCCCTCACCGCCATGGACCTGGCCGCTCTGGAGGAGATCATTGCTGGTGTGGAAGGTGTCGACGAATTTCGGGCCCGCATCGGCGACCAAAGCATTGTTGGATTCGTGCGCGGCCTCATCGGGCTGGACCAGGAAGCGGTCCAGGAGCAATTTGCCGACTTCCTCAGCCGCTCCAACCTCACCGCCAAGCAACAAGAATTCCTGCGCCGCATCATCCGGGTGCTCGCTAAAACCGGTTCGCTGACCATAGGCCAACTGTTCGAAGAACCCTTTAAAGATCTTGGCAATGTCTTTGACGTCTTCCCCGGCGACGATACCATTGTGTACGACCTGAGAGACCGGCTAGACCGAATCGGCAGAATGGATGGGGCCGGTGGTGGAGTAGGCGAAGCTGGGTAGGGGGTAGCGAGGTTTGGGGTGGCCTGGGGCTTGCCAGGTCCCCGGGTTGATAGTCGATGTGAAACTCTAGCTTAGCGGTCATGCAGCCTTGTGGGGTTGGGGGTATCGGTTCCGCTGAGCTGGAGTTCTGGTTTGGGTCGCTCCGGGCCCCTGGGCATATGGTGCAGCATTTTTGAAACTACAGCTCAGCACCTGTGAAGCATGGCTGTGGTGAGGAGGTGGTCGGCCATGCGGCGGGGGCTGCAAGTTTGGTGGGCTGGGGTTTGCTGGCGTTGTTGTGCCGTGGAGCTGGTTTTTCTACAAGTCCCAGCCCACCAAACCTGAAGCCCCGTTAGGTATCAAGTTTCCTGAGCTGGAGTTCTGGTTTTGGGCGTTTCCGGCTCCTAGCCGCATGGGGCAGCAGGTTTGAAACTACAGCTCAGCACTTGCGAAGCATGATCGTGGTGGGGGAACCGGCGCAAAAAATATGATCTATACCACTCGATACTGGGGTTATGGGTGTTTGTGCCGGTAGT
>ERZ773050.2328-NODE-2328-length-10082-cov-10.941059_pt1 | contig 10082 bp, 6 predicted proteins | sample MGYA00580632_ERZ773050 | MGnify/ENA primary metagenome ERZ773050 (study PRJEB29015, sample SAMEA2738123) | human oral metagenome | biome: human oral; feature: human-associated habitat; material: saliva | place: China | collected 2166 ... | reverse complement strand
CCCTAAATGTCTTGGTGGGAATTTAGGGGATTTTGGGGAATTTTGCAAAGGTCTCGGTTTGCCTGCCTTCTATGATGTGGCAGAAATCAAGGATGCTTTTCTTTTCAGACGGCATCGGATTGCTGATTTTTTTATTCAATCCCCGTGCTTTTTTGATTTGTCCGTAGGCATAGCCTGCAAAACTTTGCTGGCAGGTTTTGGAGATAAACCATTCGGTTTTGAACGTATCCATCAATGGCGAACGGTATCGTACACAGTCGGAAGGGGAAGCCAGCAGCTCCAGCGTGTTCGGATTGCTTTGCAGCAGCAATTCGATAAACCGTCCCAGTTCGTAATACACAATATCGTTGGTTTCATTGCTGATTTGCGGGATGTATTCCATGCCGTAAAACATGGATTTGGGCAGGTAAAACACGCCTTTGATGTCGGTATCGGACTCGGGCGTTGCCAAACCGTAGGCGCGGCTGCCGGACACGGCTTCAAGCAGAATCAGATTTTGCGTGTGCAAGTCTTTGAGGGTCAGCATATTCAGACGGCCTTTTACGGATAAATGGTTGCCAAGGTGGAACGGAACAATTCGTTCAAAGGCCCGCTATCGGCAGGTTTGGCAGCAGGGGCAGACAAGGTAGAAACTTCGTTATATAGGTCAACAGTCAGCTTTTGCAGCTCTGGCGATAATGTGTGCAGATAACTTTCGTTCTGCTCCGCTTTTAATGCAACCAGATCAGTAATTTGGGTAGCACAATCTGTCTGCCACTCATTCATCAACTCAACCAAAGTCATTGGCGGAATACCGCCTTGTTTCACCGCCCAGCGTGCCGCCAATAAAGGGCGTAAGACGTAAAACCATTTCTTCAATTTAATCGGCTGCGCCAAATCCATGGCTTTCAAAGCATTGCCGGCGATACCGTGATAATGGTGCAACAACGCGGCGGCTTGGACGTATTGGGGCGCAAGTTCATTCAGACGGCCTATGAATGCCTCATCTTGTGTATAAACAATCGGCGAACGCAACCATTCCAGCAATACGGCATTGCTTTTTCTCAACAGGCGCAAAGCCTTGCGGATGTCCCAGCCGCCTACGTCAAACCATTGGTTTTCAATAAATTCAAATGTATCTTTTGCTTCGTCGATTTGCAGATAATGTTCTTGCGGGCGGATATAAATGGCGCGAACGTCATAATCGCTGTCGGGCGAAGCAAAGCCCCATGCGCGGCTTCCGCTCTCCGCCGCTAGCAGAAAATGCAGCGGCTCGGTATGGGCAATGAGGGTGAGTTTTTCTTGAATGGCTTGTTTCATGACTGTTCCTTAAAGAAAGCTGTCTGAAAACCTTAATTCAAAGTTTTCAGACGGCCTTTTAAATATTTTCTCCCACCCCCTTAAACTTCTCCACAAACACCGCAATTTTCTGAAAAACGCTTTGTTTCTTCGTCAAATATTGTGGGTTGAGCGGACTCATTTTCGGCAGGGCTTCGGTCAGTTCCGTACCGTTTTCGCTGGCATAACCGCGTTTGAGCGAGCCGGTCAAATAGCGTTTGGCGGCGGTTTCGTTCAGGCCTTCGGCGGCAATCAGCTCTGCTGCTTCGCGCCTCATCACTTCTTGCGCGTATGTGTAAAAGGTTTCCAGTATGGTAGGAACGTCGGGCACTTTGTCCAAATCCGTATCGTTGATGAAATCTACAATCAGGCTCTCTTTGGCTCGGTGGCCGATACTTGCGCGGATGATGCGGCGGATTTCTTCCACCAGCTCCGCTTTGCCTTTGATTTTTTTGTGGTGCTCGAAAACCAGTTGCAAGATGTAATCCAGATTGATTTCCTGCGATTTGAGCAAATCCACCTCAAAAACCACATCGTCCCAGTCGATTTTTGACTGTTCTTTCTGTTCGCCTGCTTTTTGGCGGCGCAGCCAGTCGCGGATGTCATTGTAGGCGGAACGGTAGTCCTGCACTGCCCTTTCAGACGGCATCGGCACTTTCCGCATTTCTTGTACGTCTTCATCGCTCAGGTAGTATTTTTCCTGAAACGCCTTCATAGCATCTTCGTCCGCCGCATCCACATTCTGCAACTCACGCAGCGCGGCAAATTCATCGTAGTTCTGCAATACGTTTTCCGCCCGCAGGTATTCGCCGAAAAGTTTGGCAAAATCTTTTTTGTCTTTTTCCGTTTCGATTTTGTCGGGATCGGGGAAACGTTGGTGCAATTCTTTTGCTACATCCAAATAACCGCGCCGCGCTTCGCCGGTCAGGCTGTCGGTATAGCCGTTCATGTATTCTTCGTAACTTTTTTCCAGTACCACGTTTTTGGTGTTTTTGTCGCCAAACAGGGTAATCGCATCAATGGTTGCCTGCTCCAAATCGCGGAAGCAGACAATGTTGCCGAAGGTTTTGGTAGCATCGTAAATGCGGTTAGTACGCGAAAATGCCTGCATCAGGCCGTGATAGCGCAGGTTTTTATCGACAAACAGCGTGTTCAGCGTCGGCGCGTCAAAACCCGTCAAAAACATGCCGACCACAATCAGCAAATCCACTTCCTGATTTTTCACCCGTTTTGCCAAATCGCGGTAGTAGTTCTGAAAGGCTTTGCTGTCCGTACCGAAATTGGTTTTGAAACAGGCGTTGTAATCGTTGATGGCAGCCTGCAAAAATTCTTTCGCGCTGCTGTCCATCGCTTCCGGTTCAAAGGTCTCGTCAACAATTTCACCGACGGCGTTTTGCTCTTCGTTGGCCGCAAAGGAAAAAATGGTGGCCACTTTCAGCGGGTGCAGGCTGCCTGCCTGTTGTGTTTTGAACGCTTCATAATAGCACTTCGCCGCATCCACGCTGCTGACAGCAAACATGGCGTTGAAGCCCTTCCCGCCTGCATTCAGCCGGTGCGTTTTCTGCCTGAACTGGTTCAGGATATATTGCGTGATTTCGCGGATGCGTTCAGGATGCAGCAGGGCTTTGCGGTTTTCGGCGGCACTCAGTTTCTTCTCGTCCTGTTCCGCTTCCACAGCTTTGAACTTCGGGCGCACATCGTTGTAATCCACTTTGAATTTCAATACTTTTTCATCGCGGATGGCATCGGTAATCACATAAGAATGCAACTCCCGTCCGAACACGCCCGCCGTGGTTTCCGCGCCCAAAGCGTTTTCAGGAAAAATCGGCGTGCCGGTAAAGCCGAACTGGCAGAATTTCTTGAATTTCTTTTTCAGGTTTTTTTGCGCTTCGCCGAATTGCGAGCGGTGGCATTCGTCGAAAATAAATACAACCTGCTGATGGTAAACCGGCAGATTATCTTCACTCTTCATCAGGTTGTTCAGCTTTTGGATGGTGGTAACGATGATTTTGTTGTCGTCTTTTTCCAAATTGCGTTTCAAGCCTGCCGTGCTTTCCGAACCGTTCACGCTGTCGGGCGAAAAACGTTGGTATTCTTTCATCGTCTGATAGTCCAAATCCTTCCTGTCCACCACGAAGAAAACCTTGTCGATAAACGCCGATTCCGTCGCCAGACGCGCCGCCTTAAAGCTGGTCAGCGTTTTGCCGCTGCCCGTGGTGTGCCAGACATAGCCGCCGCTTTCCGGCTTGTTCCAATTCTTTGCCTGCGCCGAACTGTTGATTTTCCACAAAATGCGTTCGGCGGCGGCAATCTGGTACGGCCGCATAATCAGCAGCGTATCATTCGCATCGAACACGCTGTAATGCAGCAAAACGCTCAGCAATACGCTTTTCTGCAGGAACGTGGCGGTAAAGTCTTTCAAATCCTTAATCGGATGATTGTCCGACCGTGCCCAATTCATCGTGAAATCGAAGCTGTTTTTGTCGCGCTTGGTGGTGTTGGCGAAATAGCGCGTGTCCGTGCCGTTGGAAATCACGAAGATTTGCAGGAATTTGAACAGTGAATTTTCGCTGTTGAAGCTCTCTTTGCTGTAACGGTGCACCTGATTGAATGCTTCACGCACCGCCACACCGCGCTTTTTCAATTCAATCTGCACCAGCGGCAGGCCGTTTACCAACACGGTAACGTCATAACGGTTTGCATGCGTGCCCGTCTGCTCAAACTGATTGATAACCTGCACATGGTTGCGGGCAAGGTTTTTCTTGTCCAGCAGATAGATGTTTTTCAGACGACCGTCATCAAAAGCAAAATCATAGATATGGTCGTCGTGGATTTTGCGGGTTTTGTCAGTAATGTTTTCAGACGGCCTGTCCAGATATTCCGTCAAAAACCGCGCCCATTCGTCGTCTGAAAACGCCACATCGTTCAGCCGCTGCAACTGCGCGCGCAGGTTTTCCAGCAGCCTGATTTGGCTGTTCAAGTCTTTGCGGTATTCGTAACCCTGATTCTGCAAATCGGCGACTAACTCCGCTTCCAACTGGTTTTCCGATTGGTAGCTGCCCGACTGTTCGATTTTTTCATATTGGTCGAGCACGATGAAATTCGGCGTTTCGGCGATTGGTTTGGTTTCGAGGTTCATGGGTCGTCCTTTGCAGGGTCGGGTTTTAAACGGTTTGATGTTCGGATTGGGCAGCCTGAAAAAGTACAGGCTGCTTTTTTAGGCTGCCTTGGGGAAGGCAAGCAGCTGTTCGCGGTAATATTCGTATTGTTTGCGGCGCAGGGCGATTTCGTGCGGCAGGCCTTCGCTGATGGAGTGGGTCAGGGTGTCGAATTTGTCTAGGATGGCGACGATTTTTTCCTGTTCGGCTAGAGGGGGGATGGGGATTAAAAAGTTTACAAGGTCTTTTTTATTTAATGCCGGAATACCTGCCATATTTGCAAGATTTATAATCTTGGACATATCTTTTGACATTACATAGTATAAGAACTTAGTCATGATAAGATTATTGTTACTCCGTACCCTGTAACAAAGTGGGCCGCACCAAAACTTACTTGCTTGATATCCTACATATCCAATTCCTCCTTGACCACGAGATGGTGTAGTTATTGTATCTGGCTCGGTGTTATATGAAGCAATATAACCTGATGGAATTGTCCCTGCATTAATGAATGGATAATTACCAATTTCATTTGTTTCTGGCGATTTCCCAACCCTAATATCACTAACCTCCCCCAACGTCTTCCAAACCACATCTTTCAGACGGCCTTTATAGCCATCAGCTATCCCCCCCCCGATTTGATTGTCAAAATCTAAAAGAAAGTCGCGGTAATACTGGTATTGGCGTTTGCGCAGGGCTAATTCTGCTTCCAGCATAGCTTCCAGCTCGGTGAATTTGTCAAGTATTTTTACAATTTTTTGTTGGGTTTCCAGGGGTGGGATGGGAATAAGTAAGTTTTGCAATTCACTTTTAGCAAGTGCTGGTATACCTGCTCCGTATTGACATTGCATGAATGTAATTTGCTTCATTTTTAAAAAATAATATGCAAACCGTTGCAATAATTTGTCTTCGTTCGCTTTAATAGTATATGCGTGAGCTCCTGCAAAAAAAGGGATATCCATCCAATTCACAAACCCCGCACTTGCTCCTCCTTGACTAATAACAATCGTGCCAGCTTCGTTATTGTATTCATGCCAATAACCTGATGGATTAATACCGCCATTGATTACGGGATACTTATCTTTTTCTCTAAGTATTGATTTATTAAGCTGCTTTCCCTTTCCTATACTTGCCACTTCCCCCAACGGCTTCCACTCCACCGGCGCCGTCTGAATCATCTCAATCAATTTTTTCGCTTTGCTTTGCATATCCATGGTTGTTTTCCGTTTCCTTCCCGCTGCGGCGGGATTTGGGGCTGTTGTAGGTTGGGCTTCGGCCCGCTATGTCCGTTTACCGTTGTTTCGGCGGGCTGAAGCCCGTCCTGCTTTCAGGCTGCCTGAAATGGTGTGCAGGCTGCTTTTTCAGGTAGCCTGAATCAGGGTTATTTTTTGCCGTCTTTTTTCTGTTTAAGCTGTTGCACGGCTGTTTTTTCCAACGCTTTAACGCTTTCCAGATAGGCTTGCTCCACCGGCGACAGGATGCGCGCTTCATAGGCGCGGTATTCGCGTTCGGCTTTCTTCTCTGCCTGTTTGCGGCTGATGCTGCCTGCACCCTGTAATGTGCCTTGGCCGTACAGCCCGGAAAATTTGTCCAATTCGGCTATCCAGTCGCGCATATACATGGGGCTTTGCTCCTGCGCTTTGATTTCCGCCAGGTCGAAGAAGGCGGAAACCAGACGGTTCAGGCGGAACAGTTCGTCTTCGGTCAGGTAGTTTTTGGCAATTTTGGCTTCATTCAGGGTGGGGATTGCGCCTTGAAAGGTGGTCAGCCCCATAAAGTCTTTGCTGCTGTCAGCACGGCTGTATATCAGTTCGGCTGCGGTTTGCCGGCTGGCGGCATAGTGCAGTTTGTTTTGAACGGCGGCAAAAAAGGTTTGGCTTTCGCTGCTTTTGGGGTTGTAGTCTTGGCTGGTGGCGTATAAATCAAGCACTTGCCGGTATAGGGCTTTTTCGCTGCTGCGGATGTCGCGGATGCGGTTGAGCAGTTCTTTCCAATAGTCGCCGCCGCCTGTGCCTTTCAGGCGTTCGTCGTCTATGACAAAACCTTTGGTCAGATATTCGTCCAGCCGTTCGGTTGCCCATTGGCGGAATTGGGTGCCGCGCGTGGAACGGACGCGGTAGCCGACGGCGATAATCATGGGCAGGGAATAGTATTTGCGCTGTCGTCTGATGGTTCTGCCGCCCTCTGTTTGAACTTGTAAGGATTTCTTACAAGTTGCCTCTTCTGTTAATTCTCCTTCCCGATAAACGGCTCGGATATGCTGCGTGATGCCTTGCGGTGTAATTTGGTACAGCTCCGCCAAATCTGCCTGGGTCAGCCACAGTTGTTCGTCAAATTCTTGCAAGGCGAATTGGGCGGTGCCGTCGCTGGCGGTGTAAAGGATGATGCTCATGCCTCTATCTCCGCAATGACGTCATCTATCTCGCGGCGCAGTTGGTCGATTTTGGCGACGGTGGCGTGGATGTCGGCATTGAGCTGCGTGATGTCGATGATTTCGCGGGTGTCTTCGGCTTCGACGTAGCTGCTGACGGCGAGGTTGTAGCCGTTGTCTTTGACGGTTTGCTGGGCAGCATTTTGGGCAATATGCGGCACATCGGCTTTATCGGCGAAGAGTTTGACGATTTCGGCAATGTGTTCTTCGGTTAAGACGTTGTTGTTGGTTTCTTTTTTAAAGAAGCCGCTTGCTTCGATGAATTGGATGTCGGTATTGTCTTTGTGTTTGGACAAAACCAGTATATTGACGGCGATGCTGGTGCCGTAAAAGAGATTGGGCGCAAGGGCAATCACGGTTTCCACGTAGTTGCCCTCCACCAGATATTGGCGGATTTTCTGCTCTGCCCCGCCGCGATAGAAAATGCCGGGGAATGAGACGATGGCGGCGCGGCCTCTGCCGGAAAGGTAGTTCAGTGCGTGCAGGATGAAGGCAAAATCGGCTTTGGATTTCGGGGCGAGTACCCCTGCGGGGGCAAAGCGGTCGTCGTTGATTAAGGTGGGGTTGTCGCTGCCTATCCAGTTGATGGAATAAGGCGGATTGGAGACGATGGCATCAAAGGGTTTGCCGTCTTTGAGCTTGGGTTTGGTCAGCGTGTCGCCCAATTCGATGTGGAATTGGTTGTAATTGACGTTGTGCAGGAACATGTTCATGCGGGCGAGGTTGTAGGTGGTGTGGTTGATTTCCTGCCCGAAGAAGCCTTCTTCGATAATGTGCTCGTCAAACTGTTTTTTCGCCTGCAAGAGCAGGCTGCCCGAGCCGCAGGCGGGGTCGTAGATTTTGTTGACTTTCTCCTGCCCGTGCACCGCCAGCCGCGCAATCAGCTTGGATACGTTTTGCGGGGTGAAAAATTCGCCGCCGGATTTGCCTGCGTTGGCAGCGTAGTTGGAAATCAGGTATTCGTAGGCATCGCCGAAAAGGTCGATGTGGTGGTCTTCAAAATTGCCGAAATCGAGTTCGGCGACGCCTTTGAGGACGGCGGCAAGGCGTTTGTTCTTGTCGGCAACAGTGCTGCCGAGTCTGCTGCTGGTGGTATCGAAGTCGTCAAACAGGCCTTTGATGTCTTGTTCGGACGGATAGCCGGAGGCGGAGCTTTCAATCGCAGTAAAAATTTCTTTCAGCTTGGTGTTGAGTGCTTCGTTTTGATGGGCTTCGGCGGCAATATTGCAAAAAAGCTGGCTGGGGTAGATGAAATAGCCTTTGACTTTGACGGCATCGTCTTTGATTTCGGGCGTGATGATGCTGTCGGACATAGCGGCATAATCAATACTGCTGTCGCCGGCCTGCATATAGTCGGTGAAGTTTTCGCTGATAAAGCGGTAGAAAAGCGTGCCGAGAACGTATTGTTTAAAGTCCCAGCCATCCACCGCGCCGCGTACTTCGTCGGCAATTTTCCAGATTTGGCGGTGCAGTTGGGCGCGTTGTTGAGTGGCAGTCATTAGGCGTTCCTTGTTATCGGGAAGGGATGGATTTGGGCCGTCTGAAAATTTGAAAACTAGCCTTTCAGACGGCCTCATGTCTAACAAAGGTATGGGTAATATAAGGTGAGTTGCAGTAGTCAAAGATTCAGTTGTAAATATAATCCGTAAGCTTGAAACACACCATATGAACTGTATCAAGACAGCCTGAAACGCCTTACTTCAGCGCCTTCAACCGTGCATGCAACTCCTGCACACTGTACACATTGGTTGAATTCAGGTTCTTCACACCTTCGCTCATGGCTTCGCCGCCGGCCACGGTGGTGTATTGCGGCACGCGCTGGTTAAGGGCGCTGCGGCGGATGCTGTGGCTGTCGGCTACGGACTGCGGGCTGCTGGCCACGGTGTTCACCACCAGCGCGATTTCGCCGTTTTTAATCGCGTCTACGATGTGCGGGCGGCCTTCGGGCACTTTGTTGACCGCCTGCACCACCACGCCGTGCTCTTTCAGGTAGCCTGCCGTGCCGCGTGTGGCGCAGACGCCGTAGCCGAGGGCTTGGAAGTTTTGCGCGGTTTTCACGATAAGCGGCTTGTCTTCTTCGCGCACGGAAAGGAAGATTTTGCCGGTGGCGGGCATGCGTTCGCCTGCGCCGAGCTGGGCTTTGAGGTAGGCTTCGCCGAAGGTTGCGCCCACGCCCATCACTTCGCCGGTGGAGCGCATTTCGGGGCCGAGGATGGTGTCCACGCCGGGGAATTTGATGAAGGGGAACACGGCTTCTTTAACGGCATAGAAATCGGGGACGACTTCTTTTTCCACGCCTTGCTCTTGCAGGGAAATGCCTGCCATGCAGCGCGCGCCGACTTTGGCGAGCGGCACGCCGGTGGCTTTGGAGACGAAGGGCACGGTACGGCTGGCGCGCGGGTTCACTTCCAACACGAACACCACGCCATCCTGCACGGCAAACTGTACGTTCATCAGGCCGACCACGCCCAGCGCGTAGGCCATGGCTTTGGTTTGGCGGCGGATTTCGTCTTGGATTTCTTCGCTGAGCGAGTAGGGCGGCAGCGAGCAGCCGGAGTCGCCGGAGTGGATGCCTGCCTGTTCGACGTGCTGCATGATGCCGCCGATAACGACGTCTTTGCCGTCTGAAACGCAGTCCACATCGACTTCAATCGCGTTGTTCAGGAAGAAGTCGAGCAACACGGGGCTGTCTTCGGATACCTGCACGGCTTCACGCATGTATTTTTGCAATTCTTCGGCGGAGTGGACGACCTGCATGGCGCGGCCGCCGAGGACGTAAGACGGGCGCACGACCAGCGGATAGCCGATTTCTTCGGCTTTGACGAGCGCTTCTTCTTCGTTGTGGGCGATGCGGTTGGGCGGCTGGCGCAGGCCTAAGTCGTTCAACACTTTTTGGAAGCGTTCACGGTCTTCGGCGGCGTCGATGCTGTCGGCGGATGTGCCGATGATGTTCACGCCGTTTTCAACCAATGCGTTGGCGAGTTTGAGCGGGGTTTGACCGCCGTAATGCACAATCACGCCCCACGGGTTTTCGGTGCGGACGATTTCCAACACGTCTTCCAGCGTCAGCGGCTCGAAATACAGGCGGTCGCTGGTGTCGAAGTCGGTGGACACGGTTTCGGGGTTGCAGTTGACCATGATGGTTTCAAAGCCCGATTCGCGCAGGGCGAGCGCGG
>ERZ773050.2327-NODE-2327-length-10091-cov-3.205460_pt1 | contig 10091 bp, 16 predicted proteins | sample MGYA00580632_ERZ773050 | MGnify/ENA primary metagenome ERZ773050 (study PRJEB29015, sample SAMEA2738123) | human oral metagenome | biome: human oral; feature: human-associated habitat; material: saliva | place: China | collected 2166 ... | reverse complement strand
GAGCAAATAATTTAAGATAAACGCGCGCTTTTTTCATTTATTCACCCTCATATATTCTCTAGATACTATATATAAATTATATATATTAATAACATTATATTTATATTGTATTAAATTCTTTATTATTCTTTTACGAATAATAATAGAATTCAATTCGACAAATACTTTAGCTAATAACGTAGGCTTTCTTCCGACAATATATCGTAACGACATTTGTTTGCTATTAATACTTTCGTTCATTTCGATACATCTATGAGTTCTAAAATTATATTTAAATTTAGAATCAAACTGGGTATGGCAGAATATATCTAATAATTTTCTATTTATTTCCATAATATAATATACTAAAAAAAATATATATTTAGTTAGGGACTACAAACCGCACTGTGGCGACGAATGTATCCCTAACTAAATATATAGATTAATTAACCTTCCGGTTGTTGTGTACCAGGGTTAGGAGGCACTGTAGGCTCTTGTGGGCCGTTATTAACTACGATAATATCATCGTTGTTAACCCCACCTCGCGAGCCGAAACTATTCTTAAGGGAGCGTAAATCTTCGCTAGCCTTGAGCTCCGCATAAGATGTTTGCGCTTCGTCCGCAATTGCGGACACAGCACCCATCGCTAACTCGGTAGTTTTCTTTAAACCACCGAAAAGACCTTTGGCACCGAGCTTCACTGCACCGATGCCGACAGATTTAGTTGCATTCGCTAAGATACCAACCTTTTTGGCACCCCAGTTCACAACTTGTACGCCAGCATAATTAACTTTAGCTAACTTATACGCCGACATCAATTCCTCTGTTTTTTCTTGAGGAACTTGAATAGCGAGACCTCCGTCGACACGTTCCACAGTCCCGCCATATTCGTTATTCACCTTATCTTCAATATAAGACAAGATTTTTTGGTTATTATTTTTAACAGTAATAGAGTCCATTCTATACCCTCCTTAATAAAATATAAAGGGGGACGAACCCCCTCTATTAAAATACTTCGTTGACGCTTTGTACTTTCTTAGGTGCTACTGGACGTACTAAGTTCCATACATCACTACGGAAAGCGTTCAAAGTTTTCATAGCGGAAGAATCCATAGGACGCAACGCTACTAGTTCTTCACCACGTACACCGATAGTATATGCATAGTTAGAACGTTGTCCGTGGGCCAATTTTACACCATTTTCAGCTTCACCATTTGTGAACTGAATAACGTCACCTTCAGCAATTTCTACACCGTCCGGGATTTCCAAGCTAAATGCAGTTGCCTGAGATTGACGTTGCAAACGAAGCACCAAATCACATGCTTTAGCATCGGCAAGTGCTTTTTCTAAGGCACGACATTCTACGCCGACTTCCTTAGTATCGAAGCTTTGTTTAGCGCCTTTTGCACCTTTACCCATTACAGTATAAGCACGAATGGCTACACTGTCAGGAAGCTCGATAGTCATAGTCATATGACCATAGCTATCACGACGAGCGATACCAGTTTGAATAACACGATTCAATACGTGAAGTACACTTGCCATAAAGTCATTAGGGTAAGCTAATTCTTCTTTAGTAGCGGATTTTTTACCCCAAGCCATATGGCCAACAGCTACTGCTTCTTTAGTAGCGGAAATAATAGTATTGATGAAAATTGTTTTAGACATGATAGTCTCCTTTGTAAAATAGTACCGGATTTTTACCCTTAAATCGTTTAACCGGTGAATAAACGATTGCAAAAAAAAGTTCGCCCTTTCTACGAGCGATATCTGCACGCAAGACAAGCTTACGTATACATATCGCCCCCTGACCGCTATCAGCACAGTCAGGAAGCTAGAGAGGAGGAAATATGAAACGATTGTTGTCAGGCATGATGAGAACACTAGGCCACATGAATCGTAGAGAAAGTTATTCTGTGTGTTTTGTAGGTTGTAGTTTTTATATACATGGGGTTCTTATAGGAGTAAGAAAGACCTAGTATCCTCATCATGCCGATAACGTACTGAGCCGTAAATAAAAAAGGCTCAAAGAAAATTTCGCTCCGGAGGAGCCCGGCGTAAGCCGGTTCTACGTCCGTCTAAAAGAATAATGTAAAAAAGAAAAAAGAGAGCCCCGAAGGGCCCTCGCTTGCTTATTTTTTCAATACTTTAATCAACAAGCTAGTCATAGTAAATCCAAAACAAAAGAATGCACAGAAATAGAATACAGGATTTGTTTCATAGATTCGTTGTAAAGTTTTCATAATAATTCTCCTTTAGTCAGAACAAACAGTATCGTACCCACATGGCACTCTACTAATAAACAAATAATTTACATGTTCTCTCATAACAGATTGAACACTATCGCTAGATTTTAACGTAATAAATTCACCTGTGGTACTCATAAGAGTGTACAGGTAAAACATTTCGACAAACATTTTTAATTCTCCTTTAGTGAATAAAGGGAGCCGAAGCCCCCACTAGCCTATAGTAAATGTTTTAGTATCAGTGAATTCATTACCGTTCCAATAGCCAACTAGCCCACAGGCTGTATCGTCGTCATGGACACTAACAAGTACATCGAGGCCGAAGACATTTTCACCGCCAGCCATAACCAAGCATGTGAATTTGTCGACAGCATCTTGTACTGTGTTACCGGTAAGCTCTTCACTGTTACCATTATAGTTTAGAATATAAGTTTTCATATTTGACCTCCTTGAAAACAAATGTACTGAGCCGTGAATTAAGAGAAAAAGGCTCATAAGAAATTTCGCCCCGGAGGGGAGAAGAACTCTAATAATCTAAATGTTTTACTCTCTCGTAATCAGATTCGAGACAAACATAAATTTGATGACGTTCATAAGAGATAGGTTCTTCTTCATCTCCGATATTAATAATAGAGTTAATATATGCAACAGTGACACCATTAACCTCTATAAATTCAGGATGGAAGCTAGCGAGGCATAAATCATCTTCCATAACAAATTCATCGATAGCATGATAGATATCTTCACGAGTTTTAATCATGCTAACGGCGCCGAAGAACTTATATGTATTCACTTTCCATCTCCTTCACTTTCTTTTTTAATTTAATAATATCATAAATTATATTAGCTAATGTACTATTAAAGAATAACATCTTAGCCTTTTTTTCAGCCACTTCGTGAGCAAAATGCTCAGACCATATGTCGATTTTCATACGTTTGTATACTAATTCTGCTTCTTTTTCGCATAGAGCAAGTAATTTATTATATAAGCGTTGACGATATTCTTCCGGTAAATTTTTCTCTAGAACATAAATACCGAAAGCATTACATGTATCGGCATTAACTCTTCCATCTACAATAAATCTCATAATAATTAACCTCCTTTATACATATTCAAAACAACTTTTGGCATTATCTTGTGCTAACTCTGTTATAACTTCTTGAATAATTTCTCTTATAGTTCTATCCCAAGATTCTTTTTCGTGGAACAGGATACCGACTACATTAACGCTAACTTTACCATTTATAATATGCATATTAATATTAGAACGCATACCATACTGACAAAATAATAAATCAAGTTTATCCATCATTTCGATAGGTTGATAAGTTTTAACTAACATAATATACCTCCTAATTATTAAAATTCCCGACAAGACCTAAACAACCAATAACGTTACCGTCATCGTCACGTAATAATTGACCGGGAGAAACTAAATCCTTGCGCAAAGGTAAAGCTTCACGAACCATAGCCGATACTAATAAATATGTACCTTCTGAATATTCAGGTAGACCGGTAACTTCTCCGAAGACGGTGCGATATAAATCGACGCCTTCTACCTTTTTATCCACCTTAATATACTCGCAAGATACGCGAGCAATGGCTTCACTAGCTTCTATAACTACATCTAAATCAGGTGTAGTACCATTTAACTTATAAATTTTAACCTCATGCGGTGTTAAATTCTTTAACATAATATATTTCCTCCTTATATATAATAATAATTAAAAATAATTTAAATACTCAAAAATAATTTCGTAGCGGAGCCAAAACCATACTAAATAAAATCCGATCGTATAGCACACAAGAAAAAATAAAATTAATATTAATAAGATAAACGTATTAAACCGTGAATAAGAGAGAGGAAGGCAGTCGAGTATTCGACGACTAGAGACGAAGCGACCAGGTTGCAAGCGAAAGGAGACGAATACGTCTCGCGACTGCCGACGGACGTACTTTTTTAAAAAAATAAGATTTAGAAATGAATAGTAGAGGAGAATACTATCCATTTCTAAATCCTCGTAAAATATTTCGTCCCGGAGGGTTAAACAAAATGACGAATATCTGTGCCCTCGTATATAAACGAGAAGATATCGTCTTCGCTAAACCAAGAATATTTACGTGCGACCTTAATAAGATAAGAACGTGACGAACTCAAATAGATTCGTTCGTCCTTTAAAAAATATTCAGGTATAACCAAAAAATATAATGTTTCGCCGACAGCAAACGGCTTTTTATCAACCCAACAAAGTCGAGGCCGATAAGCTTCCTTCTTATTCGAAGGAATAACTATGCGCCACGTAAGCCTGTCGGCTTTGCTTCCGTGACGTAATTCAATATTCTTAAAAGGCATTAAATCGCCTCCTTTAAAAAATTAAAGATTTAGGGCTCCGTAATAAACGAAGCCCCATAATAATATTAAATACAACCATTGTAACCAGCCACAGCTGAATGATGGCATTTATCTGAAACGATATCTTTTAATTCTTCCCGAAGATGTTCAGGAATTTTAGTAAGAATTTCTTGATATCTAAATTCTGTGACAGAAGATGGTGTTAGATATACTTCACAGGGGTCGACTAGAATATGTCTTTCGACAATTTCGCCGACACTTCTGTCATATTCTCTAGTGGATAAAGTGCACTCGCCCTTATCCACATTTAATTCTATTAATTTATACTCATTATAATTATGTTGCTCCCATTCAGAAGCAAGATACCAAGATGAATATTTTAAAGATTCTAATTTTTCTACTAAATCTAATACGCAATATTTCTTACTCATAATTAATCTCCTCTATCGTATTTAAATAAGTGTACGGCTCACTAATAATTAAATTAAAAAGAGGGAGAATCCCTCATAAATGATTTCGGGGCGGAGCCCAGAAACATATATAAAATAAATTAAAGCATCATAAGCCTCGCAGAGGACTTCGGAGCCTCCGCAGGACTTATAATAATTAAAATAATATAGAGCGTAGAAAACGTTCTACGCCTAAAATTAAGATAAAAATAAAATTTAAGGTAAAACTGTCTTGTGCGCTGCCCCGGAGGGGAAACTTAAAACATTAAACCTTCCTTAATAATAAACATATGGTATGTACATCATTACCGTAACTTTCTTTTTCAATTGTATTAAACATTGCTTCGTCTAATACTACTTTGCCACAGAATGTTTCTATAAATTCTTTATTACCAGGAATTTCACAATCCACGACCTTTACAAGTTTACCTTTAGAATCTTTCTTTTGAGATTCAACATATAGACCATCTCCTTGCTTACCTTGATTGTTTGGCAATAAAAAGAATTCATAACCATGATCCTTGGCAGCAAAAATCTTTTGTGCATTTTCCAGGGTCTTTTTTGTTCCTGCAACACGAACAACAAATTTTTGCTCGTCTACAGGTTCCTCTATAATTTCCATTAAGTGAACTACTGTAAATAATCCGCCGAAATCATCGCGGAATACTGGACGCAATCCATTTACAATGCGGCCAGTAAAAAATCTACCATCAGTCGACTCACCGTTTATGAACTCTACTTCATCCCCATCAAGAATATTATTACATTCTTGACTAGTACAAAATACATCATATCGACGGAATAAAGGTGAATCTTTTAATTCTATTCCTTGTTCCTGACGATACAATGTGCCGGTCTTCATGGCATCTATTACTAACTCATATTCAAGAACAGTACTTGCGAAGTTAAAGCCATGTTCTTTAGACTCCTTAAAAGCATCCTTTTCATTACCAATATATGTGCGAATCATATTTGCAATATAGGATTTAGCTTTTGAAAAGGCACCTTCAACCTTAAATCCTTTAATTGATAATGACTTAGCGCGACGCAAGTCATCGCAAGTCATATTAAGAATTTCATAAAGAGATCCTTTTTTGGCTTCTAATTTCTTGTATCCTGGCTTAATACCCATTTTAGTTACTTCTTTGTTCAATTGTTCTACAACACGTTTTGCAGCTTCTAACTGCATATCGTATAATGCATCTTTTAATACTAATTTTTCAGTTTTTTCTTTTTTCATTTTATTATTCCTCCTTATTAAATACTTTATGTTCTACAACTTCAAATTGAGCAATTTGCTCGTTCCAAACCACTGTTGGAGTATAATTTCTACGAGCTTGCTCAATATCTTTAAGCAAGAAACATAAAGGATCAAAAACGGTTAAACCTGTTTTAGCGCTGTCAATTATCATTCCGATAACTGCTGGCGCAACTGCCAAACAATCTAATAAGTAATTTTTAATAGATTCTTTAGATCTGTCAGAACCAACAAAATCAAGAGTCATTTCTTTGATCCGATCGTTCATGACTTTATCCATTGTTAAGTCAGAACTATCATCGAATCGGCGAACATATGGCGCATTTCCATGTTCTTTCCCATACTCTTCTGCTATATTATTTTGTAATTTTTTAATAACTTTTTCACTATTAAGATTTTGTAAAACCGTTGAAGCACAGCTATTATAAACACAGAATACGCCTACGGCCGTATTGCCTGTGGCTAATGACGCTAAATATACTCCAGTCATAAGCTCAGAAATATCAGCAAATGTAATGCTAATATTTTTACCAAGTTCATCTGGAATATCTACAGACCGACTAATGCGGCCTTCGAAGATCTTTAAATCTTCGCCAATCATTACCATACAACCGTCTGTGTCATTATCCATGCCACCAAGCAGTCCCTTTACTTTTGTACTGCCTGAATAGATGAATATACTTTTTGGTGCATTCATAAAAATATCAAGCAGCATTTTAGCTTGAAATTCTTTAAGTTTTTTTAGTTTTACATAAATTTCGATACGTTTTTTAATGGTATTAAAATTTATTACTTTAGCTCGGAGATTCTCTCCATTTGAAGAGCATGGAAATCTCATCAATATAGCAATTTTATAACGCAATGTTTTTTTATTCATTGTGAATATTTCATCATCACGCAATAATTTAATACCAAACATTTTACCGGGATCTCCTAATGCACGAAGATATTGACTATTTTTATCTCCTTTTGCCTTAAGATCCTTAAGTTTCTTGGTAATATTTTTTGCTATATCCTTACCTTTATGACTATAGATATAATTATCTACAGCTAATCTGGGATCTGCCAAAATAGCACATTCAATACCTGTACCTCCGAAAGAACCCTTTTTGTAGGATTCTAATACCTGCAGAGCTTCGTCTACAAGTATATTAACAAGGTATTGAAACTTTACATTTTCTAAAATATTCATTATTTTCTCCTCTCGTTACAAATCATCTGGCATACTCATTAAAGTCATGCTGATACATTTGACCAGATGCTGTAGCTTGAGTAGCTTTAATAACTTGTAATACCTTAAATTTATTATTTTTTGGATTTATAAACTGTGGTACAGCTTTAAACCCATTAAAATCGGTCACATAGACCAACTCTCCTGCAGGATTGCCAACGATCCATACTTTTTGTGGACCCTTGTAATCTCTATTGATTTCGCTGAGAGATTGAATATTTTCTTGTTCAATCTCTGCAGCAACATTAAACCATCTGCTCATATTATGCATAGGAGTAGATCCTGTTTTTGTACAGGAGCTTACTCTAACTTGCAAATATGCATTTACATCTGACGGCACGCCATATTCGCGGCAGAACCACCAATGATTGTGATAACTCTGTCCGTCCAATTCTGACTCACTACCTAAAGACATGTCATTAAAAATCATAATACAATCTTTAGATAAGTCTAGCGAAACTTCTTTGCCGTTAGCTGACCACAAATTAGCGTAAGTTGACATTTTAGTTGCCTTGCCTATATTTAATTCTACAATGTTATCAAAGAAGCCGATGCCATTATTAGCTGCTTTAATTTTTGGTAGCCAAAATTCTAATCGCTCTTTTGGAACAATTAGACGCTTCCCATTTCTTAAAGAAGCAGCTGACATGGCAATAGTGCCATATTCTACACCCTGGATAGTATATGTTTTAGTAGCTTCTTCGTCGGTATCGAAATTATATGCGACTATGATACAGTCGCGAATAATCTCTTCTACTGACATTAAAGATTTATTAGTGTAGACAAAATCGTCTTCACGAATTTCTCCTATGCCAGTCAAGACTTCTGCAGCAGGAGCTACATCAGACTCTTCTATAGCTCCTGTGACATTATATCCAACAATAGTCATATAGCTATCTCGGCTAGTTAAATATAATAGCCTAATTTTAGCTGTTTTGAGATCTTGTTTTGTTGCAGAAAATTGTGTCCAATCTCCAGACGGAATGTGTCTAACACTATTTGCAAATTCTGTACACATAAAATTTTTCTTTTGCCTGTTCATTCTTATTCCTCCTCTTATAAATATTAAAATGAAAATAGTTTAACGTCATTTTGGACAAATAAACATTATTTAATATCTTTCAATGTTCTATATCGTTGATAAGCAGTATTTGGCGCACCATTTTCGCGCATCCATACAGCTGCTGCTTCAAGGCTGCTAAAACCTTTATATTTTACACCTCCTTTTTTACCTTTAACAAATTTTTCACAGGTTGCCCATAAGCGGACATAACCCGTAAATTCTTTACTTATAACAGCATAAAATAGATGTTTCTGTTTAGCCGGTTTTTGAGGGACGCCATTGGCTTCTTCAACATCTTTTTTTATGGATGTATGCTTACGCCAGAACAACTGATTTTGCTCTGGTCCAGCAATAGCCATTGTTTTGCCATTACGACAAGAACGGACTTCAAAGAAGTCTGGATTATCTTCATTCTCAACATAAACTGTTTCAATGTTATTGCGCTTATAATACGCAACAGCATCGCTGCAGAACACATCTGCAGCTCTTTCACTTGTTGTTACAACTTTTTTAAACTGATTATTATTTAATACTTCAATAAATACTACATGTGTCATGATATTTCCTCCTATGACATATAATAAATAATATACAATACTGTAGTTTATAGTCATACAGCTGGACTAAGACACTATCGATAGATTGGCACTGCAACTCTATCTCCAACTTGGAGCTGACGAGATGTTGCTCCATTATCTAATTTTTTAGACTCATTTACCATATTAGCGACAGCATCTCTAATATCATAATTGACTGTCACATTCTTGTTAGAGTCTTTTACTATTGACTCCATTGTTTCACCATAAGTTACGACATGTAACTTATAGTGATGAGGTTGTGCTGGTGTTGCAACGTATGCTGTTGCTCCACCTAACAATGCCACTGTTAATAATACTTTTACTAAATTATTTTTCATGATCTTTTCCTCCTGTCATGAACAATTAAAAGAAGGTCATCGAATATGTGATGACCATATGATATAGACCCTATCTCTAGGTCAATCAATACCTAGAATCAAAGTAGGGGGGGCGGACTTTAGCCACCACCCACTCTATATCAATAACACTTACCCCGTCTAAAAAAATCTCAAAATTTCGCCCCTATAGGGAAAATTTCTCCTCTATCTATACTGACACATTATATGTAATTTATCGCTGCGCTTCTTACCTCCTTTAAAATTTTTTCAATTTTTCGTCCTTATATGGATTTTTTTCGATTCGCTACTTATGCTAATCATCTCAAACAATTTTATATTCAAATCTATATATCAGCTTCATCACTTTATCCACTCCTCTTTAATACTAATCATACATAATTAATGAATCTACACATAAACAAAAAATCGTACTTTTTTACCACCTCTTTTTCTTATTAATAACGAGTCTAAAAAATATACGCACAAAAAATTTTGCCCCGCTTTAATAAAAGCGGTGAACATATATTCGATATAACAAGCCAAAAAAAATACCCTCTTATGCTAAACATAAGAAGGTAATAAATCTCTTACTATT
>ERZ773050.2326-NODE-2326-length-10091-cov-5.493125_pt1 | contig 10091 bp, 9 predicted proteins | sample MGYA00580632_ERZ773050 | MGnify/ENA primary metagenome ERZ773050 (study PRJEB29015, sample SAMEA2738123) | human oral metagenome | biome: human oral; feature: human-associated habitat; material: saliva | place: China | collected 2166 ... | reverse complement strand
ATAAAAAAATGGACCGTCGTGAATTTCTTAAAAAAGCAGGTATTGGAGGGGCTGGTCTAGCGCTGGGTCTCTCTGGTGCATCTGCTTTTTTCGCTAATCAAGACAGTTCCAGTAAAAAAGCTTATGATGGGGATGAAGACATCTCCTTTTATGGCAAGCACCAAGCAGGGATTACGACGGCCATGCAGAAGGCTTGCTACTTGGTGGTGCTGGATCTTCACACGACGGACAAAAAAGAAGTCATCCAACTTTTTAAAGACTGGACCGATTATAGTAGTAAATTAGTCGAAGGGGAGTTGGTTAAGAAAGATGGTGCCAATGCCCTCTTACCACCAACGGATACGGGTGAAACAGTAGGGCTAAATCCCTATCGCTTGAGTCTGACGTTTGGGGTCTCTGCTAGCTTTCTCAAGAAATTAGGCTTGGAACCGAAACGTCCCAAGCTCTTCCGTGATTTGCCTCCATTTCCGAAGGAGCAGTTGCAGGACAAATACACTGGTGGCGATATCGTCATTCAGGCCTGTGCCGACGATGAGCAAGTAGCCTTTCATGCGGTGCGAAATCTCATCCGCAAAGGTCGTAATACCATCACCATGAAGTGGAGCAAGTCTGGTTTTGCGGCGATTGGTGACCGAAAAGAAACGCCGCGTAACCTCTTTGGCTTTAAAGATGGAACAGCAAATGTCACGACGGAGAAGGACTTTGATAAGGTCGTCTGGACTGACAGCAAGGACTGGATGAAGGGTGGTTCCTATATGGCTCTTCGCCTAGTCCAAATGCACTTGGAAACTTGGGACCGGACCAATTTGCAGGAGCAAGAAAACACCTTTGGTCGCTACAAGGAGTCCGGTGCTCCATTTGGGAAAACCAACGAATTTGATGAAGTAGATTTATCTAAACTACCAGTAGATTCACATGTCCGTTTGGCCAAAGAAGTAGATCGTCCGATTTTACGGCGTTCCTATTCCTATTCGGATGGCATCAATGAACAGACTGGGCAATTTGATGCAGGCTTGATTTTTATCGCCTTTCAAAAAGATCCAAACAGTTTTGTCAAAATCCAAACCAATCTAGGTGCAGTGGATAAAATGAACGAGTACATCACCCATATCGGAAGTGGACTCTTTGCTTGCTTTGCAGGCGTAGAGAAAGGAGGCTACCTTGGTCAAGCACTCTTTGAATAAACTTTTGATCTTGTTAGGCCTTCTTGCCTTATTCTGGACTCATCCAGTGGCTGCGGAATCTTATAGCGATCTCTTTATCAAGATCACAGATGCAACAACCGCTGTAGAAAATAAAAACCAGGATAAGGCCAAGAAATTGATCGCTGAGATTCAGGATAATTTTGAATCCAAAGATCACCATGATTCTAAGGCAGGAAAAAAAGTTAGCCAAGCTCTAGCTATAAAAGGGGAGGTAACCAAAGAGGATCTCACTAAGATCTCATCAGCCTTGCTAGCTTTTGAAAAAGAGCAAAATCCGGTCGATTTAGAGGCTGAAAAAGACAAACTCGTGAGTCGCCTCGCTCCTTATTTTAAGAACCTACAAGATGCCATTACAGCTAAGGATTTGGATAAAACCCGTCAAACCTATGCTGATCTCAATAATACCTGGACACGAAACGAAGCAGTGGTAAGGGATCATAGCACAGCCTACTATGGCAAAATCGAGACGGCCATTTCGCTCTTACGCAGTAGCATTGAAACAGAGCCTACCGATTTTACCAACATCCAGTCCTCTTATGATGACCTCAAAAATGGGATTGATGCCTTTGTAAAAGGAGAAGCGATTAGCAGTGCTAGTTCTAATTTGACACTGAAGGATGGAATCAAGCTTTTGGAGAAGGCGCAAAGCCAATTCCAATCTGATGACGATAAAGCTGCTGCGGCAACCATGAAGCAGTTCATCACTATCTGGCCAACCATCGAAGGTGATGTCAGCACAACCAATCCAAGTCTCTACACACGCGTAGAAAGTGAGTCTCCGGTCATCATGGTCAAGGGGAAGGAAAAGGCTTATCAGAAAAAACTCCAAGCCTTAATTACAGACCTGTCGGCTATCGATACGACAGCTTCTTACAATGCATTTGATGCCATGTTGATTCTACTGCGTGAAGGAGTAGAAGCCCTTCTGATCGTTATGGCCCTTGTGACGACCCTTAAGGCCGCTAAGATGCGCAAAGGTCTCAATTGGGTTTACGGTGGAGCTATTGCTGGTGTTCTTGCCAGTGCAGCGATCGCTCTTGTTTTACAAGTAGCTTTTCCAGCTGTTACATCGGGCTCTAACCGTGAAATCATTGAAGGTGGCGTTGGAATTTTCGCTGTGATCATGATGATGCTCATCGGAATTTGGCTCCATAGCAAGTCCTCCGTCAAACAATGGAATGCTTTTATGGACCGTCAGATGAAGACCGTAACGGCTACAGGAAGCTTCATCTCTATGTTTGCCCTTAGTTTCTTAGCGGTCTTTCGTGAAGGGGCTGAGACCATCCTCTTTTATGTCGGAATCATTCCACGGATTACAACTGCTCATTTCTTATTGGGAATCGGGCTTGCTATAGCTGTCTTGATCATAATTGCAGTGGCCATGACCAAGGCCAGTCAAGCCGTCCAACCTCATAAAATCTTTTTCATTCTGACGTGGTTGATTTACGCCTTGGCCTTCAAGATGCTTGGTGTCAGCATCCACGCCCTTCAGTTGACCAACATCCTACCGAGTCATTTGGTCAATGGACTTCCTACCATTGATTGGGCGGGGGTCTATCCAAGCTGGGAAGTTCTTCTTCCCCAACTACTCTTTGTGGCCCTGATCGCCCTTATCACGGTGAGACAACATGGCAAAGAGTAGAGCAGATAAAATGACCATTGTCGAGCACTTGGTCGAATTTCGAAAACGATTGATCGCAGTGGTCTTGTGTTACATTATCGTCTTTATTGTAGCCTTTGTTTTTGCAGGAGAACTCTACCAGATCTTGACCGCTAGCCTCCATCAAAAACTGCTGGTACTAGGGCCAAATGATATCCTCTGGATCTATGTATCGCTGGCCAATCTCACAGCCTTTAGTCTGACACTGCCCTTTATTGTCTACCAGATTTGGCAATTTGTGAGACCGGCATTAAAGGAGAAGGAGGCGCGTGCAGTCTTTGCCTACATTCCAGCTAGCTTTATTTGCTTTGTGCTGGGGCTTGCATTTGGTTATTTCTTTGTCAGCCCAGCTATTTTAGAGGTTTTGATGCGTTTGGGAGAAGGACTGTTTGATACCCAATTGACGGCGCAAAATTATTTAACCTTCTTATGGCATACCACCTTGCCTTTAGGTGTCTTGTTTGAGATACCAGTTTTGGTCGCTTTTCTGACCTCGATTGGGCTTTTGACACCACAGTTTTTAATCACCTACCGACGTTACGCATACTTTGTCCTGCTGGTCTTAGCCGTCGTGCTAACCCCAGCAGACTTTGTCAGTGACTTGGCCATGACGCTCCCTTTGATTCTCTTATTTGAAGTGAGTGTTGCCATCAGTAAAGTCATCTATTCGAGAAAAAGGAGAAACTAATGGGAATTTTACGTGATATTGGAGCACCGGGTTTGATCATCATCATCCTGGGTGCCCTCTTGATTTTTGGACCAAAACGCCTGCCTGAGTTGGGCCAGTCCATCGGCAAAATGTTTGCTGAATTTAAGACAGCTGTCAATAAAGGCAGTGAAGAAGCTGATCAAGACGCAAAAGAAGATAAAAAAGAAAAAGAATAATCAGACAATTTTCAAAATTCTATTGAGTTCGATTGCATAAAAAGGTATAATAAGACAAGGACTTGCAATCGACGAAGGAGGAAACCATGATTATTACGATTTTGTCACTCATTTTCTATTTCAGCTATATCGGATTCTTATGCTGGTTGGTCGTAAAAATTGTCGAAAAATTGTTCAATTTCTTGTTGAACCGTTAATAAAGAATAGACAAAAATTAATCCATTTCACCCTGTGTGAGTGGATTTTTTGTTACATCTTTTTTCAGATATATTCAAAGCACTAGAGCTCAAAATGATATCTTGTTGCGTATCCAACAATTCCCCTAGCTAGTGACTAACTTGAACTTCAAACTGTATTTCGGTATGATAGTAGGGAATAGATGACTAAATATGTATAGCTTTCATTAGCTTTTAATCTTATAGAAAAGAGACAAAACACATGCAGTTTTATTTTATTGGTGGTCTAGGTGGCAATTGCTACCATCTGGCGCCACTTATTGATGAGCTCGGCTTTCCGGTAACCTTTCTAGATCCCTACAGGGAAATGATTCAGACAGAAAAAGATCTGACCGCTTGGTTTCAAGGACAGATTGGACAAGCTGAAGAGATCTGTTTATTAGGGCATTCCTTGGGTGGAGATTTGGCTCGTTATCTGGCTGCTGAGTTCCCTCAGATCCAGGCTCTGATTCTCTTGGATGGGGGCTACCTGGATATGGAAAAGATCCTGCCTCTGGAGGACGAACTAGAGGGCACATCATCCTTCATGCAACAGCAAGTCTTTGCAACTTTAGATGAAGCCGTGTTAGCAGAACTCGGTGATAAAGCAGAGCCTTCTCCGATGGAGCGAAAAGTAGTAGAGGCTAGTTATCGCTGGAATCCGGCGAGTGAACGGTATGAATTAAATCTGGATCTAGAAAAGGTCTTAGCCTTATTGCGCTTGAGACGTAGCATCAAGGCTGACCAGATTTCAGTTATGGACAAGCCTGTCCTCTTTATCGGGCCTCGCTACCAAGAAGAGCCTGAATGGAGAAAAGAAGCTCTGGCGAAACTTGATCCCCCTATCAAGAAAGTCTTGTTGGAAGGTTTGGGGCACGAACTGTATACAGAGGCACCGCAAGCCATCGCTAGGGAAATCAACAATTGGCTCCGAAATGTTCATAAATAACACCTGTTTCACTTTTTGGAACAGGTTTTTATCTTGTAATTTCCGAACGTTACTTCCTATAAAATCATTCCCGTTGCATTAGGTCCGTATCTTTGGTATAATCTATCAAGGAAACGTCAAGAGACGTAGCGATGCGCTTGCGCATAGGTAGGTCAGTTTTTAGAAAAGAGATTTTTCAATCTATGTTAAATGAATTTCCTATTTTCGACTATGAAGATATCCAGTTGATTCCCAACAAATGTATCATCAATAGCCGGTCTGAAGCAGACACAACCGTTCAATTCGGGCAACATACCTTCAAGCTACCAGTCGTTCCTGCAAATATGCAGACGATCTTGGATGAGAATGTAGCAGAGCAGTTGGCGCGTGGTGGTTACTTCTACATCATGCACCGTTTTGATGAAGCGGGTCGGATTCCTTTTGTCAAACGCATGCATGAGCAAGGTTTGATCGCTTCCATTTCGGTTGGTGTTAAGGAATACGAATACGACTTTGTGAGTCAATTAAAGGCAGATGCGCCTGAGTACATCACTATTGATATCGCACACGGTCATGCGGATAGTGTCATTCGGATGATTCAACACATCAAGAAAGAATTGCCAGATACCTTTGTCATTGCTGGTAATGTCGGAACACCTGAGGCTGTTCGTGAATTGGAAAATGCGGGAGCTGATGCGACTAAGGTCGGAATCGGTCCTGGTAAGGTTTGTATCACCAAAGTGAAGACTGGATTTGGTACAGGTGGTTGGCAATTGGCTGCTCTTCGCTGGTGCTCAAAAGCAGCGCGAAAACCAATCATTGCGGATGGTGGGATTCGGACCCATGGCGATATTGCTAAATCGATTCGTTTTGGAGCATCTATGGTCATGATTGGTTCTCTCTTTGCAGGCCATATCGAAAGTCCTGGTAAAACGGTAGAAATTGATGGGGAGTCCTTCAAAGAGTACTATGGATCTGCTTCAGAGTACCAAAAAGGCGCTTATAAGAATGTCGAAGGCAAGAAGATTTTATTGCCTGCCAAGGGTCATCTACAAGACACTTTGACAGAAATGGAACAAGATTTGCAAAGTTCGATCTCGTATGCTGGAGGCCGGAAATTAGCAGATTTGAAACATGTTGACTATGTGATCGTTAAGAATTCCATCTGGAATGGCGATGCACACTAATTGAATTACTTATTTATTTCACGAATGGGCGTGATGTTTCTACAAGGTGCCGGAACACCTAACAATAAGTAAGTCGAGATAAATCCTTTTGTTAGAGGATGTTCAAGGCTTGCTTTGCAGGCCTTTTTGTGTTTTGTGAATAAGTAAGGGATTTTTTAGAAAGTAGGAGGAAGTATGAAATTACTGGAAGAACGCATCTTAAAAGATGGTAACGTTTTAGGTGAAAATATCCTCAAGGTGGACTCCTTTTTGACCCACCAAGTGGATTTTAAACTCATGAAAGAAATTGGCCAGACCTTTGCGGATCGGTTTAAAGATGCTGGTATCACCAAAGTCGTGACCATTGAAGCATCTGGAATTGCACCAGCCCTTTATGTAGCAGAAGCATTGGATGTTCCCATGATCTTTGCCAAGAAGGCAAAAAACATCACCATGAACGAAGGGATCTTGACAGCTGAGGTTTATTCCTTTACCAAGCAAGTTACCAGCACGGTTTCCATTGCTGGTAAATTCTTGGATCCATCTGATAAGGTTTTGATCATTGATGATTTCCTTGCCAATGGTCAAGCAGCTAAGGGTTTGATTCAGATCATCGAACAAGCTGGTGCTCAAGTGGAAGCTATTGGAATTGTGATTGAGAAATCTTTCCAAGATGGTCGGGGATTGTTAGAAGAGTTGGGATATCCAGTTGTATCCCTCGCGCGTTTGGACCGTTTTGAAAATGGTCAAGTTGTATTTAAGGAGGCAGACATCTAATGCAAAAACAAGAAAGTCATTCACAGGCAGCCGTTTTAGGCTTGCAACATTTATTAGCCATGTATTCGGGATCTATTTTGGTGCCGATCATGATCGCGGGGGCTTTGGGCTATAACGCTCATCAGCTGACCTACCTCATCTCTACAGATATCTTCATGTGTGGGGTAGCGACCTTCCTTCAAGTGCAGCTCAATAAGTACTTTGGGATCGGTCTTCCAGTGGTTCTTGGGGTTGCCTTCCAGTCGGTAGCACCTCTTAGTATGATCGGAGCTAGCCATGGTAGTGGGGCGATGTTTGGCGCCTTGATTGTTTCAGGGATTTATGTCATCCTTGTCTCTGGCTTCTTCTCTAAGATCGCCAATCTCTTCCCATCCATCGTTACAGGATCGGTCATTACGACCATTGGCTTGACCTTGATTCCTGTAGCGATTGGAAACATGGGAAATAATGCACCTAAACCAACCGTTCAAAGTTTGATCTTGGCCTTGATTACGATTCTCATTATCTTGTTCGTTAATATCTATACGACTGGCTTTATTAAGTCTATTTCTATCTTGATTGGCTTGATCGCAGGAACTGCTATTGCGGCTTCTATGGGCTTGGTGGATTTCACACCTGTAGCACAAGCTCCAGTTGTTCACGTCCCAACACCATTCTTCTTTGGAGCTCCTAAGTTTGAAATCACTTCAATCTTAATGATGTGTATCATCGCGACAGTTTCTATGGTGGAATCAACAGGTGTCTATCTTGCTCTATCTGATATTACCAAAGATCCAATTAATAGCACGCGCCTTCGTAATGGCTACCGCGCTGAAGGGTTGGCTGTTCTCCTTGGTGGTATCTTCAACACCTTCCCTTACACTGGATTCTCACAAAACGTTGGCTTGGTGAAATTGTCTGGGATCAAGACCCGTCTTCCAATCTATTACGCAGCTGGTTTCCTTGTTCTTCTCGGTCTCCTTCCTAAGTTTGGAGCTTTGGCACAAATCATCCCAAGCCCAGTTCTTGGGGGAGCGATGCTGGTCATGTTTGGTTTTGTATCGATTCAAGGGATGCAGATCCTTGCACGTGTTGATTTTGAACACAATGAGCACAATTTCTTAATTGCAGCTGTATCGATTGCAGCAGGGGTTGGCTTGAACAACAGTACCCTCTTTAACGGCCTTCCAACAGGATTCCAAATGTTCTTCGCAAACGGAATTGTCGTTGCCAGTGTCTTAGCGATCGTTCTCAATGCGATTTTAAACCGCAATAAATAATTATCTCAAATTTACCGGAGGTCCTTGGATCTTCGGTTTTTTTGACTTTTAAGGAAACATATAGTAGAGTGGAAGAGGAGAAAATCTTATTTGATGAGAAGAGAGTTAGAATCATGTATGTAACCTATCACTTTAAAGAACGCTTGCGCTTGTTTTTGAGTCTGTTTTTGCCGATTTTGATCTACCAATTAGCCAATTATTCAGCCAGCTTTGTCGATACAGCCATGACTGGTCAGTACCGGACCCTTGATTTGGCTGGTGTTTCTACAGCTACCAGTCTGTGGAATCCATTTTTTACTTTCCTGACCGGGATTGTCTCTGCACTGACGCCGATTGTTGGGCATCATTTAGGCAAGGGAAATAAAGAACGGATTGCTGGCGATTTTTACCAATTCCTCTATATGTCATTTGCTATGGCCATTCTCTTAATAGGCTTTGTCTGGGGGATTGCGCCCATGATTCTAAAGCAGATCGGCTTAGAAAATGTTGTTGCTCAAATAGCCATTCGCTACTTATATTTCCTTTCTCTAGGAATTTTACCCTTGTTGCTCTTTAGTATCGTGCGGACCTTCCTCGATACGTTGGGAATGACGCGTCTATCGATGTACTTGATGCTCTTGCTCTTGCCTTTGAATGCTTGTTTTAACTATATCTTGATCTATGGGGCTTTTGGCTTTCCTGAGATGGGAGGAGCGGGAGCAGGTCTTGGAACCTCTCTGGCCTACTGGGTCTTGCTGGCTATTGCAATTTTGATTTTATGCAAGCATCCTAAGGTAGCACCTTTCCAATTGTGGAAACCGCAACCTTATGATTTTAAAGGGATGAAAGAAGTATTGCGCCTTGGGCTTCCAATCGGTGGAATTGTTTTTGCAGAAGTCATCATCTTCTCGCTGGTTGGCCTGTTAATGGCAAAATTCCCATCACTCACCATCGCTAGTCACCAATCAGCCATGAATTTTTCTACCCTGATGTATGCTTTTCCGGTTAGTATCTCAAGCACCATGGCTATTATCGTATCTTACGAACTAGGAGCAGGAAGACCAGAAGTGGTCAAACAATATTGCCGTTTGGGACGGCTGACAGCCTTTGGCTTTGCGATTGTCACCCTCGTCTTTCTTTATACATTCCGCTTTCAATTGGCGGGGCTATACGGCAAGGATCCAGTCTTTGTGCAGCAAACTGCTATTTTCATGACCTATAGTCTCTTTTTCCAAGTAGCTGATACTTTTGCAGCACCCCTTCAAGGGATTTTGCGAGGTTATAAGGATACAACTGTTCCATTCTTATTAGGAGTTTTTAGCTATTGGTGTATTTCTATTCCTTTAGGGATTTTCCTTGATCATGTGACCATCCTTGGTCCCTATGCCTATTGGATCGGTCTTATTTCTAGCCTTGTCGTGAGTGGTATTTGCTACCAACTTCGGCTCTGGCAGATCGAAAAAATGCAAACAAACTAAAGTCTGGGAAACCAGGCTTTTTATGTACCGTAAATAGTATAAATTTTCTGAAAGTTCTTGACAATCGATGTCAAAGTGGTAAGATTAGGAGGTAGAAATGAAGAACTAGAAGGAGAACAAGATGAGAAGTGATATGATCAAAATGGGGATCGACCGAGCACCAGCGCGTGGTCTCCTCTATGCAACAGGGCAAGTAAAATCAGCAAAAGATATGCAAAAGCCCTTTATTGCAATTTGTAACTCCTATATTGATATCGTTCCAGGGCATGTTCACCTGCGTGAATTAGCAGATATTGCTAAGGAAGCTATTCGCGAGGCTGGTGGGATTCCTTTTGAATTCAATACCATCGGTGTCGATGACGGAATCGCTATGGGGCATATCGGGATGCGTTATAGTTTGCCATCTCGTGAGTTGATCGCAGATACTGCTGAAACAGTCATCAATGCCCACTGGTTTGACGGTGTTTTCTATATTCCCAACTGTGACAAGATTACACCAGGAATGATTTTGGCAGCCATGCGGACCAATGTGCCTGCTG
>ERZ773050.2324-NODE-2324-length-10098-cov-13.197849_pt1 | contig 10098 bp, 9 predicted proteins | sample MGYA00580632_ERZ773050 | MGnify/ENA primary metagenome ERZ773050 (study PRJEB29015, sample SAMEA2738123) | human oral metagenome | biome: human oral; feature: human-associated habitat; material: saliva | place: China | collected 2166 ... | reverse complement strand
GGAAAATCCAGGTTCTCGCGCAGCCTGCACCACAGAATCGCCAGCGAGCGCGTGCGGCGCGCCTTATCGCGGTCAATGGACGCAAACGGGTGCCCAAAGTCTTCGCTACTGCGGGTCTTGACCTCAATGAAAACCAATTCGTCCTCGGGGTCGATAGCAATCAGGTCGAGCTCGCCGCGGATCTGCTCGTGTTCCAGTCCGGCGGGCGGTCGCCAATTCTTCTCAAGAATCCGGTAGCCGTTCGTCTCCAGGATGCGGGCGGTCAGCTCTTCGCCCCACCTGCCGACGCTGTGGGCGCGGGGTGGGGTTCTGCGGAGCTGGGGTCTGTTGGGTGCGCTTCGGGTTGCGGCGCGGGCTGTTATTCGGGCTGTTGTCATGGGTCTCTCCCCCGGTAGATAGCGGTAGTGCTTCTACTGTGCCCGCCGCGCGCGTACCCGAACGCGGTTAACGAAAAACTGTGGATAACCTCGGTTCCCAGAAGGAATTAGAGGTTATCCACAGCCATTTATTTGAAATTTTGGGGCATATTTTTCAAAAACACCGCTCGGGTGCCGATTCGCCGCGTCATATTCGCGCGAGTTAATCACGCAGGTTTATCACACAGATTCATCATGAAGGTTCATCACCTAAGTTCTGCCGCCCGGCAGCTCGTCAGCCGCGCTTACCACCGGCAAGGCGGTGAACCGGGCGTGAGCTAGGCGTTCGTAATCTAGGCGTTAAAGTCCGGCATTTCCGGCACGGTGAACTCCTGGTTGGGCAGGCGCTCCTCCACGTTCACATCACGCACCGAGTATGCGTGCACCTTCTTCACAAAGCGGTTGGAGCGGAATACATCCCACACCCACACGTCGCTCATGCTCACCTCAAAGTAGAGGGTGCCGTCCTGCACGTGCGGGGTGACGTCCACCTGGTTTGCCAGGTAGAAGCGTCGGTCGGTTTCTACCGCGTAGCTAAAGAGCGACATGACGTCTTTGTATTCGCGGTAGAGCGCCATTTGGGCGTCGGTCTCGTAGTTTTCGAGGTCTTCTGCGCTCACTACTCTTCCTTTCCTGGGCTTTCTAGTACTGATTCAGCGGTAGCACGTTAGGTTTTCGCAGCCTTTGGAGGCGCGGTCTTCAGGAGTGCCACGCACCCTAGCCGCACTCTAGCCGCGCTGTGCCGCGGCAGCCTCAATCTGCTCGGCAGTCGCAGGAAGCGACCATGACAGTCGATGCTGCGGGCTGGGGCCCTGCACGCTAATCGCCTCGCGGTGAGCGGCGGACCCGTAGCCCTTGTTCTTTGCCCAGCCGTACCCCGGGTAGCGGGCATCCAGCTGGACCATCAGCTCGTCACGTTCCACCTTCGCAACCACCGAGGCAGCCGCAATGGAGGCGCACTTGTAGTCGCCCTTAATGACCATGATCACCGGCATCTGCGCGGGCTCCCCTGCACCCTCCCACGCCTGGGCGAGTAGCGCGTTGTAGTGTGCCTGCGCCGGGTCCGGTGCCAGCGCGCTGAACAGGTCCTCCTGCGGAGGGGTGAACCAGTCGTGCTTACCGTCCAGCAGGGCGGCGTCGGCACGGTATCCGCGGCGCGCCAGCTCGGCGAGCGCACGCTGGGCGGCAAGCCTCAGCGAGAGGGTCATGCCGAGCCGGTCAATATCTGCCGGTTCCACGTGGCCGACCGCCACGGCGCACCACTGGCGGATTTCGGGAACCATGGATTCGCGGCGTGCCGGTGAGAGCGCCTTGGAGTCGATCAGCCCGCCCACCTCGAGGGTGGCGTCCGGGGTGAGGATTGCGACGCCCACGGTGACCGGGCCCGCCATGGAGCCGCGGCCCACCTCGTCGATTCCGGCAACCGTGCGGGCGCCGGAGGCGAAGAGCTGCTGCTCGTACTCGAGGTCGGCGGCGGGCGGGGTTGCTTTTGCGGGCTTAGCTTGTGCGGGTTTCGTTGCGCTCTTCTGGGCGCTCACCATCTTTCCCAAGCTCACTTACTTAGAGGGGGTGGAGGTCGGCTCGGGAATCGAGGAGAACACCGAGCTCTGATCCTGCAGCAGACCGAAGTGGTTCAGCGGCCACGCCACCACGAACACGTTACCCTGCACGTCGTCCTTGGAGATGAACGCGGTACCGTCGCTAATGTGGTAGCGGGAGTCGGCGGAGTTGCTGCGGTGGTCACCCATCACGAAGTACTTGCCGGCGGGCACGGTCACCTTGAAGGGCACCTCCGAGGGCGGGTTGCCGGGGTACAGGTACGGTTCGGTGATTTCTACGCCGTTGACCTTGATTTTGCCGTTGCCGTCGCTTTCGACCACGTCACCGGGGGTGCCGATAACGCGCTTGACCAGGAAGTTCGAGGAGGTATCCGGCAGAATACCCGCGAAGGACAGGGCGTCCTTGAGCGGGCTGCTGGACTTCTGAGCGGAGGGAATCCAACCCTGAGAGTCCTTGAAAACGATCACGTCGCCGCGCTTGGGCTCGCTAAAGTAGGAGCCCGCCACGTTAATGAACACGCGGTCGTTCACCTGCAAGGTCTGCTCCATGGAGCCGGAGGGAATGTAGAAGCCGCGCAGCAGGAAGGTCTTGACCAGGAACGCGATGACCAGCGCGTAGAGGATGACGGTGCCGCCCTCGCGTGCCTGCACCCAGAGCCATTCGCCGAGGCGGCCTTCTTCCTGTGCCTGGGAGTAGGTCAGCTCTGCCTGTTCGGCGCGCTTTGCCTTGCGGCGTTCCTTGGGGGTCATTTCGGAGAAGTCCTTGGTGGTTTCCACGTCTGCAGCGTTCTCCTTATCGGTGGTTTCTTCGCGCTCGGTATTCTTCGCTGCGGCACTCTCAGAAGTACCGGTGGAGGCGGTGCTCGCCTCGGCGCTAGCTACCACCTCGCGGGTGCTCTTGGTATCGTCTTCGGTCGCCTCCGTAGCGCCCGCGGATGCCGTCCAGGGGGTAGCCTTCTCGGTCTCGGCTTTTTCAGCGTCCGCGTTCTCTGCTGCTGCCTTTTCGTCGGCGAGGCGCGCAAAGTATTCTTCCATTTCGCGGCGCTCGCGGCGGCTTTGAGGCTGGTATCCCTCAGGGAAGGGGCTGGTGTTCGCAGTGTTCTTGTCGTCTGCCATGCTGGAGTGAGCCTTTCGTTTGAGAGATACCTAGCTCGAGTGAAACGGTACCTAGCTATTGTATCGAGAGTGCTTGCGCTCTTGGGCTTTTATTTTCTGAGAGCGGCAAGGTTCTCAGAATATGCAAAAACCGCTCCTTGCCCGCGGAATGCGGTTGGGGAGCGGTTTGCAACAGAATTCTGTATCTATAAAGATTAGAACTCGCGCTTCTCGCGGATACGAGCAGCCTTACCGTGGCGGTCGCGCATGTAGTACAGCTTTGCACGACGGACGTCACCGCGGGTCACAACCTCGATCTTCTCGATGGAGGGAGAGTGAACGGGGAAGGTACGCTCAACACCAACGCCGAAGGAAACCTTGCGGACGGTGAAGGTCTCGCGAACGCCTGCACCCTGGCGGCCAACGACGAAGCCCTTGAAGACCTGGATACGGTGGTTCTTACCTTCAACGATCTTAACGTGAACGTTCAGGGTGTCACCGGGGCCGAATGCGGGGATGTCGTCACGGAGGGACTTCTTGTCGAGGAAGTCAAGAGTCTGCATAGTTGTAGATCTCCAGAGTCATCTGCCGCAGGTCAAATAGACTCAGATTGCTCTGCCCCACTGCGGGACAGAAAACCTCATGCTTCGGACAGGATTGGTGCCCGAAGGTTGACATCGTTGGTCGCTCTCCCCCCTGCGGCAGGGGCGTGCCCGATGTCAACACAATGCTCCATTATCCCAATGCACCCGCGTTTATGCAAGCATCCAGGGAACACTTTTAGAAGGGGGGTTCGTCACTCTGCGCTCCCCCGCCCTGGGATGCACCGTTCTGCGCCGAAGCACCCGGAGCGACCATGCCCGGCGCCTCCGCGTTCTGCTGGGGTGCGTGCGGCGGGGCATACTGCTGCGCATACTGAGGGGTGTCCTGTGCAGGCGCATACTGCGGCATCCCCTGCTGCGTTGCGTTCTGCTGAGGTGCCCCCTGCATGGCACCCTCGTTGACCGTGCGCTTCTCCACGGTGCGGGCGAAGGTGCTCGTACCGTAGTTCAGGTCGTGACCGATGCCCAGGGCGTCCACTTCCACGGTGGTGCCCTGCGTGCCGTCTTCGCGGTTCCAGCGGCTAATGCGCTGGCGGCCGCTCACGACCAGCGGCTGCCCCTTCTCAATGGAGGTGGCGATGTTCTGGGCGAGGCGGCGGTAGGCTTTCACGGTGTACCAGTTGGTGGTGCCTTCCTTCCAGGTGCCGGTGGCGTCCTGCCAGCGCGGGGTGCTGGCGAGGCGAAAGTTCACGACGGGCACCCCGTTGGGCAGGGTGCTCAGTGCCGGGTCGGAGGCGGTGAATCCGCGGATCAGGATGGTGTCGCTCATGTTTTCTCCTTAGAAACTAGTGGATGGGGTTCCTCCACCCTGCCAGGGCTGAGCCGACCCTGCATCCGCTGACCACTGCATCTGTGGATAACCTTGCGTTTTGCGGTTTTGAGCGCCGCCTGTGGATAAAATTTTTGAACTTTTTGCCCCGTTTTTTCAAAATTTACCCGCAGGAAACACACTCCCTGCAGAAATATGACAGCTACTCCCCCGCCCTCATCACGCCCGCACCCTCAAAGCTGCCTCCACAAAACCCCACCCCATCCGGCATCGTGATAGGTATCTCAGCGTCGAGGCGGCTATTTCTGCCCTCAAGTTCACTATTTCAGCCCCGCGCGCTCTATCCTTGATGATGCGGTGCACTCAGCCGCATCCCGTCTACCCGCCTTGGAGAATCCGTGAGCAAAAAGCCCGCGAACAACAACCTGCCTTCTTTGCAGGAACTTCAGCAACTGCAGCGCAACCTGCCCAAGCTACCCGATTCGATGGACCCGCAGAAGAAGCGTCTCATTTACGGTCTGCTCGCTGTGTTCGCTGTGATCGTGCTGATTATTGGCCTGGTCTACGTGAGTAAGAACGGTGTGGACGGCCTGCTCGGCTCCGATAAGAGCACCTCCGCCACCGATGAGGAAGAATCCAACGTTCCCACGGAAACCCTCGCCGAGGTCAAGAACCCCTACAAGGCGGTTGATCCCGCGACCGCGCTCGCACCGGATTTGGCGACCGCGAAGAGCGAGCTGGCGTCCCTACAGGTGAAGGAACGCGCCTCGAAGAATGGCTACTCTCGTGAACAGTTCGGCCCCGCCTGGGATGACGTTGACGGCAACAAGTGCAACACTCGCGACGATATTCTGCGCCGCGACCTGACCAATGTTCGTTTTAAGGCGAAGACCCACGCATGCACCGTGATTAGCGGCACTCTGGATGACCCGTACACCGGCAAGACCATCGAGTTCAAGCGCGGCAAGAAGACCTCTTCGGCTGTGCAAATTGACCACGTGGTGGCTCTTTCGAACGCATGGCAGACCGGCGCGCAGGATTTGACCGCAGAGCAGCGCCGCCAGCTGGCGAACGACCCGGAGAACCTGCTCGCAGCAGACGGCCCGGCAAACCAGCAGAAGTCCGATGCGGACGCCGCCGACTGGCTGCCGAGCAACACCGCCTACCGCTGCACCTACGTGGCACGCCAGGTGCACGTGAAGGCGAAGTACAAGCTGTGGGTGACCCCGGACGAGAAGAAGGTTATGGAGCGCGTCCTCAACTCCTGCAAGGACACCAACCCGACCAAGAATAAGAAGTAGCCTCCCGGCACCTCGCGGCGCACCAACGTAAAAGCATCAAGAAAACCGCCCCGCACCCTGAGTTTAGGGTGCGGGGCGGTTTTTGCATGCGGCGCCCCAGGAGGGAATCGAACCCCCGACCAAGAGATTAGAAGGCTCCTGCTCTATCCTCTGAGCTACTGAGGCCTTCCTCTAGGGTACATGAGAATTTATGCTTCTCATGCACAGCACGTGCCACGCAGGGGCTGACCCGCTGGACGGTGCCTCTGGTTAGCGCGGCATCCGACGAGCGCGCCGGGGGTTTACACCGGGATTTCGCACTAGGAATTCGCGCCGGGTGTTCGCGCTAGGAGCCTACCTTGCCGGCTTCCCGTTCTGCCTTCTTCACCTCGCGGCGGCGTGCACGGCGGCTTGATGCGCCGGGGAACAGCTGCCACCACAGGCGGATGCTGGTGCGGCGAATCTGCGTGGGGTGCAGGCTCACGTACACCAGGCGGCGGGTTGCCGGGTCGAGGGCGACCAGGTAGATGATGTAGCCCAGGCAGATGACCGTCGCGATGAGTCGGCCCATGTCCTGGTTGAAATCGCGCAGGTAGGGCGAGACGTTCAGCTGGTCGCTCACGCCGTACGCCATGAAGAACAGCGTGGTGATGAAGTACCACATGAGCTGGAAGTGCGAGCGCAGGCCGGTTGCGGCGAGCATCGGAATGGCCCAGAGCAGGTACCAGGGCTGGATCATGGGGCTGCACAGGAGCATGAACAGGATCGCGAGGCCGGCGTGGCGCACGATGTTGCGGTCGCGTCCGACGAATGCCATTGCTACCGCGCCAAGCATGCCGATACCCTTGCCGACGGTCTCGATGAGCTTGCGGATCACATCGAAGGCGTCGCCCTGAACGAACAGGGATGCGGCGCCGATGACCAGGCCGAAGGGGGTGTACCAGATGTACTGGCCGCCGGTGGTGGACAGTGCCTTGATCCAGCCGAATTCCAGTCCGGTTGCCCAGCCCATAAGCGCCATTTCGGCGAGCAGCAGCACGCCGGAGAGCGCCCAGAAGATGAACTTGCGCGGCCAGGAGGCGTTCTTACCCGCCCAGAGCAGACCCACGAAGGGCAGCACCACGAGGGCGAGCGGCTTGATGGCAACGCCGAGGGCTACGAAGGTCACGCCGAGCGGACCGCCCCACCAGGTGTCGCGGTAGCGCTTGGCGTAGTAGAGGCCGCCGAGCATGAACATAGTCATGAGCGAGTCGTTGTGGCCACTGGCGATGAACGATGCGATGAACAGCGGGTTCGGGCCGATCTGCCAGAGGGCGCGGACCTGGTTGAAGCCGTGCGCCTGGGCGAGTTTTGCCACGTAGAAGAGGATGCCGATGACCGCGAGCACGGAGAGCAGGCGGAAGTAGAAGAGGGAGAGGTCGATGTTCTCCCCCGCCAGGCGCACAATCCACTCTTCGAGCTTGAGGGAGACCGGTCCGTACGGGGGCGGGGATTCCGCCCACATGGGGTCCGCACCGTTCTGCATGAAGTTCGAGATTTCGGAGACCCCGTGCTTGTACGGGTTGAGGCCGTGCGCCATGACCATGCCCTGGCCGTAGTAGGAGAACATGTCGCGGCTGTAGATGGTGAAGGCGAAGACCTGCGGCAGGGACCAGCTGGTGATGACGGCAATCATCCAACGCATGGTGTTGGGTTCGTTCCAGTCGCCCATTTTCTGGTAGATGCGCAACCATTCGCGGCACATAATCATGGCGCCGAGGGCGAGCATGATAATGCCGGTGATGACCCATGCGGCTTCGAATCGGATGGCGCGGATAGTGTCGTAGCGCCAGAAGCTGGAGCTGTCGGCGAGCCAGCCGACGGCGTAGGAGCCGAGGGTGACCATGATGGAGCCGATGGTGCCGATAATCAGCGTGCGCAGACGGTGATTATTGACGTAGTCCAGGAGTTTGGGTGAGAGGGGTGCGTCGTGTGCGCCGGGTGTGGTGAGCCGGTGTGCTAGCTCCTTTGGTGCGCGCATAACTCCCTTTCTGTCTGCATCGTCGTTCTGGTTTTTATCATACCGGAGCCCTTGGATGCACTCGCGAGAATCACTGTTGCGAAGACGCTTGTGGACACACCGCAGAGCATACCGCAGGGCACACCGGATAGCACGCAGACTGGTGGGGCTCTCCCCTCTGTTGCCCGTTTGCGCATCCTCTTATGCCCGATGCGCCTTGTTGTGCCCTTTTGTGACGTGCTGTTCGCCGGGCCGGCGGCGTTTGGGGGTAGAGTGGGAGGGTGAGTATTTCTAGTGAACGTATTGTATGGATTGACTGCGAGATGACCGGCCTGGACGTGGAGAATGACGCTCTCGTCGAGGTGGGCGTTCTGGTCACGGATGCCGATTTGAACATTCTGGGTTCTGGCGTTGAGTTCGTCATTAAGCCCGGTGATGAGTCTCCTGCCGGTGCGCTGGAGAACATGAATGACTTTGTGCGTTCGATGCATGAGGCGTCGGGTCTACTGCCCGATATTGAGCACGGCGTGTCGATGGATTACGCGCAGGAGCAGGTGCTTCGCTACATCAAGAAGTATGTTCCGGTGGCGGGCAAGGCGCAGCTGGGCGGCAACTCGGTGGGCATGGATAAGCGCTTCTTGGAGCGTTACATGCCCGAGGTCATGGCGCACCTTCACTACCGTGTGATTGATGTGTCGACCATTAAGGAGCTGGCGTCGCGCTGGTACCCGGCGGCTCGTCACAGCGCCCCGGCGAAGACCGGTAACCACCGCGCACTGGGTGATATCAAGGACTCGATTGATGAGTTGAAGTATTACCGCCGCGCTATTTTTGTGCCGCAGGGCCCTGATGCGATTGCTTCGGCGCAGATTGCGCGTGAGGTGGAGGCTGAGCGTGCCGCACGCGAGGCGGCTGAGCGCGAGGCTGAGGCATCCGCTTCTGAGGCGGCCGAGGCATCCGAGGCGTAAGCACAGCATGTAACGAGCATCACGGCTTTTCGGCTTGGCAGGTTTCTGAATCTCCTGTACAGTAGTATCCGTTGCATATCGCAAGGGAAACCAAGCGAAGCACATGGTGGTCGTAGCTCAGTTGGCAGAGCGCCTGGTTGTGGTCCAGGAGGTCGCGGGTTCAACCCCCGTCGATCACCCCGATGGAAAGGGTCGTTATGGTTATCCGTAACGGCCCTTTCGCTTACCCTCAATCCGGTTCACCCGCACACGGTGTACCCGGCAAGTTCCCGCCCAACAGTTCCCGTTCAACACAAGCAAAGGATAATTCCGTGGCTATTCGCCCCATCGTTATTCACGGCAACCCCGTTCTGCACCGCCCCGCGGCACCCGTCACCGAGTTTAATGATGAGCTCAAGGAGCTCGTGGCTGACATGTACGAGACCATGGACGCATCCAACGGTGTGGGCCTGGCGGCACCGCAGATTGGCGTGGGTCTGCGCATCTTCACCTACAAGATGGAGAATGAGGACGGCGTTCCCCCGCGCGGCTGCATCATCAACCCGGTACTGACCCTGGGCAAGATTTCTACCGCTGACCCGGACCCCTACGAGGAGGAAGAGGGCTGCCTGTCCTTCCCCGGTTACGGCTTCCCCCTCAAGCGCGCCGAGTGGGTGACTGTGAACGGTCTTGACGAGCACGGCAACCCCGTCCAGTTTGAGGCGACCGGCTGGTTCGCCCGCTGCATGCAGCACGAAACCGACCACCTGGACGGCAAGCTGTACGTGAACCGCCTGAACAAGAAGTGGACCAGCAAGATGAAGAAGGTCGTGAAGATGGAAGGCTGGACCGTCGACGGTAACTCGTGGATGCCCGGCGTGGATCCGGACCCGTTCGGCCACTAATCAGCTCTTCTGAAGGTCATACCGACCTTTCGAGAAGTTTAAAACGAAGACCGCGAATGCGCTCTCAAGCGCATTCGCGGTCTTCGTTTTCCATCAGCCGATGATGTTTTTCATCAGTCGACGGTAGCGTGAAACGGGTCATCCTATGAGCCGGGTTCTGTCTAAAACGCCGCCCGAAGGGGCGTTTCGAGGCAATCATCTATCTAGAACGTACGTTGCCGCACGTCTCAAGCAGCCTACCCGAATACGCACCCCACCTCCGTGAAGGAAGCTGACGGGGATCGGGCGCACTACCCTACCATGGCGTATTCTGTTTGACCTTGCTCCGAATGGGGTTTACCTAGCCGGGCACGTCACCGCGCCCGCTGGTGGTCTCTTACACCACCCTTTCACCCTTACCGCGGCGAACCGCGGCGGTTTACTTTCTGTGGCACTGGCCTGCGGGTTACCCCGAGTGGATGTTATCCACCATCCTGTGCTGTGGAGCCCGGACTTTCCTCGAAGCACGTGTGCCTCGCGATTGCCC
>ERZ773050.2314-NODE-2314-length-10135-cov-18.475992_pt1 | contig 10135 bp, 9 predicted proteins | sample MGYA00580632_ERZ773050 | MGnify/ENA primary metagenome ERZ773050 (study PRJEB29015, sample SAMEA2738123) | human oral metagenome | biome: human oral; feature: human-associated habitat; material: saliva | place: China | collected 2166 ... | reverse complement strand
GCGTGCCGGGCGGCGCATCCAGGCTGAATAATCATGTTGTGAGAGGCTCTATACCCCTCCTGGAATATAACGTAGGCGGCATATACCCAAGTCAAACCGCAGAAATTAAAACTGGTGGGTGCATCTTCAAGTGTTGAAGATGCACCCACCGCTATATATGCCTAAAACGGAATACTACTTCACATCGCGCATAAGTTTCTGGATGGGCGCACGGCAGAGGAAGAGGACGATACCGGCAATAACCGAGACGGCACCCACCCACATAAAGTAGGAAGCCTCGGTGTCTTGGCTGTAGAACTGTGCGCACCAGCCCGCGAATGCGGTACCCATCGCCAGCGAGGTCCAGTAAAGCGCCATCATGTTCACCTTATACGCTTCGGGTGCGAGCCTGGTGGTCAGCGCCATGCCCGTGGGCGAAATCGTAAGCTCGGCAACAGTGAAGATAAACATGATGATAACCATCCAGTAGACCGCCACGCGAGAGACACCCACCTGCGTGAGGAAAACCCAGTATGCCGGGCCGATAATCACGAGCGCGAGTGAGAACTTGGTGGTTGTGCGCGGCTGCCGATCGCCCAGTTTCGTCCACATGGCGGCGAACCCCGCCCCCAGAAGAATCACGAAAATAGGGGCAAGGGAATTGACGAGGGTCGGAGGAAGATCCATGCCCAGAATATGCCAGTCGAGTCGCTCATCAGAATAGATGGGAATGACCGTGAACTGCTGCTGGTAGAGCGCCCAGAAAATAGCGTTGGCAATCCAGAGGGGAATAAACGCCCACACCCGCGAGCGTTCGGTGTTGGTTACGTTCTTGGCGGTGAGCAACTGAATAAAAAGAGCTATGGCCCCGATGCCGACGGCGCTTACCACCCACGTGGCGAGGTTGCCTGTAGTCATCCAGCCCATCATGACCAGCAGGAATGTTATGAGAGCTACACCCGCCAGAACACCGGCTAAAATACCGTTCTGACGTGGGGTGAAAGGAACGGTTACTTCGTGCACCGATTCGGGCAGGTTCTTGCGGGTGAGCGCATACTGAATAAGCCCGGCCGCCATGCCGATAGCCGCGATTCCGAAGCCGAAGTGAAAGCCTAGCCAACCCCATCCCCAGCCGGTCAGTGCCGGACCTAAAAGCGCACCGATGTTGATGCCGATATAGAAAAGCGTGAACCCCGCTTCGCGTTTGGGGTCGTCTTTGCTGTAGAGCGAACCGACCAGAACCGAGGCGCTGCTTTTGAGACACCCTGAACCGATCGCGACCAGAAGAAGACCGGTGATCACACCAGCGGCACCGGGCATGACCGCAAGAACAATGTGCCCCGCCATAATACCGATAGCGGAATAAAAGAGGGTGCGTTCGGGCCCTAGGACGCGGTCGCCCAAAATACCGCCGAGGATAGCCATGAGATAAACGGTTGCACCATACGCTCCCATAGCGCCGGTTGCTGCCTCTTTTAGTATCCCTAATCCGCCATCTTCAATAGAGTAGTACAGGTAATAGAGGGCAAGAACCTGCATACCGTAGAATGAGAACCGTTCCCACATTTCCACGGTGAAAAGATTGGCGAGCATCGGCGGATGCCCAAAGAATGTTCGCGGCTTCTGCGCCGCTGGTTGCGTGGCTACCATAAAGCCTCCCAAGAATACACAAACCGGAAGTGTTCTAGGTTATATTTCCTCAGTGTATACCTGTAAAATGCATATGTATACAGATGTTTGTGCAGAAATTAGGCATAAATTCCGTATTTACTCTGCATGAAATCTCATGTCTAATGGTGGGGCTGGGGTGTATTGCGTGCACGCGCGCGTGCCTTATGACCTCAAAATTTTGTAGAGTTGAAGATGTATCTCACGAAACTATAGAGGAGAATCCATGAATAACGTACCCCAGGTAACCCCTGCCGATGTTCCTGCCGGTGCCAAGATTATTGATGTGCGCGAAGACTACGAATGGGAAGGCGGCCACGTTGCTGGCGCCCAGCACATTACCCTAGGAACGCTGACCGAACGACTTTCAGAGCTGCCCAGCAAAGATGAAGAATTCTATGTGATCTGCCACGGTGGCGGGCGTTCAAACCGTGCGGCTGAATACCTGCGCCAGAACGGATACCAGGCGAAAAATATTGCTGGCGGAACAAGTGCTTGGTTCACCGCAAAGCTACCTATGGAAAGCGAAAACGGGCAGGAACCTGCCGTCGTTCACTAATGACGCTATACCCTAAAACTTTGGAATATATCCAGTTTGACTAGTGTATATAGCTAAAACGACATATAAAGATGCGGCACCCCAGCCCCCGAAATGGCTGCTGGTGCCGCATCCTTTGTATTCGGGTCGAAGCCACACTGCTCAAGACCGACGGCAACGCACTCTACAATAGGAAACGTGATTCTTCAGCCCGATCAATACCCAACGCTGCACGTGCGCGCCCTCGACTTTGAGATCATGCCCGAGGCTGCATACCCCGTGATCGCTGCGGACGCTCGGTACGCCTATTGGCTTGATTCCGCACGAGAAGAATCGCCTATGTCTCGCGTCTCGTATGTGGGCGTCGTCCCGCATTGGGCGGCTGTGCTGCGCATCGAAAACGCATGCGAGGCAACAAACCCGACTCCCTGGGATGCTCTCGATACTGCGCTTGCCAGTATGCCTGAACCCGATGACATTGCCGAGCTGCCCGAAGGTTTGCGCGGTGGTTACGTGGGTTATTTCGGGTACGAGGCGCGCGCCGCCCTGCACCCCGGGCGCATCGGATACACACCCCGGCACACGGCACAAACCCCGGATTCTCTCTGGATGCCCGCCGTGCGGTACCTAGCCTATGAACATGAAACCCACCGCGCGTGGCTGCTTGGCGACGAACCCTGGATTGAGGAAATCGAGCCGCGTTTGCGCGAATTGGCGCGGGATTCTTGGCGTGAGATACCGGGTGATAACGCACATGACGGCGATAAACCATTGAGTCAGCACGTGGAGCATCTGCTTTTTGAAGCCCCGGATTGTGAAAGCTATTGCGCAGATATTGAGCGCGCACAATGGCATATTTACGAGGGGAATAGTTATGAGGTGTGCCTGAGCGCCGAAAGTACCGCGCGGGTAGAACATCCTCTCACGCCAGATCAGCTTTTTGAGCTGTACCGCACTCAGCGCAAGCACAATCCCGCACCTTACGCCGCCTATTTGCGATGCGGTGACTTCTCGGTGCTTTCTTCGTCTCCCGAGCGTTTTCTGATGGTTGATACGCACGGAAATGCCGAAACAAAGCCGATTAAAGGGACGTGCCCGCGCGGTGCGAATCCTCAGGATGACGCCGCCGCTGCTCACTGGCTGCGGCACGATGCGAAAACCCGCGCCGAGAACCTGATGATCGTCGATCTTTTGCGCAACGACCTCTCGACGGTGAGTGACCCCGCGAGTGTTCAGGTTCCTGTACTCATGGGTGTGGAAAGTTATGCAACGGTGCATCAGCTTGTTTCGACCGTCACTGCGAGCCTTAAACCCGAAATGTCCGCGGTGCATGCCAGCGCGGCCTGCTTCCCTGGCGGATCTATGACCGGCGCGCCTAAGCCCTCAACAATGAATATTATTGAGGACCTGGAGGTGCGCCCCCGCGGCGTATACTCGGGTGCTCTCGGATTCTTCTCGGCGGATGGCGGTGCCAATCTCTCTATTGTTATACGCACCTTGGTTGCACACGATAACGGGCTTATAACCCTCGCCGCCGGCGGCGCTATTGTCGCCGATTCAGACCCGAATGCCGAGTACGAAGAAATGCTGACGAAACTGCGTGCGGCGCTTCCGCCAAGCGTGGGGCGCATCGTTGAAAAGGGTGTGAGTAAGCAGAGCGTCGCCGCGACCGATCGAGAAAGCCCAGGAATATTATGAATTTTGTCTTCGACATCGACGGCACCACCAGCTTTAACGGCATGGTGATTGAGCCCGCCATTGAGCGCGAAATCTATGCGCTGCTGCGGGCGGGACACCACGTGGTTTTTGCTTCCGCCCGACCGGTGCGCGATATTTTGCCCATGCTCTCTGCTAATGTGCGCACGCATAGCGGGCTGGCGCTGATCGGCGCGAACGGTTCGCTGCTGTATCGGGACGGGCAGCTGCATGCGCGGGAACACCTAGATGCGCATAGTTATGCGAAAATTCGGGATCTTATCGAACGTTACGGGCTGCACTATATCGTGGACTCCCTGGATTCTTACGCCTTTGATTTGCCCGATGCGCATGTGCTCGTGGAACGGCTAAACCCCGAGGGAACCGACCGCCTAGTTTCCTTGAAAGACCTGGAGAATCCGGTCAAAATAATTCTGCTTGACATCAATGATCCGCATCTTTACGCCGAGCTTGAAGAGACTATTGCGAGCCTAAACCTGCATGTGACTAAGCACCAGGATGCCACCACAAGTATTGACCTGGCGCCCGGGGGAGTGCATAAAGTTTCGGCTCTCCCGCAGGCGCTTGGCGCGCGTCCGGGTGAAAAACCCGACCCTTATATCGCGTTCGGCAACGATATGAACGATATAGGGCTGCTTGAGGGTGCTCAGTATGCGGTCGCGGTGGGCTCGCATGAATCCTTGCTGCCGCTCTCAGATCTGACGGTGGACCCGCATCCGGATGCGGTCGCCGCCGCCATCCACACCCTCTACGATATGTATTGAGAACAATTGGGAGACCAGAGTGTATGCATATAAGAAGAAGGTTTGTTCTGTATAGCAGATGGGATCTTCCGAGCGGCTAAGACCCATTCTTCACTCCCAGGCTGAAGTGCTCGCAGAGTCTCTATGGCTATACGATGATACTCTCTCAGATCGTCGCTGTTGAGCATGGGTTCCAGATGCGCCGCCCTATTACGTGCGTATCGTAATTTGGAAATCCACAGATATGCTTGTCGAGCTGATGTGTTAAAACCGTCTTTACCACATTAATGTTGTTATCGGTAGAACATAATATTTTGGTCCAATATTCATGTTGGCGATGTTCCGCATTGTTACTTCTACAAAGGAAATTGTTTGAAATACGGCAGATGTAGTTTCCAGATTCCAAAGGTATAGATCTTGAGCTAGGGAGTGATCGCTCTGAGCGACTTTAGGGTAAGTCTTTTGTCTTGCAGCGGGAAGAGTATTAAAGAGTGGATGAATGTTGTAATGAGGATACATGGATAGCTTACTGGTTATGGACAAAACTGCATGTTCTGCGTACAATATAGGCACCTTAGCGGGGAATTGGCTCCGCAGTTTTTTCGCAGGTATTGGTCCTGTATATATGAGAGCACATGCTGTTTAGATCTTTTTCGACAGCCTCTGTGCTCTCGTTTTTGTAGGTGCCGGGTATGGTTCTAAGGCGTACCGTCTGGCACAGAATCCGATGGCCCAGCCCACAGTCGTACAGGCGCAGCCCGTTCAGCCCCAGGCGCCGTACCAGAACTAACCTGCATATTTAGGCAGTAGGTGCTAAAAAGGCTCTTTATGCGAATAAAGAGCCTTTTTTGCGCGGCAGAGATCCGGGACGCACCCCTAAGGCATAGCCCTGGACACCCACCGCCAGCCCGTGCCCGGGGTAACCCGCTAAACTTGAAATATGACTAAACTATCCGAAACCCTGCCCATCGAAGAAGCCCGCGAACGTCTGCGCCAGCTCATCTCCGAGCTTGCCGTGGTGCGCGGTAAAGTGACTCTTGCTTCCGGGAAAGAAGCCGACTACTACGTCGACTTGCGCCGTATCACCCTGCATCACGAAGCGTCGCGCCTGGTCGGTCAGGTGATGCTCGATCTGCTCGATCGTAACGGCATCGAATTTGAGGCCGCCGGTGGTCTGACGATGGGCGCCGACCCGATTGGTTCCGCAATTATGCGCGCGGCGGGCGATCAGGACCGCGCTATCGATTCGTTTGTGGTGCGTAAGGCGCAAAAGTCCTACGGCATGGGTCGCCAGGTTGAGGGGCCCAGCGTTGAGGGTCGCCGCGTGGTTGCTGTCGAAGATACCTCCACCACCGGCGGGTCCGCGTTAACCGCCGTGGATGCGCTGCGCACAGCGGGCGCCGAGGTCGTCGCCGTCGCCGTCATCGTAGATCGTGCAACCGGGGCGAAAGAACATATCGAGGAGGTTGCCGGGGTTCCCTGCTTCTACGCCTACTCCAAGGATGATTTAGGGCTCGACTAGGGGGGGCTTTGTAGATGCCTGCGCGTGCCGGTAGTTAGCGGCGTGCGGGCATCGCCGCACCGCCCACCCCAGACTCCTTCGCCGCGCATCCGGCACTATATGTACGCGCCATCAGAAAGAAACCATGAGTTCCCCAAGCCATCAGACCCCCCTTGACCCCTCAGATCCCGGGCAGGATTCCTGTGTGAACGAATCTGCAGAGCCGCAGGGTACACCGCAAGAGTACCCCGAAAGCGAGACTTTCGGAACGCCCCGGTTTGAGGTTGGCGTCGGTCCTTGGGAGGGCGAGCGGCCCGAAGGCGAGCATTGGGATGAACAGCTTCTGCGCGAGGGCGACCGCCGCAATGTGGTGGATAAGTACCGTTACTGGAGCATGGAGGCGATTATCGCCGACCTTGACACGCGCCGCCATGATTTTCACGTCGCGATCGAGAACTGGCAGCACGATCTGAATATCGGTACCGTGGTGCGCACTGCGAACGCCTTTTTGGCGAAGGAAGTGCATATTATTGGTAAGAAACGCTGGAACCGACGCGGTGCGATGGTGACCGACCGGTATCAGCATGTACGGCATCATCCCACGATTGAGGACTTTGTGGCGTGGGCGCAGGGCGAGGGGCTGGACATTATCGGCATCGATATTTTTCCGGATTCGGTGCCGCTTGAAACCTATGATTTGCCGAAGAACTGTGTGCTGGTCTTTGGGCAGGAAGGCCCAGGGTTATCGGAGGAAATTCACGCCGCCGCACGCGATACGCTCTCGATCGAACAATTCGGCTCAACCCGGTCGATGAATGCGGCAACCGCCGCCGGGATTGCGATGCACGCCTGGGTGCGCCGCCACGTTTTCGGACAGAAACCTTAAAACAAATACACCGCGAGCAGGTAGGATTTTGCCGAAAAGGTAGGAAAATCCTACCTGCTCGGACCAAAAACCACCTGCTCGCGGTGTTATGTAGGGGCGTAGACCCTAGCCCACCGGAACGTTCACGTTCACGAGTGAGAAAAGATCCTTCGGATCGTCCGGGTTTGCCACCAGGTCAATGAACTGCTGCAGATCGGTGCCCCGGGTTGCCTCGCGTGCATAGCGCAGCGCCGAGAAGTCGGCGATCGCAAAGCCCACCGAATCGAAGAGAGTAATCTGTTCATCCGAGGTACGCCCGGGCTCCTCGCCGGTCAGAACCTTCCAGAACTCCACCACGGGGAAGTCCGGGTCCTTCTGCTGAATTTCACCCTCGATGCGGGTCTGCGGCGGGAACTCCACGAACACGGTCGAACGATCCAAAATCTCGCTTTCCAGCTCGGTTTTGCCGGGGCAGTCGCCTCCAATAGCATTCAGATGCACGCCGGGCTTCACCTGCGAATTTAGAAGCACCTTTGCCTGCTGCTTATCGGCGGTGCAGGTGGTAATAATATCGGCGTCTGCAACGGCCTCGTCCACGCTGGATGCGGCATGAATCCTGAACCCCAGCGGCTCCAGATTACGGCGGAACTTCTCGATAGCGGCGGGATCAACATCGTACACCGCAAGATCTTCGATGCCGAGGACGGCGCGCATCCCAAGAGCCTGGAATTCAGACTGTGAGCCGGTGCCGATCATCGCCATCTTCCGCGAATCCTTGCGTGCCAGATGCTTAGCCACCATGGCAGAAACAGCGGCGGTACGAAGGGCGGTCAGCAGGGTCATCTCCGCGAGGAAGACGGGGTAGCCGTTATCCACATCAGCCAGCAGACCGAACGCGGTCACGGTTTGGTATCCGCGTGCAGGGTTCGAGGGGTGCCCGTTCACGTACTTGAAGGAATAGATGATGTTATCTGAGGTCGGCATTAACTCAATCACGCCGAAGGGGGTGTGGGATGCCACGCGCGGAATCTTATCGAAGCTCTGCCATTTCTTGAAATCTTCTTCCAAGAAATTCACCATACCGGCAATAATATTCCCAACACCGTCACGCTGAATCCACTGTGCCATGGATGCAACATCAACAAATTCAACCCTGTGGTCGGTCACGATAATCTCCTTAGTCGTGAGAGGCTGACATGAAATACTGAATCAGTATACCAGCGGTCAAATGTATAGATTATTACTGTGATGTATATAATATTCCCCGGAATACGCTGAAAATATGCATGACATTATGCTCAGCGTAGTGTGTGCAATATCCGGAAAATAATGTGTGTAAAAAGCTACTTCCGATCCTCATCCGAATCATCGTCGTGTTCGGCAAGTTCCGTGAAGTAATTCTTGTACACGCCCTCATTCGAGAGCTTACGCGCCATCGGAGGAGCCGCAATCACCGGAACAGCTCCTGTGAAGCCCTCACGAACACGCGCAACCTCATTCACGCGATCGCGCACCACAAACCAACCAATGATGAGCAGCGGAATCACGAAAAGAAGCGAGATAAGAGTCCATGTGCCCACGGGGTAGTCGAGTGCCATCAGCACAATAACAATAGCCATGAAGGTCAGAACCGACCAGTCGGCAAAGCGCCCGCCGGGAGCACGGTACTCGGGGCGTGTGTACTTTCCTTCCTTGGCCAGCTTGAGGAACTTCTGGTGCGAGAGCGAAATAGCAACCCAGGATGCCATCGTACCGAAGGCCGCAATATTGAGTACGACCTCAAACGCCTGTTCGGGAACAATGAAATTCAGAACCACACCGAAAAGCCCCACCACGCCGGTCAGCAGAATACCCGCCACCGGAACGCCGGACTTAGAAACCTTAGTTGCGAACTTCGGCGCAGACCCGGCAACACCCATCGAATGCAGAATACGACCAGTTGAATACAGACCCGCGTTCAGCGACGATGCGGCGGCGGTAATCACGACCAGCTGCATGATCGGGGCGCTCGCGGTCACGCCAATATTGTCGAAAAAGGTCACGAAGGGCGACTCGTCATCGCTGTAGACGGTGTATGGCATGAGCAGGCACAGCAGCAGCACGGCGCCCACGTAGAAGATAGCAATGCGCCACACCACAGCGTTGATAGCGCGCGGAATAATCTTCTTGACGTCCTTTGTTTCGCCGGAGGTGGTGCCCACCAACTCGATACCGGCGTATGCGAACACAACGCCCTGCACAACAATTAACGCCGGAAGAACACCCTGCGGGAAGAGCCCATCATGTGACATAATCAGCGGAATACCGGGCTGCACGCCGTTGATGGGCTGTCCGAAGATGAGGTACCAAATACCAACCGCCATGAAGGTCAGCAGTGCCAGAATCTTGATGAGTGCAAACCAGAACTCCAGCTCGCCGAAGAGCTTAACCGAGACCAGGTTCAGGGACACGGTCACAATCACCACGATGAAGGCGGTGAGCCATTGCGGCAGGTCGGCAAAGAATTGGTTATATCGCCCAAACCAGGAGATGTAGATAGCAATTGCGGTCGCATCCGCCACCGCCGTCATGGCCCAGTTGAGCCAGTACAGCCAGCCGGAGACGAACGCCGCCTTTTCGCCGTAGAATTCGCGAGTATACGAAACGAACGAGCCAGAGGAGGGGCGGTGCAGGATCAGCTCGCCCAGTGCGCGCAGGATCAGGTAGCCGAAGAACCCGCAGACGGCGAAAATGATCGCAAGCATAGGACCGGCCTTTTCGAGGCGCCCGCCTGTCCCCAAGAATAGACCGGTACCGATAGCGGAACCGATCGCAATCATCTGAAGTTGTCGAGCGCCTAGTCCCTTGTGCAGACCTTCCTGCTCATGAGCGAAGGCATCTTCGTGGTCTGGTCGCGTCATAGGTTTTTTAGGTGAATCGAGACTCATATTTTTCCTTATGACCTGCAGCGCCCAGTGGGAACGATGGTGTACCTTCTTAGAGCGCCACAATACGGTGTTGTTCCACGCGGATATATAGTAAATTCCGGAAGCCGCATGGAGTTTTTTAAGACTATAGCAGACCAAGTATAAGAATGTTACGGGGAGCACACCCCGATAATATGCGTGTCAATGCATAATGCACGT
>ERZ773050.2312-NODE-2312-length-10137-cov-5.177743_pt1 | contig 10137 bp, 10 predicted proteins | sample MGYA00580632_ERZ773050 | MGnify/ENA primary metagenome ERZ773050 (study PRJEB29015, sample SAMEA2738123) | human oral metagenome | biome: human oral; feature: human-associated habitat; material: saliva | place: China | collected 2166 ... | reverse complement strand
TCCGCAACTCCGAAAAGTGGTTGCCGTATCTTACCAAATGGCTTGTGGCGGTGGTTGCCAATGCAATGGACGACCGTGAGTGCCTTAACCATACCTGCCTCGTGCTGACAGGCGAGCAGGGAAAGTTCAAGACCACATTCCTGGATTTGCTCTGCCCACCTGCATTGCATGGCTATAGCTACACAGGCAAGATATATCCGCAGGAGAAGGACACGCTCACCTATATAGGACAGAACCTCATAGTGAACATCGACGACCAACTCAAAGCCCTCAACAAACGAGACGAGAATGAGCTGAAGAACCTCATTACCTGCCCGATGGTCAAATACCGTATGCCCTACGACAAGTATGTGGAGGAACATCCCCACTTGGCAAGCTTCGTGGCATCGGTGAACGGCAATGACTTTCTTACAGACCCTACAGGAAGCAGACGCTTCCTGCCCTTTGAAGTGCTTTCCATAGATATTGAGAGAGCAAAAGCGATCTCGATGAACAATGTTTATGCGGAAGCCAAAGCCCTGTTAAAGTCAGGTTTTCGCTATTGGTTTGATGATGATGAGATTGCCGAACTATACAGAGAGAGTGAGGACTTTCAAGTACAAACTGCAGAGATGGAGCTTTTGTTGCGTTGTTTTGAAAAGCCAACGGAGGATGAAAGTTATTCGTTAATGACCACTACGGAGATACTCACTTATTTGGGTATTTATACTCACCAACCACTTGTTGCCAAGCGGATGGGCGAAGCCTTGAAGAAAGCAGGATACATAAAGGTGAGCAAACGAAGAAACGGTGGTAGCCCCATCTATGTCTACAAGATTAGGAAAATCTTGCCCTGCCCGCTCCTTCAAACTTGTAGTAGCCAAATGTAGTAGAATGTGTAGTATTGTCTTATACTACAAAGTAATACTGATTATCAATCACTTATCACAAAATAGTATGTAGTAAGAAGAAAGATGAAAAAGTTTGGAGGGGAAAAACTTTGGAAACGGTAAAACCATAAAACAGACAAGCATAAATAATTATCATTCAACCCATTAAAGTATCAAAACAATGAAAGAAGAAGATTTATCACGTATCAAGCGATACCCCATCGTGGAGTATCTTGAAAGGAAAGGCATCAAGCCTGTACGTAGGACTGCTGCCTATGCCCTGTATTGTTCACCGCTCAGGGAGGAAACGCGTCCGAGTTTCAAAGTGGACAGGGAAAAGAACCTTTGGATAGACTATGCCGAAGGCAGGGGCGGAAGCATCATCGACCTCTGTATGCGCTTGGAAGGCTGTACGCTCTCGGAAGCCATCTGCCGTTTGGGGCAGAACGCTTTAGAGCATACAGCGCACAGCTACAGTTCTTCAAAGAGAGAAACATCTATCAGTCCAAATCAAAGAAAGGATATAACAACAAGCGGAACAAGGAGACTGACAAGCATATCAGACACCTTGCCGCCGCACCTGCAGGAGTATCTCAAAAAGGAACGCTGTATTGATTTAGAAAAGGCAACACCATTTCTCAAATGTATCAGTTACGAGGTAAGAGGAAGAAGATATGAAGCCATCGGCTTTGCCAATTCTTCGGGTGGTTATGAACTACGGGACAATCATTTGTTTAAGGGAACAGTCGCCCCGAAAGACATCACCCCGATATTTGAGAACAAGGCGCAACCTGTCTACCTATTCGAGGGATTTATGGACTTTCTCTCTTTTCTTTCAATGAAAGGGGAAGTAACCAACCAATGTCTCGTGATGAATTCCGTGAGTAATGTAGCAAGAAGTATTCACTACCTGAACAAAAGAAATATAACCTCTGTTCGTGCTTTTCTTGACAATGACGATGCAGGGCGAAAAGCTGTGCAGGAATTTGTAAACACAGGTTTTAAGGTAGAAGATATGGCTGTGTATTATGGAGACTTCAAAGATCTCAACGATTTTCACGTCAGACGTGTCCGTGAGCAACGGGAAGAGTTGGAGAAAACTCCAAATATAAGCAACAAAATAAAACAAGTCAAACTTAAAATAAGATAGAGTGATGAAAAAGGAAAGAAGAAACATGGAAGAAATAGATCGTTTCATAGGAGAAACTTTTGGCGTAAGCCCGGCTAAAAGTTCAAACGAACAAACCGCCGCTGAATTTCGGGCAAGGGGGATGAACAATATTCAAGAGCAAAAACAACAAGAAACAGGACATGCCATAGAGCATGCCACGCCATCCGAGCCTGTACTGCATACAGAGCATGCAACTATTCAACGACGCATCAGTGCCAAGATGAGAAAGGAGACTCTCGAAGCCTATAAGCAGGCGTTCCTTGTTCCAACAAAGCTAAGTGAGAGAAAGGCGGTCTATCTGAGCAGGGAAACACAGGAATGTGCGGACTTCATTGTCCGTAGATTGGGAGATAAAGGAGCCAATGTCTCGAGCTTCATCGAAAACCTTGTGCGTATCCATTTGGAGGAATACGGTGAGGATATAGAAAAATGGAGGAAGCTGTAAACAACAGAAAAACGGTCAAGGACTATTGAGTAAAAGGATGTCCCTTTCACTCAAAATCCTCGACCGTTTTAGGGTAGTACCAACAATAGATTTTTACTGAACACATTGAACGGTGGGAATGCCACGAACACAGTTAATCTTCTGAATGCATAGCATTCATTTTTGGACGACAAAACGCTTTATGCGTAAACGTTTCGTTAGCTGACATTGCAAGACGTCAGTTTGTACCCACAAACTGCGCTTGCTCCCCTCGTTCGGTTATCGGGGAGATTAGACCGTAATCACTCCGTTCTCATCGGTCAGCGTTCGGAAATTAAGCAAGATTGAAAACAAAGAAAAGAGGACTTTTATATGAACAGATATGATAGCAGAACTGCCAAATGGCAGCAACGAGGTAAAGAAGAAGCGAGGATGAACAAGACGGAGTTCATCAAGGTAAGATGCACCTTAGAGGAAAAGCAGCGCATCAAGTCAAAGGCGGAAAGCACAAGACGGAAGTTCTCAGACTACTGCCGTGAAATACTCCTTAATGGAGAAGTGGTTGCCATTCCTAAGATGACGGACAATGAGAGAGAAGCCATTGCCATTCTCCAGCATACGGGCAGGTTCTATGGGCAGATTTCCAACCTTATTAAAGTCAAGGATGAGAGATGGGTACATATCACACAGAACCTTTCGCTATGTGCCAAAGAAGCATTTAAGCGATTTTACGACCCGCATTTTCGTGTGGACGACGAAATATATAAGGTCTTAAATATGTCGAGAGATGATAGGAAAATGTAAGGCGATAGCGCATGGCAGCACGGCTTTGGATTATATTTTCAGAGAGGGAAAGCTCGGTAATCGGCTTGCCTTCCACAATCTTTGCAGCAGAGAACCGAAAGCAATCTATGAGGAAATGAAAGTGGTCAGCGATTATAACAGTCGTTGCAGAAACAAGTTCCTCCGCATTGAAATCGGTATAGCACCTCAGGATGAGAAGAAACTACCCGTATCTGAACTCATGCGGATAGCCCATCTGTTTGCCAAACAAATGGGACTTGACAACCACCAATGGGTAGCAGTAACGCACAAGGACACCGATAACAGGCATATCCATATCATTGCCAACCGCATCAGCCTTTACGGAGAGGTCTATGATACCACCTTTGTGAGCAATAGGGCAGCAAGAGTGGCGGAGGAAATCAGCCGCTCGAAAGGCTTGACCATTGCAAAGGAAGTAAAGGCTGAAAGGATGTATCAGAAAGCAAAATCCAATCCTACGAGAGAGCAAACGAAGCAGCAGGTACAAAAGATTTGCTACACCTTGCTTGAAAAGTATAAAGGAACAGGCATCACAGGGCATTCAATGTTTCTTTACGACCTAAATAAGAACGACATCGCCATAGAGCGCATGAAGAACAAGCAGGGCAAAGTATATGGTTTGAAGTTCTCCTTCAATGGACAAAGCTTCAAGGCTTCCGAAATCGGCAGGGAGTTCGGCTACCGTTCCTTGCAGAAGAACTTTGAAGCAAGTAACAAGGAAGAACCAAAGAAAACATATCAAATAATACAAGAGGAAACAGAAAAGAAAGAACAACCTGATGCAGGCTATCAGCTTGTGCCTCCAAGCCGTTCTTCTATCTCACGAGACAATGACACACCACAAGTGCAGAATCCTATTAGTACAGTGGCAGACACCATTGTTAGTGCAGCCGATGATGTGGTGGAAGGCTTGGGCGATTTGATTACACCATCCACACAGGGCAATGACTATGCTGAAACAGCGTGGCAGCGCAAGCTCAGGAACCAAGCCAACAGAAAGAAAAAACGTGGAAGAGGATTATAACTCACGCCTAAGAAAAAATGCAGAAAGAAGAATATCTCATCAAGAACGCTTGTTATTCGGTAACAAAGTATTATCTTTGCAAACAGAATAACAAGCGTTCTTTGTTAGGCAGAAAACAGCGAAGCCAAGTAGCTCGCTCGTTTCCAAATCGTTACCAGTTTAGTTGCATCAATAAGGTAACTTCTTTATTTTCAATAAGTTGTATTCTAAGAATTATCTTGCATTGCAAAAGAGCCGCTTTCGCAACGTCAAATCGAAATTACCGTTTTCCGTCAGAATTATCTTTACAAAACCAAGGCGTATTATTCAAGAAACAAAACAGAAAAGGTCGCAGCCCCGAAAGGTTGCGACCTTTTATTTTCAGCATGTGTATTGATTATCCTAAGAGGTGCAACTCGCCCACGACGAACAAAAGTCCGTAACCTAAAACTAGGGAAATGATACCGCAAACAAGACCTGTCTTCAACATATCCTTCTGTTCTACCAAACCTGTTGAGTAAGCAATGGCATTTGGAGGAGTAGAGATAGGCAAACACATAGCAGTAGAAGCGGCTATCGCCACACCGAGAAGCACGGTGCTGGTGCCACCGATAACATCGAGCTTGTCGCCCATTGCACGGCAAACCACAGCCAAAATAGGCATCAGAAGGGCTGCCGTAGCGGTGTTGGAAATAAAGTTCGACAAGAAGTAACAGATAAGACCAGACACGATGAGAATGACAATAGGACTCCAACTGCCGAACGGAATGCTTTCAATGGCAACATCAGCCAATCCAGAACCGTTCATACCAAGACCGAGGGCAAAACCTCCAGCTACCATCCAGATAACACTCCAGTCGATTTGCTGCAAGTCTTTCGCATTGATAACGCCGGTTATGGCGAAGATTCCCATCGGTATCATCGACACGGTATTTGTGTTTATGCCTGTAATTTCTTTCGGAATAATCCAAAGCAAAATCGTTATGATGAAGGTGGCAATTACTACGTACATACGCCAACCGCGGTGTATCTCGCCCTTAATCTCCAATTCGATGGTTTTCTTGCTGAATGGGAAGAAGTAAAGAATCACGCGCCAGCAAATAAGAAGCAAGATAACGACAAGCGGACCCATGATAAGCATCCACTGACCGAAGCTGATTCCTAAGTTCAAACCATCGGGGTCGTTCAGGAATTTCATCGCAATCATATTCGGAGGAGTACCGATAGGCGTTCCGATACCGCCCAAGTTGGCAGCCAACGGAATAGACATTGTGAGTGCGATGCGCCCCTTTCCGTTTGCAGGCAACGATGCAAACACAGGTGCCAAGAACGTCAGCATAAGGGCAGCAGTCGCTGTATTCGAGATAAACATCGAGAAAATACCTGTTATGAATAGGAAACCGAGCAGCACATTCTCGCTCTTGTTTCCGAAAGGACGTATCATATTCTTAGCCAACAGCGTGTCGAGACCCGATTTCGATGCAGCAATGGCAAGAATAAAACCAGCCAAGAACAACATAATAATAGGGTCGGCAAACGATGCCATAATATCTTTCGACTTCAACAGTTCCCCTATTCCATCGCCTTTGAAGAATTGGAACGAGTTTTCCGACACTGATACACACATTATAGTCATAATAGCCAACGACGTTGCCCACGCTGGAATGCACTCGGTTAGCCAAGAAAGCGTTGCAAAAACAAAGATGGCAATGATGCGTTGCTGCACAACGGTGAGTCCATCAATATCGAACACTGAGATGGGAAGGTTCCAAACTACGGCTGTTATCAGCACAATTCCTAATAGCTGCCACACTTTCTTCATCTCAATGTGCGCAGACAGTGTGTTTAAATTATTCTCTGACATGGTAAAAATTTAATTAGTTAAAAATGATTGTTTATATAGTTATTTAAATTGGCTACTAAATTACGAAAAAGTTTGTATTCTTACAAAAATCGAAACATTTTTTGTACTTTTGTCGAAAATATTCTTTCACTATGCGAAAATCATTGATTCTATACCTCTTATTATTAAGCCTATGCTTCGGTTGTAGCAACAACAAAGGCAAAATGGCGAATACCAATGCTCCGACAGACAGCACATTGGTATTTAAATATGCCGAGAATATAAAAATGGAACGCACCTCCGACGGTATCAAGGTAACCCTTTCCAACCCTTGGAAAAAGGGTGAGACACTGCACACCTACTATTTGGTGGAAGATGCAAGCAAGGCTGAGAAGCCTGCGGACGGCACTCTTGTGCAAGTGCCGATGAAGCGCGGGGTATTCTTTACAACAGCACATGCCAACCTAATGGAAATGTTGGGCGTGCAAAATGCCATTGCAGGTGTTGCCGATGCGAAGTACATGCTGATACCCGACGTACAAAAACGACTTCAAACAAAGACGATTGCCGATTGTGGCGACGGTATGAAGCCCGACATAGAGAAGATAATCGACATTAAACCCGACGGCTTGCTGCTCTCTCCGTTCGAGAACAGCGGTGGCTACGGCAAATTAGACGAACTTAAAATCCCTATTATCGAATGTGCGGAATATATGGAAACCTCTGCATTGGGGCGTGCCGAATGGATTAAATTCTATGGTATTCTGTTCGGTTGTCAGCAGTCTGCCGACTCATTATTCAAAGTTGTGGAAAGCAACTACCTTGCTTTGAAAGCCAAGGCAAAGAGTTCCAAGCAAATGCTTTCGGTGCTACCCGACCGCAAGACAGGCAGCGTGTGGTATATGCCGGGCGGCGAAAGCAGCGTGGGCTTGCTCTATAAAGATGCCAACGGCAAGTATGCGTTTGCCGACAACAACAAGAGCGGAAGTCTTGCGTTGCCTTTTGAAACCGTGTTGGACAAAGCTGGGCAGGCTGATTTCTGGATTTTCAGCTACTATGGTGGCTTCAACAAGCAGCAACTCTTAGCCGAATACCAAGGCTACACGGCACTAAAACCTTTCAAGACAGGCGAAATCTACGGTTGTCAGGTAGACAAAACGCCCTATTTCGAGGAGGTTAGCTGGCGTCCAGACTGGCTTTTGTCAGACCTTATCCAGCTCTTCCACCCCGATTTAAGGACTGGTTCGATGCGTTATTACCACCGTTTATAAAGTCGGCAGAAACCTTTCAGACAATGAAAAAGAATACTTGGGCATTTGTTCTGCTGCCACTTGGCATTGTTATTCTGTTCTTACTGAATCTCTATATCGGTTCGGTACGCATTCCGTTTAACGACATTGTGGATATTTTCTTAGGGCGATTTGATGGCAAGGAGAGTTGGCGTTTCATCGTTTTAGAGAACCGTTTGCCGCAAGCTATTACGGCAATGTTCTGTGGTGGTGCACTTGCAGTAAGCGGTTTGATGCTGCAAACCGCCTTCCGAAATCCATTGGCAGGTCCCGACGTGTTCGGTATCAATGCAGGAGCGGGCTTGGGTGTGGCACTCGTAATGCTGCTTTTGGGCGGCAATGTGTCTACGGTTTTGTTCTCGGTATCGGGCTTTATGGCGGTGTTGGTTGCAGCTTTTGCAGGTGCAATGGCAGTAACGGCACTGATATTCTTCTTCTCGCTCATCATCAGAAACAGCGTCTTGCTGCTCATCATCGGCATTATGGTAGGCTATATGTCGTCGTCCGTGGTGTCGTTGCTCAACTTCTTTGCCACCGAAGAAGGCGTAAAAAGCTATATGATATGGGGTATGGGCAATTTCGGAGGCGTGTCTATGGAACACATTCCTGTGTTTATGGCGATTGTCAGCATAGGCATTTTCTGCTCGCTGCTACTGATGAAGCCGCTCAACGCCTTGCTGCTTGGGGCGCAGTATGCCGAGAGTTTAGGCATCAACACACGCCGAACACGCAACTATCTGCTCGTTGTTACAGGGTTGCTGGCAGCCATTACCACTGCTTTCTGCGGTCCAATAGGTTTCATTGGCTTGGCTGTTCCCCACATCGCGCGCCTCTTGCTGACCACCGAAAACCATCGTTTGCTGCTGCCTTCTACCATTCTCAGCGGTGCGTTGATAGCTCTTTTCTGCAACCTTATTTGCTATTTACCCGGCGAAGGCGGCATTATTCCGCTCAATGCGGTAACGCCTTTAATCGGTGCACCCGTAGTAATTTATGTACTTATGAAGTCGAAAGGTTAGCAAAACCCACAGAAAAATAATCCAATAGCTTTTAGCAGTTGGATTATTTTTTGTAGCTTTGCAAACAAAAATCGGTAGTGGAAGCTATGCGGTTAATCTAATTTAATAACAATGAACACAACTAATTTATCACCATTCAGACGAACAGTAGTAGGCGTACAATTCCTTTTCGTGGCTTTTGGCGCAACTGTCCTCGTTCCGTTGCTCGTTGGGCTCGACCCTGCCACCGCTCTTTTCACGGCAGGTATCGGAACTTTCATTTTCCATTTAACCACAAAAGGTAAGGTGCCCATCTTTCTTGGGTCGTCGTTTGCTTTCATTGCGCCTATCATTTCGGCGTCGAAACAATGGGGAATGCCTGGCACATTGGCAGGTATCATTGGCGTTTCGCTGGTCTATTTCCTTATGTCGGCACTCATTAAATGGCAAGGCAGGAAGCTGCTAAACAGACTTTTCCCACCTGTCGTGATAGGTCCTGTCATCATCTTGATTGGTCTTTCGCTCTCGAGTTCGGCAGTAGATATGGCTAAGAACAACTGGCTTTTGGCTGGCATCTCGCTCACAGTGGCTATCTTGGTGCTTACTTTGGGAAAAGGGCTCATCAAGCTCGTGCCCGTAGTTTGTGGCATTGTAGCGGGTTATATCGCAGCGGTTTGTATGGGAGAAGTAGACTTCACGAACGTGGCAGCTGCACCTTGGTTTGCATTACCGCCCGCATTGGCTGACTTCCACCTACCACAATTTGCTTGGGAACCCTTCCTTTTCATGATTCCAGTAGCCATTGCACCCGTTATTGAGCATATCGGCGACGTTTATGTGGTAGGAGCTGTGGCGCAGAAAGACTTCGTAAAAGACCCCGGACTGCACCGAACAATGCTCGGCGACGGCTTGGCTTGTCTTGCAGCAAGCTTCTTCGGTGGCCCTCCTGTTACAACTTACAGCGAAGTTACAGGTGCTATGAGCATCACAAAAATCACTCAACCACAGGTTATTCGCATTTCGGCAGCCACTGCCATCGTCTTTTCGGTAATCGGAAAGCTCAGTGCCTTGCTGCAAAGCATACCTGCTGCCGTGCTTGGTGGCATTATGTTGCTGCTCTTTGGTACCATCGCTTCGGTGGGCATACAGAACCTTATACAGCACAAAGTGAACTTGAACCACACCCGAAACACCATCATTATTTCGGTAACGCTGACCATTGGTATTGGCGGTGCTATCCTTACTTATGGCAATTTCGCCATGAGCGGCATCGGTCTGTCGGCTATTGTAGGTGTACTTCTTAACCTTGTGCTTCCACACCCAAAAGAAGAAGACATATAAAGAATAATGGTTTATAAAGGTTTGTTTGCCACAAATAAAAAGTAACCTTGCGGGACAGCTGTGCAAAAACACGGTTGTCTCCGCTTTTTTAAGACACTACCAAGTTTTTATCGGACATCAATAATCCTGATAAACCAGTATGCGGTAGATGATTTGGGTAACGAATACGATTGTACAATACAATTTTCATCAATTTTTTGTAATAAAGAATTGTACTGATATCCATCAGTAGATTGAGTTTTAAAGATGTGAAATTCTTGCTAAAGGGGGGCTTTGTTAGAATCGGGTATAGATAAAAGGCTGGATGTTGTTTTGGCTTAGATTAATGACAAGCTGCAAGATAAACAGGAAGATTGCCAATTTTGCCAGCCACG
>ERZ773050.2311-NODE-2311-length-10138-cov-4.432709_pt1 | contig 10138 bp, 5 predicted proteins | sample MGYA00580632_ERZ773050 | MGnify/ENA primary metagenome ERZ773050 (study PRJEB29015, sample SAMEA2738123) | human oral metagenome | biome: human oral; feature: human-associated habitat; material: saliva | place: China | collected 2166 ... | reverse complement strand
AAATTTCCGTTATCGTATGCCGTCTGAACAATGACAACGTGCAAACTTTCGACCCCGCCGAAAACATCCACGAAAACGGCATCCTCGCCTGCTCCTGCGCGGCCCGCTGCTTGGCCTCGGCGACGATGAGGTCGCCGCGCTCGGTGGCCTCGTCCCGGGCGCGCGCGGCCTCGGCCTGCACCGCGTCGAGCCGCTTGCGGTACTCGGCCCGGGCGGCGTCCGCCTCGGCCTGGACCTGCTCGGCATGCCTGATGCCGCCCTCGATCTCGTCGGACCGCCGCTCGTAGAGCTCCTCGAACCGAGGGGCCACCGCCTTGGCCACGATGAGCCACATGAGGGCGAGCAGGGCCAGCCCGGCGAGGAACTCGGGCAGCTCGGGCAGCAGGGGCCCGAGGTCGAGCAGCGGCACCATGCGGGGGACGAGGACGGGGGCGAGGGACTCCATGCCCTCGACGGGGATCCCCTCGGCGATCTTGCCGAGCATGTCGGCCGCGCCCGGGATCGCGCCGGCCAGGGCCGCGGCGCGCTCGCGCACGGCGTCGGTGAGGAGCAGCTCGCGGCAGGGGTGGAGGGTGGCGCCGCCCAGCTCCTCCACGGTGCGCTGGTCGGCGACGGCGAAGGAGGAGACTGACTCGATGTCGTCGCCGAAGAAGTCGACGCGCACGGGGCGCGACGCGGTGGGCGGGAAGACGTCGAGGATGCCGCCGCGCACGGCGAACTCGCCGCGCGACTCCACCATGTCCACCCGCGTGTAGGCGGCGTCGGCCAGGCGGGCGGCGATGGCCTCCAGCCCCTCGCTGGGTCCGGAGGCGAGGCGGATGGGCTCGATCTCGCCCAGACCGTCGATGACCGGCGCCAGCAGGGCGCGGATGGGGACGATGAGGACGCGGATGGGGCCGCGCGCCTCATCGCCGGCCTCGGGGTGGGCGAGGCGGCGCAGGACCGAGAGCCTGGTGGCGACGGTGTCGGCCCGCGGGGAGAGGCGCTCGTGGGGCAGGGTCTCCCAGGCGGGGAAGACCGCGATGTCGCTCGGGGGGAGGTAGCAGGCCAGGGCCGCGGCGAGCTCCTCGGCCTGGCGCCCGGTGGCAGTGATGGCGAGCAGTGGCGCGCCGCCGCCCGCGGCAGCGCCAGCACCGCCCGCGCCATCGGCGCCGCCGGGGGCCTCGCCCACGGCACGTGCGACGCCGCGCTCCCCCAGCGCCATGGCCGCGAGGATCGCGGGGCGCGCCCCGGGGGCGACGACGGCGCTGCTCTCGCCCCGCCTGCTCGACGCCGCGGAGCGGACGAGCTCGGCGATCGTGGGGTCGGTCAGGAGCGGGGGGAGGACAGCGGTGAGACGCACGCGCCGAGTCTAGAGGCGCTGGGGATGAGTGCCGAGCCCGCTGGGCGGGGGGAAGCGGTGGCGCTCTCGTGCGCTAGGCCCGAGGCGGGAGGCGGAAGCGGGCGAGGTCGGCCGACGAGATGACCGGAAGGGCGGCCGGGTCGGGAGAGGGCAGGGCGGCGACGGGCTCCAGCTCCTCATCGGATGCGTCAGGAGCCCCCGCCGGTCCCCCACCGTCAGCGAGGAGCGCGCCAGGCTCGGCGCCATCGTCCTCAGCCTGCTCGCCGTCGTCCCTCAGCCCAGGGTCCCAGCGCTCCCGCGGCAGCCCGGCGTCGTCGGGCCTGCCCTCGCGCTCGGCGGCGCTGGCGGCGACGCTCGCCCCGACGACCACCCACACGACGGTGGAGAGCTGGGTGATGAAGGCGACGGACACGAAGGCCGGGATCATGGCGGCGATAGCCACCTGGGGGGCGTTGGCGCGCCCGCCCAGCACCCGCAGCGCGATGTAGAGCGCGCCGATGATGAAGGGGATGACGGGCGCCCAGCCGTAGCGGAGCGCGGCGAGGAGGACCTGGTCGTCGATGGAGCGGAAGCCCTCCCAGTACACCGTGCCGTTGCGGACGGTGCGCGCTGGCGAGGCGCCGATGAGGACGAGGCGCTTGAGGAGGATGAGCAGCTGGCCCCGGTAGGCGGCGCTGCCGGACTGCTCGTCGCCAGCCTTGGCGAAGACGCGCAGCAGCACGGGGGCGACGACGAATATCCCAGCGCCCAATGTGATGAGGGTGGCGGAGCGCCAGGACGGGGTGATGTCGGTGCGCAGGATCGTCAGGGACAGGATGAGGGCGACGACGGCGCCGATGATGCCCGCGCGGGACAGGGACGGCAGGGTGACGCCGACGATCGCGACCATCCCGGCGATCCTCGCCCACGAGGGCCAGCGCGCGATGGCGACCATCGGGATGCCCGCCGCCATGGACACGCCGAAGGCGATCGAGTGGCCGAAGGCCCCCTCGATACGGGGCAGGCCCGCGCGGATCTGGATGTCCGCCCAGTCGGCGTAGGCGCGGGTGGGGAACTCGATGAGCACGAAGGGGTTGATGCGGGTGATCGCCTCGACGTAGCCGAGCGCGGCCGCGATGAGCCACATCGTTGCCATGGCCGTGGCGAAGTCCCTCAGGCCGATCCTCTCCACGAGCATGCGCGCGGCGAGGTAGGCGGGGACGGCGTCGAAGACGAGCTCGCCCAGGACCGTGTTGGTCGAGGCGCCGGCGACCAGGGAGAGGGCTACGAGGGCGAAGCCCGCGCCAACGAGGATGTCGCCGCTGCTCAGTCGCCAGGAGAAGTCGGAGGCGAGGGCCAGGCAGACGAGGATGCAGACGCCGGCAGCCGGCGGGATGGGGATGCCGACGTTGACGGTCATCCAGATGCCCATGAGGGCGAGCGAGCCCGCGACGAGGTACGCGCCGACGATCGGCTTGCGCCGCACCATCCACAGGGTCATCGCGATGACCGGGTAGGACAGGAGGACGATGGCAGCGAGCAGGAGCATCTGCATGATCGTGCCCTCCTCTTTCCTCGCGACTCCGCCCCGACAGGGGCGTCATGAGGCTACTACGCGCCACCCTCGCCCGCGCAGGGGCGCGGGTCAGGCGGGGTGGGCGCTCAGGAGGCCGAGCCCTGGAAGACGACGGCGGGCTGCCCCGGGACGACGGTGACGGACACGGTCACCTGGTCGCGGGCGTCGGCGGGCACGGAGAAGCGGAAGGATCCGGTGGTGGTCTGACCGGCGGAGACGCTGGCGGGCAACTCGGTCCCCTCGGCCGCGCTGAGCGGGGCGGCCGGGGTGGCGTCCGGGCCGTAGGTGAGCGTGGCGAGCGCGCCGGACAGGTCGACGTCCTGGCCGCCAGCGGTGACGGAGAGGTTGACCTGGAGGGCGGCACCGCCGATCTCCCCGGGGGCGAGGGCGTCGCCGGAGACGTCGACGGCGTCGAGCGAGGTGATGGCGACCGTCGCGTCGCCCGAGGTGGAGGACTCGTTGAAGGCGACGGCGGGGGCAGATGCCCCGGTGTAGCCGGCCTGGCCGGGCTGGAGGCCCTGGGGGTCGGCGGACTGCCCATCGGGTGAGGAGCCGTCGGAGGCCTGCCCGGTTGAGGCGGGGGCCACCGGCGTCGGCTCCGCGGTGGCGCCGGCCGTCTCGGTGGTGGTGACCGGCGGCACGGACTCAGTGGCCGCGGCACTGCTCGAGGAGGAGTCGTTCGAGCAGCCGGTGAGGATCGCCGCCGACAGGAGGAGGGCCGAGGCCCGCAGGATCCGGGTTCTTCCCTGAGGTGACATGGTGCCTTCCGTGGGATCGATGGGGTGTCTGGGAGCGCCTAGGCCGGCGGCGGCTGGGGGATCAGCCGCCGCCGGCCAGGGCGTCACTGATGGTGGGGTGGGCGAGAGCTCGGGCGGCTCATCACTGCTCGATCGAGCGGGCCTGGAACTCCGAGACCAGGAGCTTGTTGTTCAGGGAGGTCGCCGAGCCGGAGAGGTAGGCCGACATGAGCACTGAGCCGGCCCCCTGGATCTGCTCGGTGGCATCCGTGGCGGTCAGGGTGGGCGCGGCGGGCTCCTGCTCGCCGTCGAGCCACACGGTGGCGTCCAGCGATGTGGTCCCGTTGCCGATGGCCGAGGTCCTCACGTTGATCTTCGTGCCCGCGGCCCAGCGGCCCGGGAGCGCGGTCTGGGCGAGGATCTTCTCGGTCCCGCCGACCTGCGAGGTGAGGAACACGAACACCTCACCGGTCGACTTGACCTGGATCTTCGCTCCGTAGGAGCCCGAGGCGGTGGACCGGGGGAAGAAGGAGGCGTAGACGCCGCCGCCGGTGGGGGCCTCGGTGAGGGTGAAGCTGGAGGACACCCTGGTGGACTCGGAGGAGACCTTGGGCAGCATGGCCGTGGAGGTCCAGGCCGCCTTGTTCAGCGCGATGGCGCCGACGCCGTCGGCCGCGGAGAAGCGCGAGGGCGAGGAGAGCTTCCAGGCGCCGCCGACGCTCGCGTCGGGCCAGCCCTTCTCCTGGGACTTCTTGAAGGAGGCCTGGGCGATGATGCCCTCGCCCTGCGGGACGTCGGAGACGGTGATCGGCTGGCTGACGGACTTGCGGGCGCCGGCGTTGTCGGTGACCGTGAGGGTCAGCGTGTAGTCGCCGGCCTCGGTGTAGGTGTGGGTGGTGGTGGCGCCGGTGCCGGTGGTGCCGTCGCCGAAGTCCCACTCGTAGGACTCGATCGTGCCGTCGGGGTCCACCGAGCCGGTGGCGTCGACACTCACGGCCAGGCCGGCGACCTGCTGGCGCATGACGGGCTGGGGCGCCACGTTGGCTGCCTGGCCCAGGCGCTGGCGCACCTGATCGGCGGAGAGCTGGGTGTGGTAGATCGCGGTGGAGTCGACGGTGGCGTCGAGCACGCCGGGCGTGTCCCGGGTCGCGCCCGGCCAGCCGTTCAGACGGCTCACGCCCAGGCGCCAGGTCCCTGAGAAGGACTGGGCGGTGGTGACCGAGGGGTCGGTGGCCACGGCCTTGCCATCGACGTACAGCACCTGGCCGGCGGGGCCGAGCGTGGCGACGACGTGGTGCCACTGCCCGTCATTGAGCCCGGGCTGGGACTCGACGACCTTCGTGGGGCGGGGGTAGACGCCGAAGCGGAGGACGCCGGCAGAGTCCATGTAGATCATGCGGTCGCGGTTGGCGTTGCTGTCCTCGTAGCCGAGGATGGCTCCGCCCTTGGTGGAGGTGGTGCGGAACCAGGTCTCCATGCTGAAGGTCTGGACGGGGCCGTCGGAGGCCGAGGAGACGGCGGTGGCGCTGCCCCCGATCCCCACGGCCTTGGACCCGGCGCGGGAGCCGTCCTGACCGGGCGTCACACCGGAGGTTCCGGTCATGTCGCCGCCACCGAGGACATCCTTGAAGGTGGTGCCGGTCGGCTCGTTGAAGGTCCACAGGTGCTTGGCGCCCAGGTCGGCGGCGCCGGCGTCGAGGTCGTCGAGGTCGGGGCCCTTGGCCACGGTGATGCTCATCGGGTCGCTGGCCAGGGTGTTGCCGCCGGCGTCGGAGACGACGAGTGTGTAGGTGTGCTCACCCGCGGGGGCGCGGTTGTCGCGCAGTGTCTTGCGGGACTCGCGGCTCCAGAAGCGGTCCGAGGCCGTGAGCGTGCTCGTGGGCGTCGCAGCGCCGTCGCGGTAGAGGGAGTAGGTCAGGGCGGAGTCGTCGCGGTCCCAGGTGGGGGCGAAGGCGACGTCGACGGCGCCGTCGGCGGGAGTGCTGATGCTCGCGGCGAGGTCGGCCGCCTTGCCCTCGGGCGCGTGGCTCTTGGTGGCGCCGCGCTTGGGGAAGCGGGTGAGGCCCTGCTGGGGCTTGCCATCGACGAAGATGAACTCGCCCCCGGCGACGATGTACTGGTCGTTGCCGGTCACGTCCCAGGCGCCCTGGCCCATGCCGGTGTAGGTGCCCGCGGACAGGTCCGGGAACCAGTCGACGATGGCGGGGGAGGTGAAGCCGGACCAGTCCTTGTAGCCGTTGGTGCCCTTCTTGGACACTGTCACGTCGCCGGAGTTGGTGAAGGAGGTGAGGCGGTACTGGCGCAGCTGCGTGGCGCCATTGTCGTCCTTGTACCTGGTGTCGGCGAAGCCTCCGATGGTCTCGCACGAGTGCGTGTGGCTGGCGATGTAGACCTGGTCGGACGTGGGGTAGATGGCGTAGGAGTCGCCGTGGCAGGGCTCCACCCAGGTCATGTTGCCGTCCCAGTCCGCCTTGAAGGAGCCCTCCAGGTTGGCGTTGCGCACGGAGTAGGAGTAGCCCGTGCCGTAGAGGCTGGTGCCGTCGGTCTTGAGGTCGGTGATGGCGCCGTAGACACCGCCGTTGCGGACCTCGGAGTTGACGGGGGTGGAGAGCACGGTGCCGTCGGAGGCGGAGACGAGGGCCAGGCCGTAGCCAGGGTTGCTCGATCCGCCCAGCGTGGTGAAGGAGCCGCCGAGAGCCACCTTGGATCCGTCGGGCGAGACCTGCAGGGACCAGACCTGGGAGTTGGGGCCGTCGGCCTGCGGGTCCCAGGAGAGGGTCTCGCCGGTCGAGGCGCTCACCGCGGCGGCCTTGAGGCGCTTGACGCCGTTGACGTGCTTGAAGGCGCCTCCGGCGTAGACCGTGTTCCCGCGCACGCCGATGGCCCGCACGGTGGTCTGGAACTGGGGGTGGAAGGAGGAGATGAGGGTGCCAGTCGAGGCGGAGATGTCGAAGGCGGCCATGCCGCTGTGCCACTCGCCATTGACCTTGTTGAAGTCACCACCGACGTAGAGGGTGCGCCCGTCCTCGGACAGGGCGAGCGTGCGGCCGGCGTTGTTGAGCTCCGGGGCGAAGCCATCGATGAGCTCACCAGTGCTCAGCCGGTAGGCAAGCATGTTGGCGCGGGGCGTCTCCTGGGACCCGGCTGGGGCGCCATAGGGGCGGGCCTGGGAGAACGAGCCGACGACGTACACGACGTCGCCGACGATGAGCTGGTCCCACACGACGCCGTTGATCTGGACCGTCGGCAGCGGATCGGCCGTGTAGTTGGCCTGGGGACGGCCCGAGGCATCCGCCTCAGCAGCGGCAGCGGGAGCAGCGGCGGCGGGGAGGAATGCCAGGGTAAGGGGGACGCAGGCGGCCAAGGCGGCCAGGGCGCGCAAAGAACGGTGAGCGCTCACAGTGATACTCCGGGACTTTGGTGAGGAAACCAAGGGAACACAGCGGTTCGCCGTTGATCAGGGGCGAGCGCTGGCGATCGGGGAACCGCTAGCGCACAAGGCGAGTGTAGGGCACTATCTCGCGGAATCGCAGCCTCCCTGGCGAGCGCGCGCGTCCCCCTCAGCCAGCGATCCTCAGCACACTCACAGCGATCCGCCCGCGCTCCTACCGCGCTCCGACCGCGCTGATCCGCGCGCCACGATCGACCAGGAGGGACAGAGCGCCGGTTCCGCTCCGCGCCCGTTGGACGCACCGGTCCCCGAGCTCGAGATCCTCGAGCCCGGGGACCGGGTGAGCGAGCAGCGTCCGCTGCCGGTCAGGCCTTGATCAGGCCTTGCGGCGGCGCAGCACGACGACGCCTCCGATCAGCGTGCCACCGGCGAGCACCAGGGGCAGCAGGATCTCAGCACCGGTGCGGGCGAGGTTGCTCTTGGGGGCCGGGGTGGCCGGGGCCGACGGGGCCGGGGTGGCCGGCGTCGAGGGGGCCGAGGCCGACGGGGCCGGCGTAGTCGGCTTTTCCGGGCGGATGTAGCCGAAGTCCAGCGTCAGATCCGAGTCACCATCGTTGACCAGATCACCAGACTCCGCCTTGCCCGCCTGGGCCGAGGAGTCCTTGCCAGCATCGCCAGCGCCGTCCTTCATCGCCACGAACCCCTCAGGGGCCTTGACCGACACCACGTAGTGCGTGCCAGCCGGCAGCACCTGCAGACCCGAGAACGAGTACGCCCCCTTGTCATCCGTGGTCGTCGTCGTCGCATCCAGCGCCGAACCATCAGCCTTGTTCACCGGCTGACCGTCCGACCGCGAGATCGTCAGCTCAACACCCTTGATCGGCTTGTCGGTCTCATCCTGCAGGCCGTCCTTGTTGACGTCCTCCCACACATAATCACCAACAGACACCTCCGCCAGTTTGTCCGCAGTGTTGGTGAGCTTGACGGGAGTCGCCTGCTAATCCTTGATCGTGAAGCTCGTCTGGTCGAACGTCGGCGCCTGCCAGGTCACGCGCGCCTTGGGGGCCGCCGTGTTCGGGTCCTCCGAGAGGGTCACCTTCGTATCCTTCGGCAGGGTGACCACCGGGTCGAAGTAGGTCGTCTGGCCAGGGTAGATCTTGATCGTCCCATGCCCATGGATCCCGTCGGCATCGATGGCGAAGCCGTCCGGGGCCTTCCACGAGGGGTTGTACTCGTTATAGGACTTCGGCAGTTCGAAGTCGACCTTCAGATCGAAGGCCGTGTCGTTTGCCATCTCCGAGGCGCCGCTACCGCCGACAAGCTTCTCCACCTTGAAGGTGCCGAAGCCCGGCTTCATCTCGACCTCGATCTCGACGGACTTCACGTAGTAGGCCGAGGCATCGGCCTTGAGGTCCAGACCCTCGATCTCAGCGTGATTGGTGTAGATCACGCCTGGCTTGACCGGCTCGGTGTACTTGATCGGCAGGCGGAGGCTCATGTTGGTGTGAGCGGGGAAGACGCCCGTCACCGTGGCGTCAACATTGTTGCTCGCCTTCTTCGTGATCTCGAGACTCCAGTCATTCCCAGCAGGGTCAACCACGCCGTTCAGGGTCCGCAGGGTCTTGTACTGGTTGGGGTCGTCAGCAGACTTCTCGAAAACGATGCTGGCGTCCTGTGGCCGGCTCCAGTCGAACTCCTGACCGGGGCCGAGCAGGTCCGTGAACTTCAGCGTGGACTTCGTCTTCCCGTCGGCGACGACGCTGCCCTCCGGCTTGACGCTCTCAGCGACGTAGTCGGTCCCGAAGGCGAGAACCCAGATATTCGTGGTCTGCTCAGCGCTGAGCTTGAGGGCCCACTTGCCGAACTTCCAGGGGTTGTAGGCGATCTTTCCGATCCCACTGTCGCCGGGGAGGGGCACCTCGATGACATTGCCGTTGAGGTTGAACGGCAGCGTCTTCTTGTCAGTCGACTGCTCAGCGGCGAGCCGCATGGTGAGGGAGCCCTTGAAGTCCTTGAAGGTCTTGGAGAGTTCTTCAGCGGTCTTGTCGAAGGTGCAGGTCATCTTCGACTGAGTGGTTTCGCAGACGCCGATGTTGTGGGACTTACCGCCGGCATCGATCACAGTCATCGTTTCCCGGAGCGGGAACTCCCGGGCGTGGAACTGCTCAGGCAGGCCCACGCTGAAGGAGGTGCCAGCGGTGATCGAGGTGAGGGCGCTCGCGTCCCACTTCACGGAGAGCTTGGCGACATCCCACTGCCGGAGCGGCCCCGGCTCCTCATCGGCGCTGGCAGGGTTTACTTTGACGAGCGAAACAGCGGTGACAACGATCTTGGGGTCGTCAGCCGCGTGAGCGGTGGTGGACAGGCCCGGGAGCACCAGCCCCCAGGACGGCGAGGAGCGCGATGAGCGCGATGCCCACCCTCCTCTGCAGTGGGACAGGCCGCGCCTGCCCTGCGATTGGTACGACGGCGTGCATCGCAACTCCTTGTCACGGTCCGGGCAGCGCGCGCAGGGAACAAGGCGCATTGCCCGGCTAGGGATTGTCAGGACACGAGGTCAGTGACTTCGTGAGCCGTCACCGATATGTGACCATTTGGGATCGCGATGAACGACGCCCGCGGATAGCAGTGCCGGCACGACTTAACCAGAGTCTAGACAAAGAATTGCGATAACGTTTATATAACGCCTCAACATGAGGGTCCCCACCTGCGCGAAATAGCAGGGAAGGAGATTCCTCACGCCCCCCACGACTCGAAAAGACTCGTGACCGAACCGTCATCGAAGACCGCCTTGATGGCGCGCGCCAGGAGCGGGGCGATGGGCAGGACGGTGAGCTGCTCGAAGCGCTTCTCCGCGGGGATCGGGAGGGTGTCGGTGATGACGATCTCGCGGGCCCCGCACGTGGCCAGGCGCTCGATGGCCGGGCCGGAGAGCACCCCGTGGGTGGCGGCGACCATGACATCCTTCGCACCGGCGTCGAGGACGACCTTGACGGCCTTGGCGATCGTGCCGCCGGTGTCGATCATGTCATCGACGAGCACGCAGGAGCGGCCCTCGACATCGCCGACGACGCGGTTGGCGACAGCTTCGTTGGGGCGGGGGATGTCGCGGG
>ERZ773050.2310-NODE-2310-length-10138-cov-6.866905_pt1 | contig 10138 bp, 7 predicted proteins | sample MGYA00580632_ERZ773050 | MGnify/ENA primary metagenome ERZ773050 (study PRJEB29015, sample SAMEA2738123) | human oral metagenome | biome: human oral; feature: human-associated habitat; material: saliva | place: China | collected 2166 ... | reverse complement strand
GATGCAGCAGCATTCGCTAAACTTGTTGAAGTAGCTAAAAACGCTTAATAGCATAACCATATATATATTGAGGACTCTCTTTGGAGGGTCCTTTTTTATGTGGTGAAAGTAATAGATTATCAATACTTTTATAATATGATATCCTATACATATAATGTGTGTGATAATATTAAAAGAGAGGATTTAAATTAATGAAAAAGTTATTTTCTATGTTATTGTTAGCATGTATAGTAATACCATTACAAATCCAAGCTATATCGATGGAAGCTATTAAAAATGATAAGAATAATATTCCTATTCTTACAGGGAAAAATGCCATTACGTATTTTGTAGACAAGAGTTCTATTAAAAGAATAGAAGAGAACCAGTTTATTTATAAAGTACAGGCAGTTGTATATGAGGTTGAAAATAACAATAGTAGTAGAACTAACTCATATATTCACAAGGTTTTAGTTACTTATCGATATGATAAACAAGCTAGCTCTGGTATGAAATTAACGATAAATAGTGTGGAAGATTTTAATTATGATGGCGTAGCCTTGGGTGCCTTTAGCAATATTCCAGAACAATACATTGATGTAGCTTTGCGTGATCCTAAATATGTTGTAGGTAAATATATCTTTAAAGAAGCTTATGGTACAGCTTTTGAAAATATGACTCTTCATAAGAAATAAGATAAATGAGTTTATGGAAGTAGCTAAAAACGCTTAATAGCATAATAATACAGATTAAGGACTCTCTTTGGAGGGTCCTTTTTTGTATGGTGAAAGTATGATATAGCTACATTTATATTTTAGTGTAAAATACTAAATCGTTTTAGCTGTTTTATAAAGTGAAATAAACTATCAAAAAAGTAAAATATAAAAGAGGAGTTTTATTATAGCTTGTAGAACTAACATAGTAATAAACCTATTTAAGGTGCTTGTAAAAGGAGACATTATTATGGGAATCTTTAAAAAGCTATGTATGACCTCTATGTTAGGTGTTATGTTAACTGTACCAACGTATGCAACTGTTGTTACAGGCAGTCAATCAGATGTAAATTTAGATTTAAAGTATCCTTTAGTTTATACAGATCATGCTTATGCTCAAAGAGTTATTAATACAGATATTGCAAATTATGTACTCGAAGCAAAGGATATGTATTACAACCAACATATTTATCAAGTTTCTCAAAATTATAAGGTTACCTATGAGGATAGTCAAGTTGTTTCAATCCTACTAACTACCTATTATTACTACGCCGGAGCTGCTCATGGTATGTATAATACAAGAGGTCTTGTATATAATAAAGTAACAGGTCAACGCATTCCATTATATAACTATATAAAAATTGCGAATGCAGCACAATTGGATAACGGCTTACGATCCCATGTATTAAGTTATTATACAGGTAATCATACAAAGAGCTATATTCCAAGTGGATGGAGTGTAAAATATGTAACCGATAACTATTGCTTACGTGGTAAGGGGAACATTGATTTAGTTTACCAACCATATGAACTAGGACCGTACGCAGCTGGTAATACCTATATTGGTTTTACACCAAAAGCCATTGAATACTTTAACCGCATGAACTCCTAATACAAGTGTAGCTTTAAATTGTGTCTTATCAGTACATTGATGCATTAAATAGTATTCTTGTTATAAACTCTATAAAAGCCTATAGTACATATACAGTATTATAGGCTTTTAGTGTACTTATCATATTATCTTCTATATCCGCCACATCCTCTAGTATTAGAGTTTTGACCACAGTAACTTTGGCTAGTATTGTTACAAACTGTATTGTTATTATTACAGTTGTATTGAGCGTTTGTATTACAATTGTATTGAGTATCTGCATTACATTTATACTGAGCATTGGTATTGCAATTTGCTTGTGATCCATTGCATACATAATCATAAGCAAATCCTGTAGATACAGCCGCTGTCACGGCTAAAAGCGTCATGACAATCATACGTTTTGTAAACTTCATAGGTATCACCTCCTCATTTCTATACTTATATTGTACTACTAAATGTCAACTAAAATATGATATTCTATACATATATACTATTTGAGAGGCATTATGTGAAAGGATGAGAGTCTATTATGAAACGTATATTGATGGCTACACTATGTTTTAGCTGTGTTACGTTAGGAAGTCATGCGATTGATATTAATATACCAGGTGCGGATCCTACAATATCAAAGGATGCATATCAAAATTATCGCAAGACTGATTTAGATGTACACAAGATGGAACGTGAGGTTGAAGCAGAAATAAAAGATTATATGCCCAAAGCTGTGGTAGGTAATGGTGATATAGATTTAGATAAGGTAATTTATTCAAATCGTGAGTTAAACCATTCGTTAAATTTTTCTTCAACAGTATTTATTTTAAAGGAGGGTGGAGCAAATATAAAATTTACTATGCCATATCCAAGTAGGTATGGTAATACTGAAAAAATTTCAGATGGCACCTCTGCTTTCGAACAGGCAATAATTATGAGTCCTAATGGAATTATGGCCTATGAATTACGACATCAACCAGCTGGAAATAATTGGGAAGATAGTAAGATTCCATATAACAAGTTGACTATTGATGATATGAAAGCTATTGCAGAGAAAACAGCTGGAGTGTATAAAGCGCCTAATCCTTCTTTATATGCTGATAAATTTATGTATCCTACTATAGAAAAAGCCACATGGGATGTAACATATGCTAAGGGGACTCCGATGGTAGGGAGTATCAATTTTACAATGAAGGATACACCTACAATTTCCTATCATATCGGTTACAATTTGACACCTAAAAAACAGTTGAATTCATTGGAGAAACAAGGTGTAGATAAGACTAAAGAAATTATAATGTCACCTTTGGTAAACTATGTTCTACCATCTATTGAGCCAGCTAAGGATATCCTTTCTAAAAGTAAGACATTAAAAATTAATGATTTTATATTTTTAACACTAAAAACAAGTAAAATGGTACGGGTAGATAAAAGCGATTCGTATATGTACATACATGATAGTGATCATTATAAAGAGGGGATTATGGTGATGCCAATAGCAGATACTGATATGCAGCATCTAGAGAATATATTCCCAAAAGTTGTACGAAGTATCATTATGTCTGACAAATATTCGATGCGACAACCAATTCAATTTGCTACTGTATGGAATGATGCTATGCCATCTGTATACTTACAAATTAAGCGCCCTAAAACAACTTTGTATATGTTAATATCTCATGACAAACAATTTGTATATACGCACTTTATTATGTCTAATAATAGTAATCTATTGGTAAAAGACTATCGTGATATTGTGCAATATGTAGATACTAATAACAATAAGGACTACTATAATACATTCCAAAGTGGACTGGGGGCTAAGATGCCAAAAGAAATGGTTACTTATGATATTAAGAATATTAAGTAGACGTTATTTATGAGTTGAATAATAATTAAAAATAAGCCTGTAGTACTATAATAGTATAGTGCTACAGGCTCATTTTACTATATCAAGTTTTTAAGGCCCTATTTTGTTGTATTAGAACTCGTTTTATCGGCTGCTAGTGGTTGTGCCGCTAGAACAACTTGAGGTTCATTGTAAGTATAGCTTAATTGATGATTATAGGCTAATTTAAAATAATTGGCTAATCCTTTATTTGTACAGTAGATGTAGCAACCTTTTTGACCACGTGTCATTAATGTACGGTATGTATTTTTTACAATTTCATTTGCAATACGATGTCCTTCTTCAGGGTTTTCTTTTAAAAGTTTTTTGATACCTTTGATAGACTGATCTGTTTTAGCACGTTTATTAATATCTACGATGAGTTTGCTATTTTCATAACGTAGATCATCACCGATAATAACACCTACGTATTCAAATTCAAGACCTTGAGTGGTATGAATACAGCCCGCTTCATTAATAGAATCTGGATCTATTGCATATGTGGTAGAATTCCCTAAGTTCCAGCTGATTCCAAAATTATGTTCCGGTATTTGGATATCTTTTATAAGAGAAGTTGTTCGACCTTCCTTAGGCCAATCCCAACAATAGCCTGCTAAAACTCGGGACTTATTGTTTATCTCATTTTTTGCTTTTATAGCAGCATACATAGCATTAGGATCATCAAAAATCCTAAAGTCATAATCACCTTCAAAACCATCATAGTTTGCTGTTTCTGCAATTTGAAGAACGTTGTCTAACCAAGCTAAATAGCCGTCAGAGCCATTACAACGGAATTGAGATTCTAGTGCACCCTCGTAAATAAGAGCTTTTTGTTCAATACTAAACTTTAATATTTTATCGATAGTACCCGTATCTTTAAAGGTAACACGTTGATTTCGATCAATAAAGAAAACACTAAAGAGGGAGGCATTAATAATCTCTTTGATTTGATCTTCACCTTCATTTTGGTACATTCCAGATTTTTCACGTAGTCTATGTGCTTCATCAACAATTGCAATTTGAAGTGCATTTTTAGAACGTGTATGGAATGTACCACTACTTTGAAATAGTGCTTTAATCTCTGTTTTCTTAAACCCTTTTTGTAGCATAGTACTATATACATTCCGTGGAGCAGCATTAGATGTAATGTATTGAGCCATATAGCCACTATGAATACATTCAGCTAATAAATTTATTGCTACAACACTTTTACCTGTGCCTGGACCACCACGAATAATATATACTGTTTTTTGATTGTTCTTAATAGCATCAAGAGCAGCTTTTTTTATGCGTTCGAATTCAACCTTTTGATCATCAATGAGTACAAACTCTTTATTACCCTGTAGCATACTTAATATAGAATCTTGTAGAGCTTTAGATGGCCTTAATTTACCATGCTCTATTGATTCCATAATGTTTGTAGTATCAGGCTTTGGAATATAGCGTTTGATAAAGTTACGTAAGCTATCCATCTGGCCCAATGTGAACATTGGTGAAATATCTAAAATACTATTATAGATGGGGTCACGTAACTCAGGAGAGATGCTTTCATCAAAATTGTGTAAAAAAGCACATGGATGTAACTCAATAGGTCGATTCTGCACATCTTCATTAAAGTTTTCAATGAGACTACAGTAGGACCAAGCTTGATAGGAAGGATGTGTTGTTTCACGAATACCACCACCAAGATAGGTAGATACAATATTATCTTTATCTGTTACTTTGAAAGCTTCACTCCATTGTTTTAATTCGACAATAACTACATGCTCTTTATCTTGTTGATCTAACCCTGTAATAATAAAGTCTACCCGTTTTTGAGTATTTGGAACGATGTATTCAATGGCAACACCAGCTAAGTTTGGTATAGCAACATCACGCATGACATTAGCCATATAAGATAATGAAGTCTGCCATGAATGAATCTCAGATTCGCCAACACGGCGATATTTTTCTGTTAATGATTGATGTAACTTTTTGACCAAGACACCTTGCTCAAAATCTTTGATAAAGGATTGTTTTGTAGAAGAGTAAATAATCATATATTTATCCTAACTAAAAATGAAGGAAATTTCATGAAGTTTGTTGAATAATATTATTATAACATTTTTTATAAAATGATATTTGATACCGTTTAAAATATATGATGAATTAATATATAATTCATCTATGCAATGTTGACGATAATAATTGTTTTGATGGAGGGGCTAAATGAAATTTTCTTCGATAAGAATTAAGAATTTTAGGAATTTTGAAGATATTGACATTGAGCTATCTAATAAGAATGTATTTTTTGGGCTTAATGATGTTGGAAAAACGAATTTCTTATATGCTTTAAGATTTCTATTTGATCGCAATATTAGAAAAAATGGATTTATAGATAGTGATTTTTATCAGAAAAACATTAAACATGATATTGAAATTATTGTTGAAGTGGATATATCAGATATAGAAAATGATGCATCTAAACTTATTCGTTCTATCGTAAAAGGTGCATTACGTAGTGGTGACAATTCATTATACATAAAACTAAAGGCTAGTTATAATGATCAACTTCAATACGGAGAGCCCGAATTAATGTGGGCAGGGAATGAAAAGAATTATGAGAATATAAAACAGATTGGTATATTTACTGATTTAGATAAAATTTTTAATGTTATATATATAGATGCATATGTAAATCTACAAGAGTTATTCAGTCGTAGTTTACGTTACATATTACCAGATGCTTCCGAGATGGATTCTGATATTCATAAATTAATTGATGAAGATATTAAATCTCTTAATGAGCATATTTCATCACTATCTAATATTAAAAGTATTGAAGAAGACTTGACACCAATATTTAACTCGTATCAAGGAAAAGAACATAAGATTTCTTTAAAGTCTGAAGTTTCAGTTAATGGATACTATTCAAACCTTACACCATATATAGAAGGACCAGATAGCCAGGGGGTATATCCAACAGCTGGAGAGGGGCGGCGTAAGCTTCTTGCGTATGCATTATATAAATTGTTAATGCGAAAAGATGAAGGGAAAAAGATAAATTTATTTCTTTTGGAAGAGCCAGAGAATCACTTACATAAAGGAATGCAACTTTCATTATCTAATGTGATTTTTAATGATAATACATATGAATATCTATTTGTTACAACCCATAGCCCTTTTATTCTTTATGAAATGAATGATGTGAATTTGGTAAGAATTTATAATTTGGATAATATAAGTAGTAAAAGTTATATTTATAAAGTTCCTTCTGAATTTGAGAAGTCGAGAAAACTTTTAAATAGTTTTTTAGCTGAGGCTATATTTGCTAATAAAGTACTATTAGTTGAGGGTCCTTCGGAAGAGTTACTTTTTAATAGAGTTTTATTAAGTGTTAAGCCTAATTATGAAGCATTAGGCTTGTATATTCTTTCAATTCATGGAATATACTTTGATAAATTTATTGAAGTATTAAATCCTTTGGGAATTACATGTATCGTTAAAACTGATAATGATATTAATGCAGTACAAAATAAGAGTTATTATTTACCAGCAGGCTTTAAGAGATGTAATAAATTGTTGGGGGAAACTGTGTTACCTGAAGATAAGCTATTTAGTAAAAGTATTAAACAACAGAAAAAAATATATAAAGATAACATAGATAGTATAAGGCAAATGAATGTCTTGAATATATTTATATCTGAGGTTGATTTAGAACATGATTTACAAACTACTTTAAAACGTAAGCGGTTTAAAGAGTTAGTAAATCATAATAATCCAGTTAAACATTTACAAAATAGGAAACAAATTTATATGGTGGATTTTATTAATAGATTAAACCAAGTAGATTGTGAAATGATTTATAATTCACCATTATTTTTATGTTTGAAGGCTTTAACAGATGAAAATATATGATTTGACTGAAGAACAAATTGCGATAATAAAAGACCCAAGTAGTATTGTAGTATCTGCTAGTGCTGGTACAGGGAAAACTTTTGTTATTACTCAAAAAATTGAATATGAGATTCAATTAAATCGAGGATTTAAAAAATTAGCTGCATTGACATTTACAAATAAGGCGGCAGATGAACTTAATAGTCGGTTCAAAAAAAACAATGAAGGAAATTTTATAGGTACTATTCATAATTTTGTACTTTATGAAATTATCAACCCTTTTTTTAAAGATGTATATGATTTAAAGTATGAAGGAGAAGTTTCATATAGTACGACTCTTAAATTTCTTACAATTAAGGATGGAATAAATAAACTTTCTGAATTGGGTCAAGTGGGAAATTATTATGATTATAAAAAATCCTTTATATTTGAGTTAGCATTGTCAATTATAAAGGATTCAGAAGCTTGTCAATTATTTCTAAAGTCAAAATATTATAAAATTTTTATTGATGAATATCAAGATTGTGATGTTAGTATGCATAATCTTTTCTTGCATATACTAGAAAATTTTGATATTTCATTGATTATTGTTGGCGATGAAAAACAATCAATATACAATTGGCGAGGTGCCAATCCCACATTATTCAAATCACTTTTAACTTCAGATAAATTTAAAAAATACAGGTTGTCTACTAATTTTAGATCTGATGCTTCAATTCAAAACTATGCAAATTTAATATTCGGATATAAAGTAAATTCTTATAGAGAAACTGAAAATAATAATGTTTTATTTATGGTAGCAGATAAGGTTAATAATGTTGTTTTAAATGTCTTAGATTATATTGACAATAACGCCTCATTAGCCATTTTGACTCGTAAAAATGATATAGTGAAAAGAATTGGTAGTAATCTTAATAAAAATGGTATAAAATGTGCTATAATTCAAAAATCTCCAATTGAGAATATTCAAAACAAGGATAGCAATATATATTTATCAATTGCAAAATATATAATTGTTAAGGGCTATTCCGAGTATGACTTTTCTAGAGATATTGATTTAGAACACAAATATAAAGAGGTATCGCTCGAAGAGTTGAAAATGCATTTAAATAAGTTTAATGAGATAGATGATAAAATGTATAAAGAAGTGGTTTGCTCGATAGTAAAGTTATTTAATTTAGAGTTTAACGAAGAACTATATTCAAAGTTAGAAGAAACTATAAATAATAATATATTCCATTATAGTTTTAATATTGACCAATATCAAAATGTTGTCATGACAATACATGCTGCTAAGGGGTTGGAGTATGAGCAAGTTATATTATTTGCAGATGATTTTGACTTTACTAGCCCTGAAAATAGAGAATTACATTATGTTGCCTCAACCAGAGCTAAGTCAAAACTGATTATTATTGCCCATAATGATTATAATAGTGATAAATTCTGGACATATTTAAATGATCGAGCTGAAATAGAAGGAGTTGAATTAGATAAAATAATAAAAAGAGTTAATTTAAATCTATAAAAGTAATGTTATTTATATAATATATAAGTTATACTCTCAATATAGATATTTTTTAACTAAGTTCAATATAATTCAACTTAAAGTGATATATAAATAGTGGAATGTTTCATTTTTATTATGAACACTCATATTTTAGAAGTTAAGCCTCTAACTGGCAAGGTATCTTAGTTTGGTGCAAATCCTAGTATTTCTATAAATGGGTATTAGACGTATAGTAAAGTCGATCAACCAAAAGAGTCCACTATGTTTTGGTTCATGATATCAAAAATAACTTTAAATCGACTATATCTAATCACAGTCTAGACTGTGAATTTAAATAAGAAGATGGAGAAACTAATATTGGATTTAGAACCATAGATACTAAAGTTTACAGAAGATTTAAAATAGAGGTGATACCTTAAGTATTCTTGGCTTTATAACTTTTTTAAGAAACAGTCCGACTATATAGTTGGACTGTTTTTATTTGATTTTCATGAAATCTCTTTATTTTACATGTATAATACTTTCATTAGTCTAATGAGAGGGTAGATATAGATGAGAGATACTGCAAAGCAAATTATAAATTATTGGTATTCACTTGAATGTTTGCAACCGAAAGAGGTTCCTAAGTATAAAGCAATTCCTAAGAAGTATATTAAAGAGCTCTTATTTGCTACTGAAAATGATAGAACTACTATTTATCAACAGTCTGTAATAAAACCTTATTGGAGAAATACAAATTCACATGTTTCTACGTATGTAGTACCGTTACCAAATGATCCTTATAATTACTCTATTATTGATGAGATTAAATATTTTAAGGATAAAAAGGACTATGTTTTAGACGATGAACATGCGGTTCTTTTAAGTGTAGTCAAAGGGACTGAAGTATTAGAAGCTTTTATTGATAAACTAGAAATTGAATATTCTGAAAAACCATATTTAGGGAATGTGTATAGTGCATCGTTTGTTGTTGATGCAGAGGGATACTATAAAGAGGGGAGTCTTCAAATTGCTCCTTTTATTTGGGTGATTTATCAAATGATGTCTCAGCCTGATGTGGAGTTTAAAGATATTAAGCTAGATGGTTGGCATGAGATTGTTAAATCAATTGAAGATAGTTTTAATCTTCCTGAGGAAAAAGTATCTCTTGATAATGCTGCACGTGTAATTAATACATATTTACGAGAGCATATCTTAGAACCTATGGGTATTACCATGTTCCGTGCTGGTGATATTTATGGCTACTGTGGTTTTCAGGCAGAGGAGATTCAGCTAGTTAAAGCTGAGACAATGCCTATTAATGATTTAAA
>ERZ773050.2309-NODE-2309-length-10140-cov-2.706991_pt1 | contig 10140 bp, 9 predicted proteins | sample MGYA00580632_ERZ773050 | MGnify/ENA primary metagenome ERZ773050 (study PRJEB29015, sample SAMEA2738123) | human oral metagenome | biome: human oral; feature: human-associated habitat; material: saliva | place: China | collected 2166 ... | reverse complement strand
GCAGTAAACAACCAAAACATTCTCGATGCTGTAAAGGAACTGCCCGAACAGCCACTGACGGTAGACGTTAATATGGACGAACACACCATTTATGTAAGTTATCAGAATGGTTCATACAACTTCCCCGTTCTGGAAGCCGACGAGTTTCCCATTCCTCAGCCCCTGTCTGCCGATACAACTACTATTACATTGAGCGCAGAAATATTGTTGGAAAACATTACACGTTCGCTATTTGCAACGGCACAAGACGAACTGCACCCCGTGATGAACGGAGTATATTTCGACCTTAGACCTGATGCCCTGGCTGTTGTAGCTACTGATGGGCATAAGTTGGTGCGCAACCGTGTGTACACTATTAAGAGCGATGTGCCGGCAGCCTTCATCTTGCCAAAGAAACCTGCAACTTTGCTGAAAGGGTTTGTAACGAAAGAAAGTAGCGACGTAGTGATACGTTTCGATGCTCGTTCGGCTGAAATCTCGTTTGGTGAAGGCAATCTGATTTGTCGACTTATCGACGGAAAATATCCTAACTATAATAGTGTAATTCCAGAAAACAACCCATACCAGATTTTGATAGACCGCAAATCGCTTATTGGAGCTGTTCGCCGCGTGTTGCCATTTGCGAGTGATTCTTCACAATTAATCCGCTTCCACATTGCAAACGGACAGTTAGACCTCAGCGCAGAAGACATCGACTTCGCAACAAGCGCAAAGGAAAGTATGACTTGTACGTACGAAGGCAACCCAATGAACATTGGCTTCAAGGGTAGCAGCATCTTGGAAATACTGGGCAACCTGCAAAGCGACGAAGTAAACATACAGCTGGCAGACCCATCACGTGCAGGGCTCGTTGTTCCTGCAGAGCAGCCAGAAGGCGAAAACGTGCTTATGCTCGTTATGCCTGTATTGCTCAACGATTAATAAGATATAATTAAATATGTGGGCAGATTTTCAACAGAAGTCTGCCCACATACATTATAAATAATAGCAGAATGTTACTGAACTTAACAAAGCCCTTGATAGTTTTCGATTTGGAAACGACAGGGCTCGACCTTGTAAAAGACCGCATCATACAATTATCGTATATAAAGGTGTTCCCCGATGGGAAAGAAGAAAGAGAAAACCTTTTCATCAACCCTGAGAAAGAAATTCCGCAAGAAGTAGAAGAACTTACAGGCATCACCAACGACGACGTGGCTGCCGCACCAACGTTCAAGGAAAAGGCTGCCGAACTGGCAAACAAGTTCACGGGCTGCGACTTTGCAGGCTTCAATTCCAATCGTTTCGACATTCCGTTGTTGGCAGAAGAATTTCTGCGGGCAGGCGTAGACTTCGATTTCTCGAAGTGCCGACTCATCGATGCACAGAACATTTACCACAAAATGGAACGCCGCAACCTTGCCGCTGCCTACGAATTTTACTGTGGCAGAAAGATGGAAGACGACTTCACAGCCCACAAAGCCGACGAAGACACCGAAGCAACGTGGCGCGTACTGCAAGGACAGATTAAGATGTATTCTGCTGAAAACCAAGACGAACCAGAACGCATACTGAACAACGACATGGGCGAGCTGGCAGAGTTCTCGCGTATGAACGACAATGTAGACTTTGCAGGGCGCATCGTTTGGAAAGATGTTACCGACAAAGACGGCAACACCTTGCTCGACGAACACGGAAAGCCACGTCGCCACGAAGTGTTCAACTTCGGCAAATACCGTGGTTGGGACGTGGCAGAAGTGCTGCGCAGAGACCCTGGTTTCTACAGCTGGATATTGGCAAACGACTTCACCTACAACACCAAACAAGTGCTTACACGCATTCGCCTTCGCGAATTTAACAATCGATAGCTATGCTCAAAGGAAAGAAAATCGTTCTCGGCATCACGGGTTCTATTGCCGCATATAAAAGTTGTCTTATCATTCGCCAACTCGTAAGGCAGGGTGCAGAGGTTCAAGTGGTCATAACGCCCAGTGGAAAAGAGTTCATCACCCCTATCACACTGTCGGCACTGACACAGAAACCAGTCATCAGCGATTTCTTTTCTCAACGCGACGGCACGTGGCACTCGCACGTAGACCTCGGCTTATGGGCTGATGCTATGCTCATTGCACCCTGCACAGCTGCAACATTGGGCAAGATGTGCCACGGAATAGCCGACAATATGCTCGTTACAACCTACCTTTCCATGAAGGCTCCTGTGTTCATCGCCCCCGCAATGGACCTCGATATGTACAAACATACCTCTACGCAAGAGAACATCGACACGCTGAAACGCAGAGGAAACCATATTATAGAAGCAGGTAGTGGCTTCTTGGCAAGCGGCTTGGAAGGCAAGGGACGCATGGAAGAACCCGAAGCTATTATAGCTTTTTTAGACCAATACTTCAACAACAACGCTGCTGCCACACAAGATTTAAAAGGGAAAAACGTGCTGATAACAGCAGGACCTACATACGAAAAGATAGACCCTGTACGTTTTATAGGTAACTACTCGTCGGGAAAAATGGGCTTTGCCCTTGCCGAAGAGTGTTTCAAGCGCGGTGCCAACGTTACACTCGTGGCTGGACCTGTACACATAGCGTGCTCGGAAGGCATCAACCGCATCGATGTAGAAAGCTGCGAGCAGATGTACGAAGCCTGCCAGCAAGCCTTTCCTGCTGCCAACGCCGCCATACTGTGCGCTGCCGTGGCTGATTTCAAGCCTCTGAGCTTCTCCGATACGAAGATTAAGCGAGAAAAGGACAACCTGCACATCGACCTGCAGCCCACTCACGACATTGCAGCCGCTTTAGGACAACAGAAAACAAGCCAACAACGCATCGTCGCTTTCGCATTGGAAACAAACAACGAGGAAACAAACGCTTCGGCAAAGTTGGTGAAAAAGAATGCCGATTTTATCGTGCTGAACTCCACACGCAATGCCGGCACGACCTTCCAGACGGACGACAACCAAATAACGATTATTTCAAAAGGAGGAAAGAAAGAATATGAAAAGAAGCGTAAACACTTGGTGGCTCGCGACATTATTGACGAGCTGGTTTCTATTCTTTAACAACCACGCCACAGCGCAGGAGTTGCAAGCAAAGATAACCATCAACCACAACCAGATACAGGGTACCGACAAGTCGGTGTTCGAGAACTTGCAGCAAACCCTCGAACAGTTTGTGAACGAACGACAGTGGACTAACCTCAAGTTCCAAAAGAACGAACGCATTGTTTGCAACTTCAACATCACCGTTACAAAATACGACCAAAGCAGCAACGCTTTCACCTGTACGGCACTCATACAGGCGAACCGACCTGTTTACAACTCGGCATACACCTCTACATTGTTCAACATTAAGGACGGCGACTTCAACTTCGAGTTTGCACAGTTCGACCAAATAGAATTCAACGAAGAGAACATCGACAACCAACTCACTGCCCTCTTCGGCTACTACGCTTACCTCATCATCGGCTTAAACCTCGATTCGTTTGCGCCTATGGGCGGCGAAGACATTCTGCAACGCTGTATGAACCTTACCAACAACGCACAGAACCTTAGCTTTACAGGTTGGAAAGCATTTGAAAACTCGAAAAACCGCTTCGCCATCATCAACGATTACCTCGACGGAGGTATGAAACCTTTCCGCCAATTGCAATACGACTACTACCGAACGGGCTTGGACGAAATGGCAAACAGTCCCGAACGAGGCAGGACAAACATAACAACGGCGTTGCAAAACGACCTAAAAAAGGCACACGAAGACAAGCCTATGAGTATGTTGCCACAGATTTGGACAGACTATAAGAAGGACGAGCTTGCCAATATATACTACAAAAAGGGCACACAAAAGGAGAAAGAGGCTGTCTACGAAATTCTTTTCGGCATCAACGCAAGCCAGAACGCATCGTGGGACAAGATTAAACAATAAGACAAACAACTATGCTCAAGCATCTTTATATAAAGAACTTCACGCTCATAGACCAATTAGACATCGACTTTCGCAACGGTTTTTCCGTTATCAGTGGCGAAACAGGTGCAGGAAAGAGCATTATTCTTGGGGCTATCGGCTTGCTCTTAGGCAACAGAGCCGACAGCAAACAGATAAAGCAAGACGAGAAAAAATGCGTCATCGAAGCTACGTTCAGTCTGCCAAAAGATGCATTCGACACATTCTTTACCGACAACAACATCGACTTCGATGCCGATGAAACCATTCTCCGACGCGAAGTTGGCAGCAACGGAAAATCGCGTGCATTCATCAACGACACACCTGTTGCACTGAACCTGATGCGCGAAGTGGGCGACCAATTGGTGGATATACATTCGCAACACCAGAATTTGCTTTTGCAGAAAGAAGACTTCCAGCTCAACGTTATCGACATATTGGCTGCCAACGACAAGGATATGGCAGCCTACAAAGCTACTTTCAAGGCGTATAAAGATGCTGAAAAAAGGTTGGAACAGATAAGAAATCAACTGAAAGAGAACGCTGAAAACGAAGAGTTTATGCGCTTCCAGCACGAAGAACTGTCAAGTGCGAACCTGCAAGAAGGGCAGCAAGAGGAACTCGAAACCGAAAGCAAGACACTCTCGCACGCAGAAGACATCAAGGCATCGCTCTACAATGCCGACAATGCGCTGAACGAAGATGAGACTGGAGCGGTGAAACAACTAAAATCTGCTGCCGAAGCCATAGCGAGCATAGCCAGCGTTTTCCCTAAAGCCGAAGAACTTTGTAACCGCTTCGACACCGCTTATATAGAGGTGAAGGACATTGCTGAGGAGGTGAGCAGGGCAACAGGCGACATTGATTTCGACCCCAACAGATTAGATTACATCAACGAGCAGTTGGATAAAATCTATCATCTTGAAAAGAAATTCCATGTCGAAACCATCGCAGAGCTGCTCGCCATACAAGCCGAACTAAAGCAGAAGTTAGACGGAATAGACAACAGCGACGAACTTCTGAAGGAAGCCGAGCAGGAACTTGCTGCGAAACAAGCCGACTGCACCAAGCAGGCTGCGCTATTGACCAAGGGCAGAGAGAAGGCAGCAAAGGCTATTCAAAAGGAGATGAAAGAGAAACTCGTGCCTATGGGCATACCCAACGTGCAGTTCGACATTCAGTTCGAGCCAAAGCCACTGGCTGCCAACGGTGCCGACATGGTACAATTCCTTTTCTCTGCCAACCGCAACAGTCCGCTGCAGCCCATTGCACAAGTGGCTTCGGGTGGCGAAATAGCCCGCGTCATGCTCTCGCTCAAGGCGATGATAAGCGGTGCTGTAAAGCTGCCAACCATTATTTTCGACGAGATAGACACAGGCGTAAGCGGCAAGATAGCCCAACAAATGGCTTTCGTAATGCAGCAGATGGGCAGCAACAATAAGCAGGTAATCTCCATAACACACCTTCCGCAGATTGCAGCATTGGGCACAACGCACTATAAAGTGGAGAAACGCGACACACCAACAGGCACCACCAGTCAGCTAAGAGAGCTGACAGCCGACGAAAGAGTGGCTGAAATAGCACAGATGCTCTCTGGTTCAGACATTTCGGAAGCAGCCTTGCAGAATGCCCGAGAACTATTAAACAGCAACAAACCCTCGTAAACAACCATAGAATAATGAAAAGAACAAAGATATTTTTCCTACTTCTCACCCTCTGTCTCGGCATCGCCACAACGGCGAAAGCGCAGTCCTCAGCAGTGAAGAAGGCTGCCAACGCCACCTTCACGCTTACCACATTCGATGCTAAAGGCTCTATCCTTTCTACCACGAACGGCGTCTTCGTTTCTACCGACGGTATCGGCATCAGCACGTGGCAGCCATTTGCAGGAGCAGCCAAAGCCGTAGTCATCGACAACAACGGGCAGAAATACGATGTGGAAGCAATGTTCGGTGCCAACGAGATATACGACTTGGCTAAGTTCAAGGTAAATGCAAAAACCACTGCTGCCCCATTCGCATCTTCCATTGATGCAAACACAACCGCATGGGTGGTGATACCTGCCAAGGCGGGCGACCCAATAAAAGCCAGCGTAAGCAAGGTGGAAAAGTTTATGGAGAAATACAACTACTGCGTGCTCGCCACCTCCGCACCCGAGAAAAACAACGGTGCGCCCCTGCTGAACGACAAGGGACAGCTCGTAGGCATATACAACAATTCGGGCACATTGCAAAGCGCAACCGACGCCCGCTACGCCAACGACTTCGCATTGGTAGGACTTTCGCAGAACGACCCCACCCTACTGCAATGTGGAATCAGAATCGGACTGCCCCAATCTGTCGACGAAGCCATTCTCGCACTGATGCTGTCGGCTGCAAAGAACGATGAAATAAGAACAGCCACCATAAACGATTTCCTTCAGAAATTTCCTACACTGAACAACGGCTACATCGCCTTGGCAACCAACTTGTTCAGCAAAGGCGACATCGGCGAGGCAGAAAAGGTGCTGCTCCAAGCCATTGCGAAGGTGAAGGCAAAGGACGAAGCCCACTACAACTATGCTCGCCTGATGTATCAAGGAGCCGTAACACCGGCACTGACAGAAAAGGCAAAGGCGCAAGGGTGGACGTTAGACAAGGCGATGAGCCAAGCCAACGAAGCCTACAAGCTGAACCCTGCGCCCATCTACAAGCATCTTCAAGCGCAGATTACATACGCAAAGGGCGACTATCAAAAGGCGTATCAAGACTTCGAGGCACTCACAAAAACACAACTAAAGAACCCCGAACTCTATTTGGAAATGGCACAGTGTCAGGAAAACCTCAACGGCAACGACGAGGAAATACTATCGCTTCTGAACAAGAGCATCGAACTTTGCGACACGCCCTACACGCAAACCGCAGCCCCATACTTCCTTGCACGTGCCCAGCAATTAGACAAAATGGGCAAATATCGCGAAGCAATAAAAGACTTTTACGCCTACGAATACCTTCATGGTAGCATCTTGGAAGCCAACTTCTACTACATTCGCGAACAATGCGAAGTAAAAGGAAAGCTGTGGCAACAAGCCCTACAAGACATCTTGATAGCTGCCCGCCTCGACCCAGCAGAACCCATCTATTGTGCCGAAGCAGGCAGCCTACTCCTCCGACTCAACAAACTCGAAGAAGCCATCTTAGCCGCCCAGCAAGCCGTAGCACTGAAGGCAGACTATGCCGAAGCCTATCTGATACTTGGAATAGCCCAATGCAGAAACAACCAAAAGCAAGAAGGCATTGCCAACATAGAGAAAGCAAAAAGCTTAGGCAACCCCCAAGCCGACACCTTCCTGAACCAATTCAAGTAAGAAAGCAACCAGCAATGCACCCCATATTGAGTTAATTCAGACAAAGACAGTGGCAGCAATACACCCCAACTTGAACTAATTCAGAGAAAGGCATAACCAACAATGCACCCAAACTTGAACCAATTCGGAGAAAAACTTAACGGATAATTTGGTCAGAACGAATAAAAGCAGTAATTTTGCATGCAAATTCAGCGGTTCCGTAGCTCAGTTGGATTAGAGCAACAGCCTTCTAAGCTGTGGGTCTTGGGTTCGAACCCCAACGGAATCACGCTTTCAAAAGTGCCTAATATTCTTATATTTAGGCACTTTTTATTTTAAATCCTCTCCCAATCATTAGCTATTTGGAAGGTAAAACATACCTGTAAGGCAATATTAAATTTAAATAACAACTATGGGATTTGCAAAAAATTTAGGAAAAGGACTAATTCGGTCAGCGGTTAATCAAGTAGGAAGAGATGCTGGAAAGGTTATCAGTAATCAGCTGTACGGCAATGCACATTCAACGTCTCATCGTATCGTTAATAACAACGATACATTTATTAGCGATAAAAGCGAGAGTGTTGGAGAATACATAAAAGAACAGACAGCTGCAGGTGTCGTTTGGCGAATAATATTTGCGTTTATTTTCAACTTTATCGGTGGACCACTGCTTATCATTTACGGACTTAAAAAGAAGTCGAAAGCTAACTTTGTTACCATCTACAAATATGAAGAAGTAGCCACCTACGTAAGAGATAGGAGATTTAAAACAGGCGTACGGCACGATGGTTACATAACAGTCAAAAAGAAGTGCTACGCATTAGCTGACGAATATACCATAAATAGAAATAGGCGTATAGCGAACATTTATATTTGGAGTGGAATTGCTATAACACTTTTATACTTGGCATTTACTATAATTGCTTCATAATTAAAACAAAGAAAATCGCTGGCTTTTTGTTTATTCAAATACATTAATGTGTTTTCTTCAGATAACATCTTAAGAATTATAGGTTGAAGCGTTTCAACGGAATCACGAATAAAACAAAACGAATAAAGCACCATTTGAGCAATCATTTGGTGCTTTTTTATTTTCTTTACTTGCAAACTCTACCTTACTCAAATTTAATCATATCTGCCAACTGAAGGAAGTAGTCGTTCGACCAAATATCGAGTTCCTTTGGATTGCGAACAAATGGCAGAACGTCAGACTTTACTTGATTGAGGTCGGCTGTAGAGAGTCGTTCCTTCAATTTCTCAAGGAACGACTCCTCGCTAATATCTTCTTGATTGAACTGAAGGGCACGCTCATGCAGATGAGAGAAATCGAGTGGTATGCCATGGCGTACATACCATTCAAAGTCGTACCAATCGCGACCTTTTACTCTGTTCTTCCAGGCACGATAAACTAAAGCGTGCATCTTTCCTGCGAATAAGTCGGGCAAAGTAAAACAACGAACCATAAACGACCTTGGCAGCAAGAGCAACTTCTGTTCTGTATCGAACTTTAACGGAGGTTGGGTATCAACTTCTATTTTTATCTTTACAGACTTCTCAGTTTGAAAGGTTACATCGTACACATCGGTGTTATCTTTCAGGAAAGCCGACTCAACCTTGGCAAAACTCTTCTTATCTTTCTTCTTTATTTCAACTTCCCGACCAACCATAGCAAACTCATCAACAATTGGCTGAAAGTATTGCGTAAAGTCGAACTCATCGTTTGGTGCAAGAAGGGAAAAGTCCATATCTTCAGAAAAACGCTGAATATTATGTAATATGCGAAGGCAAGTTCCACCATAGAAGGCTGCCACATCAAAGAAGCCACCATTGTATAGACCAGCAAGAATGATTTGCTGATTTACTTCAAATGTTGCATTTCGTTTTTGCTGTTCGGTTGTCTGCTCGTAAGCAGACAGCATCTGACTGTATATTTCGTTCATCGTTTCAGATAATTAATGAGTGTTTGAATAGACCTTGCTTTCTTGCCAACCTCTACATAGCGTTCGAAAATGCTGACGTCCATATTACGAAAATCGGCAATGTCCATTCGTATGTCATCTTCCAAATATGATTCAACATCTTTCAAATATCGCAGATTTACCAACGACGAATTGGCAATAAGGTCGCAAAGTGCCTTTTCTGGAGTAGCCATTAAGAATGTATAGCGTTGCTTACTGATGCTGGTAATGCCAATATGAAACGCCTCACGGTTTATGAACAAGTAGTCGAAACGACCAACAGGAGTATCGAAACTGCGCGAATGTTTAACCGTCATCGACTGCGTGGTATAAACCGCTTCGGGTATAAGACCATAATATCTTAATGCCGAAGACATTGATACATACGACGGTGCATAAATATGGTTGGCTATCAATTCAGTAGACAGAGCCACACCCGATACAGACGGATCAACCACGTAAAGCCCCTTCTTGAGCCGAATGATTTTGCCACCCAACTCAAGATTACGCACCTTCTGTCTGCCTGCCTTCATTTCCGAAAACAAAGAGGCAATGGCAGCTGTGCTTACAGGAATATTGCCAATATGTTCTAAATCCATAGCTATGATGCATAAGTTTTGCAAACGAGCGCAACGAAAACTAACTTTCAATTTGCCGAATGCAGCTATATTTTCTACAAAGATAGCTAAATTTTGAATAGAAAACTAATTTTTCTTTGTTTTTCTGTTCAAAATATGGCTGTTTGTAATAAAATTCATAATCTGAAACAGTGGTTTTCGCAGATACTTCATTATCCATTTCCACTACCCCAACTTCTCCTGCACTCCTCATTTCATAAGCGGAAAGAACTCGTTCCACAGACGAAAAGCAGGCGATAAAAGTGTAAATATTTTTCACAGGTGTAAATATCGTGTAACCACCTCGC
>ERZ773050.2300-NODE-2300-length-10155-cov-20.683960_pt1 | contig 10155 bp, 12 predicted proteins | sample MGYA00580632_ERZ773050 | MGnify/ENA primary metagenome ERZ773050 (study PRJEB29015, sample SAMEA2738123) | human oral metagenome | biome: human oral; feature: human-associated habitat; material: saliva | place: China | collected 2166 ... | reverse complement strand
GCCCGCCGCGCGGGTGCGGCAATACGCTGACCGGGACAGCCCGGCAACGCGCCCGTGCAAGACGCTGAGAAAACCCCTGACCAACCAGGTAGCTCACAGCTTCATGCCTGCGCGCCGGGCTTAGAAGTTTCCCTCCGCGAGCTCTCGCAGCGCTGCCTTCTCCAGCTCGGCTTGGCCTAGCAACTGTTTGAGGCGCGCGTTTTGCTCGCGCAACTCACGCAGTTCCTTGGCCTCACTACGACTCATCGACCCATAACGCTGGCGCCACCGGCACAACGTCGCCTCGCTGATACCCAGCACGCGGCAGGCCTGGGCCGTACTCATGCCCTCACCTCGCAGCGCCTCGGCCTTCTCCAGCTTCACGACAATCTGCTCAGGCGTGTGCTTCGAGAACTTCCTCATGGTCATCCATTCTGCCCGGCCACAAGCAGCCGGGACTACTCAGAACAACCCTCTCACAACAAACGGTCCGAAAAACCCAGACCCCTCCAAACACCGCTGCGCCCAAAACGCAGACCACCTCGCCCATAACAGCCCGTTTTCAACGTTTTTCACCAAAGTGGTCTGCGTTTTGGGCGCCGCGCCACCTCAAGTCGCGGCGTCACTGCCATCAATCGGGGGGAATTACGCCATCCAAGCCTCAGCTCGAGCAGCTTGCCGCGCAGATCACGCCATCAATCGGGGGGAATTGCACCATTTGGGGCACGACACGCCGGCGACACGCCGTGGCGGTGCGTCTAATGGTGCAAAACCCCCATCAATGCCGACGCATCGAGCGATCCTTGCGCGCAGGCCGTGAGACCCACGCACCACAGCGCCCAGCCCAGACAAATGTCGCACGCCATTTCGGACTGCTATTTTGAGCACACCCAAAAACGTTGCAATGCCCAGGGCAAAGCAGGTCCTATGAGCTTTATCGCTCAGACAACTCGAGGAACGCGAACGCGCCCACGCGGAGCTCGTGATCGCCGGGAGAGTGAGGCGGAGACCGGCGGCGCGCGGTCGCGTGGGCGCGTCCGTTTACACAGAACGTTTCAACAGAGAGCAATACTCAGAAGAAACAGTGACTAGCGTAACAGGCAACGAGTTATCGCGGGCACGTTCGGATGATCGTTTTTCGACGTATTCTCACTTCGCTTTTCGCGCGGCCACTAGGGTCCGCCCGAGCTGCAACGAAAAGACTTCTAGCCTTCGTCGGAGTCATCCGCGATGCGCTAGGGCACGAGGATGAATTGTTCCTCGTCCCAGTCGTCGTCGTGAATGTAGGCGCCATCGAGGCGGTCGACCATCGCGGAGGCACGATTAAGCCTCTCTACGGCCTCGAGGATTTCGAGGGCGATGCGGGTGCGGTCGTGCGCGTCGGCGTGGCACTGCGCATCGACGGTGAGGATGACGTGCGGGAGCGTCGTGGAGAGCGCGAAGGGGTTGACCCAGACTTCCCAGATGTCGTTCCAGGGGCCGACGTGGAGGATCGGGGTGACGGTCTCCCATGTGGCACTGCCGTCTGTGGCGGCGAATTCGAAGGTGATGTCGCGGATGCGGGCGGTCCACTCTGCGATGCACAGCTCGCAGGTGCCCGAGGTCACGTCACGGCGATACTCGCCGCCCACGTGAGCGATGCGGGCGCGGATCCGCGTCTTCGCCGCCCCGCGCGCCCTGCTTCGTCGCCTGTACCGTGTCCGCCTCACCGTGCATCACCGTCGTCTCACCAGAGCCCAATTGCGCCGCCGTTGCCGCGTCCATGTTTTCACCTTCTCCTTTATCCGATTGCGGGTAGCCGAACAGCATACGACAGGAAGGGGGAGCGCAAGGGTCGTTATCTATTATTCCGGTGGGTATGCGCGCCAACGGCGCACCGGAGAACCCCGCGGTTGCGGGGAATACGTGTACCACAGGGACTGGTGTTTGATTCCCAGTGGTTCATCCCCGCACGGGCGGGGAAAACCGAGCGTTCGACGTTCTCGCCGTCGGTCGAATGGGCTCATCCCCGCGCGGGCGGGGAAAGCTATTGGCCGACGGGAGGGCAGGACCATGCGACCGGCTCATCCCCGCGCGGGCGGGGAAAACACAGGCGTTCTGCTTAAGACGTTCTACTTCCAGGGCTCATCCCCGCGCGGGCGGGGAAAACAGTACCTCCCTTGTTGTAGCGTAGTACCTCCCCGGCTCATCCCCGCGCGGGCGGGGAAAACAATCCGTCGCGCCATGCGTCCAGGCTGATTTGCGGCTCATCCCCGCGCGGGCGGGGAAAACTCGCGGCGCGCGCCGTTACTGGACTAGGGCGGCGGCTCATCCCCGCGCGGGCGGGGAAAACCATCTCAGTATGTGGTTGGGTTTGGGCGTTTGGGGCTCATCCCCGCGCGGGCGGGGAAAACTTTTTGACTCATGAACTCAAAGCGAATCGACGCGGCTCATCCCCGCGCGGGCGGGGAAAACCTAGGGCGGCTTTGGTGAGTCGCGCGGGCCCCGGGCTCATCCCCGCGCGGGCAGGGAAAACACTTAGATGCTTTATCGCGCGCGCGTAACGCGCGGCTCATCCCCGCGCGGGCGGGGAAAACAAGTCGGCGGCGACGCCGATCAGGTCGTTGGTCGGCTCATCCCCGCGCGGGCGGGGAAAACAAAGTCGGGTCCTTTGAGCGCCACTCCCTCGCCGGCTCATCCCCGCGCGGGCGGGGAAAACCGTGCGTTGCCTGGATAGCGGGCCTGCCAGGTGGGCTCATCCCCGCGCGGGCGGGGAAAACGAGGTCGGCGCGAGCCGACGCGATAGGTCCAGAGGCTCATCCCCGCGCGGGCGGGGAAAACTCGTCCGCGTACTTCTTCGTACTAGCGGTCAGCGGCTCATCCCCGCGCGGGCGGGGAAAACGACGTAAAGACCGGCTCCGGCTTACCCGTCTTGGGCTCATCCCCGCGCGGGCGGGGAAAACACAATAGCGAGGATAAAGATTCATGATCTCGAAGGCTCATCCCCGCGCGGGCGGGGAAAACGAACATGCCGACTATGATACACGTCTCAGAAAGGGCTCATCCCCGCGCGGGCGGGGAAAACTTGCCCTCGGTTACAACGGCGGCGTGGGGTCGCGGCTCATCCCCGCGCGGGCGGGGAAAACCACGTACACAGTCGCGTTATCGTGCGCGCACACGGCTCATCCCCGCGCGGGCGGGGAAAACCCTGTCGCATCCAGAGATGCGGGCGGGTAGACGGGCTCATCCCCGCGCGGGCGGGGAAAACAGCAGACGCGGGGCCGGGATAACCTGGATGCGAGGCTCATCCCCGCGCGGGCGGGGATACCAGGTCCACGCAATCCGACAGCAGATCACCGCCGGCTCATCCCCGCGCGGGCGGGGAAAACCATCGGATAAAATCGGTCGCAGCGTCGTTCACGGGCTCATCCCCGCGCGGGCGGGGAAAACTGTCGGCTCTCGATGCACTGGCAGACGCGGCTAGGCTCATCCCCGCGCGGGCGGGGAAAACCAGGCATTTTGCTGATTAATGGTGCAGTCATCCGGCTCATCCCCGCGCGGGCGGGGAAAACCGCGCATCTGTCGCACCGCCTCATGCCACATTGGGCTCATCCCCGCGCGGGCGGGGAAAACTGGGAGGCTCGGTTATTGCCTCCTCCACCGACAGGCTCATCCCCGCGCGGGCGGGGAAAACACGGTATGGACCTACAAGCTGTACGAGTACTTCGGCTCATCCCCGCGCGGGCGGGGAAAACTACTTTTCGTAGTCGCACTCATTCCAACGTCAAGGCTCATCCCCGCGCGGGCGGGGAAAACCGGCCGGCCGCGAGAACTCGCTTGCGCCAGTGCGGCTCATCCCCGCGCGGGCGGGGAAAACAACACCCCGACAAGCGCAGGGCGAGCGGCCACGGGCTCATCCCCGCGCGGGCGGGGAAAACGACGTGTACTGGTCGATCTTCGCCAAGTCAGCCGGCTCATCCCCGCGCGGGCGGGGAAAACTTCCGGGACACGCTCATGCCTGCGCTGTGGAGCGGCTCATCCCCGCGCGGGCGGGGAAAACGAGGTAGGTCATGTACGCCGGACGGTACTTCACGGCTCATCCCCGCGCGGGCGGGGAAAACCACGTGGTGCCATGCGTGGCGGCGACCTGCCACGGCTCATCCCCGCGCGGGCGGGGAAAACCGCACGCGCGGCGTCACGACCCCCGGTTTCCAGGGCTCATCCCCGCGCGGGCGGGGAAAACTCATCATCTTTGCGTGGTGCTGTGGGACCTCGGGGCTCATCCCCGCGCGGGCGGGGAAAACTACTTTGCGTGTCATGGCCTGGTCTCCCTTATCGGCTCATCCCCGCGCGGGCGGGGAAAACCAGGGCTTCTACCAGACCGTGACCGCTGATGACGGCTCATCCCCGCGCGGGCGGGGAAAACACCGTCGCGTTGAAGGCCATGTACGCGGGCGACGGCTCATCCCCGCGCGGGCGGGGAAAACGTGCTGGATTGGATCGAGGATGCGATAGGTGCCGGCTCATCCCCGCGCGGGCGGGGAAAACACCTACCAGAACGTCACCGACGCCGCCACCGACGGCTCATCCCCGCGCGGGCGGGGAAAACACAAACTCATAGCCACGCTCGTTAAACCATGGGGGCTCATCCCCGCGCGGGCGGGGAAAACTTGGGAGTTGAATACCGGGACAACCCGGATATGGGCTCATCCCCGCGCGGGCGGGGAAAACTGCCTCAAGCACTTTTTCTCGCACGTGCCCGGCGGCTCATCCCCGCGCGGGCGGGGAAAACGTTGATCTTCTGTTTGGCTTCGTCGATGTCCACGGCTCATCCCCGCGCGGGCGGGGAAAACCCAAGAACGAGTATCAAGAGCTTGGCACATTGCGGCTCATCCCCGCGCGGGCGGGGAAAACGCCGTTCATCCAGACCTCCAGGTCTACGTACTGGGCTCATCCCCGCGCGGGCGGGGAAAACTTCCTTCTTCGCCGGTGAACTTCACCAGCTCGCGGCTCATCCCCGCGCGGGCGGGGAAAACCGCGTCGCAACCGCAGGGGCGCACTTCTTTTCCGGCTCATCCCCGCGCGGGCGGGGAAAACTTTCGGTGTCTCCTTCGTTGAGTTTCGGGGGGCGGCTCATCCCCGCGCGGGCGGGGAAAACTGACCTCGGCGGTTTGTCCCACTACTGGCATCCGGCTCATCCCCGCGCGGGCGGGGAAAACGAGGCGCTGGCGGCCAGCGACGCGACCGACAAGGGCTCATCCCCGCGCGGGCGGGGAAAACCCTGTCGGAGGCGCGTTTCCCGACCGGTAGGCGGGCTCATCCCCGCGCGGGCGGGGAAAACCTCAACATGGGGCGAATTCGACAAGGCTTACGGGGCTCATCCCCGCGCGGGCGGGGAAAACCTAACCCAACCCTAACCCACACCATAAGTTAGGGGCTCATCCCCGCGCGGGCGGGGAAAACGTTATCAAGGCCACTACCGCCGCTAAGATCACAGGCTCATCCCCGCGCGGGCGGGGAAAACTAGGTGGTAATTTCGCGCGGCCCCCTGTAGTAGGGCTCATCCCCGCGCGGGCGGGGAAAACTGTCAAGTTCTACCCTCCCACCAATCAGCCAACGGCTCATCCCCGCGCGGGCGGGGAAAACGGCATCGCTCCCCGTCCCGGAATCGAACCGAGCGGCTAATCCCCGCGCGGGCGGGGAAAACGTAGTATTGAAGTCTTTGAGCACTTTAGGGTTGGGCTCATCCCCGCGCGGGCGGGGAAAACAATACGCCGCCAGTCGCATATCCCGGGATAGGGGGCTCATCCCCGCGCGGGCGGGGAAAACTTCCTGTAGAACTCCCCACTCATTACATGGAGGGGCTCATCCCCGCGCGGGCGGGGAAAACCGATTCGATATCGTCAATTGTGTTTTCAGCCAAGGCTCATCCCCGCGCGGGCGGGGAAAACGACGAAAACGCGGATGCCCAGAGCGCGGCACGCGGCTCATCCCCGCGCGGGCGGGGAAAACTCACTAATTTGAGAATCTGTGTATTCTCGCGTCGGCTCATCCCCGCGCGGGCGGGGAAAACCTCGAGGAGGACAGCGGCCTAGTCGACTTCCTGGGCTCATCCCCGCGCGGGCGGGGAAAACGGGTTAGGTGGTCTGTCATGTGGTTCCCTTTCGGGCTCATCCCCGCGCGGGCGGGGAAAACGTAAACACTTTTTGTGCCATCGATCACAAAGCGGGCTCATCCCCGCGCGGGCGGGGAAAACCGAGTATTCGGACGGTACGAAAGAGCCATTGCCGGCTCATCCCCGCGCGGGCGGGGAAAACACCGTGGCCCTGAAGGCCATGTACGCGGGGGACGGATCATCCCCGCGCGGGCGGGGAAAACGATTGCGAAGCTGTCCGCTCAGGAGCCGATGCGGGATCATCCCCGCGCGGGCGGGGAAAACGCGGCGGCCTGGACGGACGAGGTGGCGGCGACCGGATCATCCCCGCGCGGGCGGGGAAAACCGCGGGAACGTGACGGACGCTTCGTAGGATTCGGGATCATCCCCGCGCGGGCGGGGAAAACTGGATGCCCTGCCACAGGAGGCCCGCGCCCGCCGGATCATCCCCGCGCGGGCGGGGAAAACGGCGCATGGGTCACGAGTCGATTCAGACGACTGGGATCATCCCCGCGCGGGCGGGGAAAACCGTGTCGGCGGGAAAAACCCAGTGTCCGAGACCGGATCATCCCCGCGCGGGCGGGGAAAACGGCGCTGGACGGGTTTCGCCCAGTACGAGGGAGGGATCATCCCCGCGCGGGCGGGGAAAACGAAGGATACTGCTTCCGCTATGCGCGAGGTGGCGGATCATCCCCGCGCGGGCGGGGAAAACCACCACGACGACAACGCTTTGTCGAGCGCAGACGGATCATCCCCGCGCGGGCGGGGAAAACTTAACGAGCGTGGCTATGAGTTTGTGGGTTTTCGGATCATCCCCGCGCGGGCGGGGAAAACCAACCAGGGAACTTGAAAGCTTTACAGTACCCGGGATCATCCCCGCGCGGGCGGGGAAAACTTATGGCGACAGCGCCACACGTAACCGTCTACGGGATCATCCCCGCGCGGGCGGGGAAAACGGCTACACGCCGGGCCGCGACATCTACCACTTCGGATCATCCCCGCGCGGGCGGGGAAAACGTGGACCGCGCTCGCGCCATTAACCAACTCGTGGGATCATCCCCGCGCGGGCGGGGAAAACTGTGCAGAGTTCGCAACCTATGCACATGCCGACGGATCATCCCCGCGCGGGCGGGGAAAACTAGTCAGGTCGGCGGCCATGTCACGCGCCGATCGGATCATCCCCGCGCGGGCGGGGAAAACGACTTCGGGGATAAAGTTGTTGTTAGCCATTGCGGATCATCCCCGCGCGGGCGGGGAAAACCTTGTCGACAATGCGAGTCAGGTCCTTCACCCAGGATCATCCCCGCGCGGGCGGGGAAAACCCGACCTTGGCGGCAAAATCGCCCATGTGCGCCGGATCATCCCCGCGCGGGCGGGGAAAACCTTAAACGGTCGGAGCGGGGCGTTGCCCTGCTGGGATCATCCCCGCGCGGGCGGGGAAAACCGCTCCGGCGGAGCTGCCCGACCCCGACACCGAGGATCATCCCCGCGCGGGCGGGGAAAACCAGATGAACATATGCGCGTAGCCATGCAGGAACGGATCATCCCCGCGCGGGCGGGGAAAACCGTGGCTATGAGTTTGTGGTTTTTCTTGACTTGGGATCATCCCCGCGCGGGCGGGGAAAACCTGGGATGCACTCTACAAGGCGTGCAATAAGGCGGATCATCCCCGCGCGGGCGGGGAAAACAGCACGAAGAAGCGCAGCGCGCCGATCAAGACCGGATCATCCCCGCGCGGGCGGGGAAAACACACCCCGCATGAATGACCTCCAGACCCGCCGCGGATCATCCCCGCGCGGGCGGGGAAAACAGGGCTTTCTGTCGCTTGGTGAGCGTGTTACTGGGATCATCCCCGCGCGGGCGGGGAAAACGAAAACGCCTCGGCCCGTGCGTCGTCACAGCCGGGATCATCCCCGCGCGGGCGGGGAAAACGCGTCCTTGACGATGATGCGGTAGCCCTCGCCCGGATCATCCCCGCGCGGGCGGGGAAAACACGCCTTCGGCGGGGACGAATGTGATCGTGAGCGGATCATCCCCGCGCGGGCGGGGAAAACGTCGCCGCTTGGACCGAGCAGGACCGCGCCGACGGATCATCCCCGCGCGGGCGGGGAAAACGTGGTCCTCCAGGAAGGTGGTGAGGCCAATCAGGGATCATCCCCGCGCGGGCGGGGAAAACGTGATCCCCCGCAACGTCGCTAAGGGCGTGCCCGGATCATCCCCGCGCGGGCGGGGAAAACGAGGCATTGAACCGCACTCTCTTGGTCTCAATCGGATCATCCCCGCGCGGGCGGGGAAAACTTCTTTGAAAGGGAGCGGTACGCCAGCTTTATGGGATCATCCCCGCGCGGGCGGGGAAAACGCCGGGGTCGTCGGCGTGGGTTCCGGCGTCGGGGGATCATCCCCGCGCGGGCGGGGAAAACATTGTCTTTCTCCTTCGTTGAGTTGCAGGGGGCGGATCATCCCCGCGCGGGCGGGGAAAACGGGCCTTGCGCCGGCAACGCAGGCCGACGGGGGGGATCATCCCCGCGCGGGCGGGGAAAACTGTCTCCTGGGGTGTGGGGAAGGCCCCGGCCCCGGATCATCCCCGCGCGGGCGGGGAAAACTTAGCTCATCCTTTCGTCTGGTTCGATGCGGACGGATCATCCCCGCGCGGGCGGGGAAAACGCCCCCATCTTGGAGGTCTCGCCCTTCAGCCAGGGATCATCCCCGCGCGGGCGGGGAAAACGACACGACCAGGAGGGTGTCGGCGGGAACATCAGGATCATCCCCGCGCGGGCGGGGAAAACCAGCACAGACAACCACTGCCCGGAGGTCGCAGGGGATCATCCCCGCGCGGGCGGGGAAAACCAGCGCGCGCCACGCGCTGTCGACGTGACGGGGTTGCCACCTCCCACGGCAGTCGACGCCGCCGCGAGCTCTTCTCCTCAGTCTCGCTCACATCCCCCTCGGGGGAAGTGGTCTCGACAGCGGTTGGCTGGGATACGGTCGGGTCGGGATCGGAATCACGGTGAGGGGGCGCGGGTATCCCCGCGACCCTCTCCCCCGTCGGAGGCGTTGACGGCAGACTCACAGCCCCGCCTCCGCAGCCGCATCAATCACGCCCGGAAGGTCCTCGCCGTCAGGCTGGGGGTCCTGGGCCTCAGACCATTCAGGCGGTGTCGGCGTGGCCGGTGCGGAAGCGCTCTTGCGGCGCGGGATCGCGACGTTGTGGCCAACAGCCTCAATCGCGACCGTCGTGCGGTGCCGTGTCTGCCCTGATTCATCCATCCAGGAGTTAGCGACGAGCTCGCCCACGAGCACAACGGGGTTTCCCTTGCGGAACCCCGCTGCCGCGACGGCCTCAGCGCGATCGCCCCAGGCATAGGCATCCCAAAAAGTCGGGTCCTTTGAGCGCCACTCCCGCGCCTTGATGCTGTAGTAGCGCTCCGAACAGGCGATACGCAGGTGGACGCTTGCACGCCCATCCGAAGCGGGACGGAACTCAGGATCAGCGGTGAGATTACCAACAAACGTGTGGGTAGTCATGATTTCAAACCTTTCTGTGTGGTTTTTATCTGGGGGTTTCAAATCGCGGTGAGGTGATGAGTTCAGGCGCTACGCACGTCTGAGAGTTCGTTTACCTGGTTCATGGCCTCGCGCACGAGGCCAACGAGTTCGGCCATGCTGGCCTGTGGATGTGTGGCGCGCATGTGGTCCCACATCCGCTTGTGAGCCGCTTCTCGGGCGCGTTCTTCGGGGGTTTTGGCAGCTTCGGCGGCGGCGTCGATCGCGGCTGCTTGTGCCTGGCGAGCGGCGTCAATCGCTGCTTCCTGCGCCTGTCGCGCGGCCGCCGTCCGGGCTTTGGGCGCGTCGGCAACGCCCACGTTTTCGTCGAGCCGGTAGGCCACGAGACTGGACATGCGACGCACGCCATTGACGGGCTTTTCACCCATGAGGCTGCGAATCTGGGCAGGTGTCCACCCCGCAGCGATCCGCTCGGCAAGCATCGCTGCGACCTGGCGAGTGCCGGTGCGGTCCATGGCGGCTCATCCCCGCTCACGCGG